>UOGE01000066.1_pt1 | contig 55844 bp, 49 predicted proteins | sample 1989811 | NCBI WGS metagenome assembly UOGE01 (sample SAMEA4712198, study PRJEB27164) | hydrothermal vent metagenome | biome: marine basaltic hydrothermal vent biome; feature: marine hydrothermal vent; material: mineral | place: Pacific Ocean | collected 2011-06-14/2011-07-23 | depth 1691 m | reverse complement strand
TGATACGCCCCGACCGGATACCACTTCTTTCGTTGCGACGGAGAAAAAACCAGTTTCGGATTGAAACCAGCGACGTCTGCCCCGGTGGCGTGACGGCCCTGATGGCGTGGCGGCCCTGATGGCGTGACGACCCTGATGGCGTGGCGGCCTTTGGCTAAATCTTTTTTTCCTTGCGTTCCTGCTCTTCCTTGCAATCGATGCACAGCATGGCGACCGGCCTTGCCTTAAGCCTTGCCAGGCCGATGGTTTCTCCACACTCGCTACATTCGCCAAATTTACCTTCATCAAGCCTTGCCAGGGCTTCGTCTATCTTTTTTAGCAGTTTACGCTCACGATCCCGCAGGCGAAGGGTGAAGCTCCTGTCTGTCTCGGCGGAAGACCTGTCCACAGTGTCGGCAAGTTCCGCGTCCTGTATGTTCAGATCCTGCTCGACGGTCTTATCGGCTTCATCAAGCAGTTCCATTCGTTGCTTTTGAAGCTCGGCTCTTATTTCAATAATATCCTGTTTGTTCATAACACTTAAATTCCGGTAATTAAAAACTCAACTATTTTACCAGTTTATCAGCAAAGTAAACTTTTTAATTAAACAAAATTTCTCCCCTTTGTTTACACCCGGGTTCCCCGCAAAAATAGCTCTAAAAGGGAGTAACTGTGAAGGACGAAACAGCGACACGGTTGTTACGGGTGTTTTTCATTTTTTACTTTGCAACCTGACGTTTCTTTTTGCTGTCGGCGCCCGAAGCGGCCAGGCCAATGGCCAGGATAAAATATACAAGCATCTGGATCTCCGAATCTCCAAAATTATATTCAAACATACCCGCCGCCAGAAAAGCGGTTACAGAACCGATGGAGGCGACCAGCGCCATCTCCACCATTTTGTCATCACCGCGCTTCATCCATGCCTTCACCATGACAAACAGCGCCACGCACCATATGGATAGCCAGGCCAAAAACCCGATTATCCCTCTTTCCACGCCGATTTCCAGAAAATTATTGTGCAGATGCGATATTTCGGGCTCCAGAACGCCAGGATCGCGATATTGGGGGTAAACAAGGGGAAAAGAGTTTTGCCCCACGCCGAACACCGGATAATCGGCCCATATCTTTGCCCCGGCCCTCCACAGCAAAAGCCTTTCGCGGTTGGAATCGTCCTGAAGATCAACCATACTGGTGATCCTGTCTTGCACCCCGGCCGGGGACAAAAGGAACACAACCACCGACAAAGCCGGAATTATGGCCAGGCTGATAGGTTTTCGCATAACGGCGACTATCGCCACACCGGCCATAGCGCCAATCCAGGCGTTTCTGGTAAGCGACAATATCATCGCCACCGCCATCAGGGCCAGGAAAACAACGAGCCATGAATCGCGCCATTTGGTAAAAGTGAACATGATAAGCGAACAGGTGACAACGATGGCAAGCATCAAAAGCCCGGCGTAGGTCATCCATATATCCTGAAACCCGGTGATACGATGATGTATGTGGAGCCCTTTAATCGCCACCTCGGCCACACCCACAGCGGCGATAAGCCCCGCTGACGCCGCCATCAGACGAAAGATCAACCCGGCTTTGCCCTGATCCCGCCTGAACAGGTCGTACGCCGCGAAAAAGATTGCGATGTGTAAAAGGTCTTTTGAATCCCTGATAGATTCCATAACATCCAGTGAAAAAAGGGCCGCCAGAATCGACGCCACCACAAACGCCGTGATGGGCCATTTAAGAGGGGTGAAATCGGGCTTAGTCTTTGTGGAGACCCACTGGCCGACCCAGCAAACAACAAGGCCTGCCGCGGCGATTTGCGCCACCGAGATAGAGAGAAAGTCGGCCACGGCGAATATGCCAAGGAATATGAACCCGGCCCTTGTCCATCGGCTATTATCGTTTATGGAAGATGGAACGCTCATGGTCGTTATAATTCACCGGTTTTTCAGATGAGTGTATAAGGACGACTCGCTTCGCACCCCGCCATACATCGTCAGGAGCCCATAGGTCGTATCCGGGGGGACTGTCTGGTTCTGTATGGCGCCCTCTACGTAACAGTAAAGATATATCCTTTCAGGATTAAGGGATATGTTGATATAGGGCATGATGGAGCTAAAATAGGATAGCTGGCCGGCATGTCCCTTTTTCCCTGTTTCCGTCACCCACACCCTCATACCAGATTGCGCGACAGTGGCTTTCACCACGGTGCCAAGCTCCACGTCGAGGTCGGAATAATAATGTATGTTCAAAATATCGGCATAGTTTGCCAGGCCAAGGTCTATCAGCCGCTTTGTCCAGTTGAGTTTACTCAGCCCGTCGAGCACGATGCTCATGGCGGAGGCGGCGACGATCACCCCGGAGGGATCGATGTTGCGGATAACGGCGGACGTCTCTTTTAAAAGCTCAAAATAATTATCGGCGCTCCCGTCGAGAACTCCAAAACGGGAATCGACATTGTCTGGCTCGTTCCATATTTCCCAGCTCTTGACTCTTCCTTTATAACGGCTCACGACAGGCTTGACGTAACTGTTCAGGTAAGTTGATTTCCAGCCACCCTGCCCCCTTAACCATGTTGGAATGGGATGCAATATAGCCAGAATGTCGAGCCCGGCAGATTCAGCCGCGCTGATCGCCTGATCAAATTTTACGAAACTAGGGTTCGACCCGGCCGACGCCATATAAAAATTATCGAACCAGAGGTTAATCCTGATGTAGTTTATACCGAGCGACTTGATATCGTTCATCTGGCCGGCGGCGTTCCCCGCCGTAAGATTCCTGGGAAAGGCGTTTATCCCTATCTTGGAATAGGGGATATTCCCCGCTTCCGATGTCGTTTCACCCGTGGTGATATCAGCCGAGCAACTTCCCAGGGCCAGAACAAACCCGGCCACAATCAAAAAGGAATATATATTTCTTCTCATTTTTTATTCCAGTAAGGGTTCTTGTAATAATTTGTTAAAGGAAAAATAATCGTCACATGTATAAAAACAACAGCTCAACATAAAAAAGCATTTTACACCATTTGGGATGCTCACCTGTAAGCCTTCTTAATCAGCCATTTAAACGAGCATTGTATAATTTATTCAGAGATTGTATTAAAATATTCCAGGCTTCACCGGCCATCGTGAAATTGCAGAGTAAACAGCCTGTGATAATATCCTTTCCGATCCAGTAGCTCCTTGTGTCTTCCGGTCTCTACTATTTTCCCCTTGTCGAGGGTAACAATGATATCGGCGTTTAAAATCGTCGATAACCTGTGAGCTATTACAAAGGTCGTCCGTCCGGTCATGAGGTTTGTTACGGCTTTCTGCACCATTTTTTCCGATTCCGTATCAAGCGCCGAGGTGGCCTCGTCCAATATTAAAATGGCCGGGTCTTTCATGATCGCCCTGGCGATCGATATCCTTTGCCTCTGCCCGCCCGAAAGTTTCACTCCGCGCTCCCCTGTCATCGTTTCGTATTGATTGGGTAACTCCATTATGAATTCATGGGCAAACGCCCTTTTAGCCGCCTTTTCCACGGCGCCGTCGCCCGCTTTGGACGATCCATATAATATGTTTGCCCGGATAGTGTCGTGAAAAAGAAAAATTTCCTGCGTCACTATGCCGATATGTTTTCTTAAAGACGCTATAGACGCATCGCGCAGATCGATCCCGTCATACAAAATCGCCCCGCCGGAAACATCGAAAAAACGGGGAATGAGGTTGACGAGGGTTGTTTTACCGGCCCCGGATGTCCCCACAAAGGCGACGATCGACCCTCTCTTTATATCAAGCGAAACATCATCGAGAACCTTTGTCCCCGGCTCATATTCAAAGGAGACGTTTCTAAACTCTATCCCGCTGTTCAACGCCGAAAGCTCCACTGCGTTTTGTTTGTCCTTGATATCAACGGTTGTGTCCATCAGGTCAAAAATTCTTCTGGCCGCCGCCATGGCCTGCTGAACTTTATTATTCGATCGGGAGAGTTTTGCGATAGGGGCGTAAAGCATGAAAAGAGCTGTGAGGAAAGAAAAGAAAGCCCCCACGGTGGTGCCCCCATCTATCACCCTGGAACCCCCATACCAGATGATCGCGGCGATGCCGAAGGCGCCTATGAATTCCAGAAGAGGGCTCGACAGCTCGTTCACGCGGATAGTTCTTCTGATGGTATCGAAATAGCGGTTGTTGGCTTTTTTGAATCTCTCTATCTCGTACCCCTCCATACCGAAAGCCTGCACCACGCGGATACCGGCGAAGGTTTCATAAAGCAGCGCTGTAAGATCGGCCATTCTTTCCTGCGATTCTTTAGATATCACCCTTAGCGATCGCCCCAGCCGCCCGATTAATGCGGCCGAGAAGGGGATTATAAGAATGGATACCAGCGCAAGCTTCCAGTCCCGATAAAAAACCACCCCTAAAAGGACAATCATGGTCAGCGATTCGCGCATAAGGTCGTACACCACGATAGAAACCGCATCCTGGATCACCTGCACATCGTTGGTGATGCGCGATATCAGCTTGCCGGTCTGCCGCGATAAATAAAACTTCAGCGAGAGCTTTTGCAAATGAACAAACAGCCCGTCCCGGATATCCCGCACGGCGAATTGCCCGATCACCTGCATTATGGAGGATGCGAAATAACGCCCAACCCCCCGCACAAAATATATCGCCACCACCCCCACCGGAAGGAGATTAAGCATCTTTTCGTCTTTGCTGATGAAGATGTCGTCCAGAATCGGCTGGATGATGAGGGCCGCGGCGCCGGCCGAGGCCGATACAAATAACATGCAAACAGACGCCAGGGCGAATTTGCCGCGGTAGGGCTTCAGATATGAAAGGAGCCGTTTATAAAGGTTCATATTATGTCACAGGTTAACCGGCGATTTTATTCTGGAAAGGATCGCCCCTTTCACCCTCTTTACGCCGATTTTTTCCATGCAGTCCCAATGGGGGCATTTATCGCCAACGCATCGATGGCACACAGGGACGCCGGGCGGTGTGATGGCGGTGTCGTTTTTTCCTCTTGGACCCCACCTCTGTGGAAGGCAGACAAGTATCGGCGAATATATTCCCACCACCGGAACCCCGAGGGCCGAGGCGATGTGAAGCGGCCCTGTGCTGGGGCCGACAAACACATCCAGCAGGGCCAGCGCCCCGATCAGCTCTTCAATCTTGTCAGAGCCGATATATATCTGCGGTTTGCAACCGGACCGGCCCACAATCCGCTCCACCATCTCCCGTTCATGATCAGCCCCGGTGACAGCCACATCCACCCCGCTGGCGCTGATTTCCTGTATAAGATCGCTGTAATATGTTTCGGGCCAGTTGGGAGAAGACCCTCCACAGCCCGGATGTATGCCGACAAGGGGCCTGCCAGACTGTTTGATAAAAATATTTTTCGCGTTATCGGGCCGGGCGATGGAGGCCTGCTTCACAGGTGGAATATTTAAAGGCGCCAGAAGATCGAGGTTATGATCCGCCTCGTGCCGCTCCCCTTTACTGCGGCGCTGCGTGATGCGATATGTCAAAAACAGCTGGGCAAGCTTGGTCGCCGGGCCGATGCGAACCGGTATCCGGGCCATCGCCAAAAGAAGAGCCACAGAGAAATTGGAATAGAGGACTATAGCCACGTCGAATTCCTGATCCTTGATTTTTTTCAAGAGTTTAAAAAAAACGCCCCAGGGAATATGGGAGGAACCCGAATCGAACGAAATTATGTCGTCCACATCGCCGCGGCCGCTGAACAGGCCGCGAGTGTAATCACGGGTCAGCGCGGTGACCCTCCATTTCGGGAAGGCCCTGGCTATCGATGTGAAAACAGGGAGAGAGAGGACAACGTCCCCGATCCTGTCTGTCCGCACTATAAGCGCTCTGGCGTTTTCCGGCAAGTCTGTTGATTTATTATGCATCCGGGCATTTTAGCATGAGACAGGCCAAGCGGGCTCCAGCAATGACATGTGGTTTAATTGGGAAAAAGTAAATATATCTCTTTTTAAGAGCCGGTTTTGCAGGCTAGTGAAGCAGTTGATCGGGCCCTGGCGCAAAACTTATGGAAGTGTCGCGCATCCGGGAGCGTATCCGGGAGATAAGGGGGTCGGGGAAATATTCGTCGCACTCCCCCAGATATTTCAATACAGAAAGGCTCCATGCCGCTTCATCCGGCGTTTCGATGATGGCCGTGTTGGCGTCGCCAAACTCGTCGAACACAGCGTCCCTCATTTTATCAAGGCTCATCCCTTCCCGTTTACTCACAACCTGCAAGGGCCGGATGGGCGCCATGTGGTACACCTCGAGGCCGCGCAGTTCGTCCGATATGTCCTCCCCGGCCAGCTCTTCAATCGCCATCATCCCTTCATGGCCGATCACCTCCGGCGAGCCTATGGAAGCCACATAAATGGATGCGTTCTGTATAACCATTGTCTCCGCCGCGCCAATGCGTAAAACGGCGTCCCCCCCGGCTTTTTGCGAAGGCCCGAATACAACAAAATCCCAACGCCCGATGGCCAGCTCTTTTTGGCGCTTATGGATTATTGTTTTTTCAAGAGTTTCATCAACCTTGCGGCGGAGGCTTTCCTGGCTGGCTTTGAATCCTATTTTTCCCATAGAGTATTAAAGAAAATACGTGAGTAAATGTAAAGCCATATTTTAACCGGTTTTGACCGGTTTGACGAGGATATGTGAACCAGCGCGATATAAGGCTGTCACCGCATGATATTTATGGCGACCTGTTGATCCATCAAACCGGGATATTGTTTCTGGAAAAGTTTAAGATCTATTTTTTTCAGGTTCATGACAAGGAGCATATAGCGGTTACCGTTGAAGACCATGTGAAGGTTCCCAAGATAGGCGACCTTGCCCTGCTTGACCCTGAATCGCTTGGAAAATACGTGGCCAGAATTAATCACCTGTTTGTGGCCGGTCCCACCGGAATATCCTTTCCAGTTGTAGAACTCATACTGTCCCTCTGGAAGCTCGAAAACGGCGAGCCGCTCGTCCAGGTCTTCCATCGATTCGTTTCCATCGACCCATACTTCAGTTAAAGGGAGCGTTACGTCATAATCGCTATTGACCCCCCGCAAGGAAACAAAAATGCTGAAATCCTCATACATGCTGTATTTGGCTGTGAATGAACGGGTCAGCGAGACTATGGCAAGGCCTTTGCCGTTATCTTTTGTCATCCGATAGTTACCCGGCACCTGTCCCGTGCCGGCGCATCCGGCGGTTAAAACAAAAAAGATAATAGCCAGGATCAGCCTGTTCGATGAAAACTTCATTAAGCGAACCCCTCAATTTTTAACAACTCGGAGAAACCATTGATTTTTTTATCAGCAACTCCCGTGCCGTATAAAAGATGCATTGTTTCAAAGAGTTATAACCCGCCATTGCCAGGCTACCGGGTATATCTTGCCTGTTGTCTCAAACAGTGACCCAATTCCGGACAGGGTTAAAAGTAGCACAGTGTAAGGAAAGATTACAGGAGAAAATAATGGCGCTCCATTTTGTTACTCAAGCCTGAATCAGCGCGTGGTTCGGGCTTTCCAACGGACCCTGGTGTCCATCGGTCTTCCCTTGTGTGAATATTGAAGTGGGGCGCCTTGAGGCGCTCTAGTCGTAATTGATAAAGGTTCGTTTAATGGATATCGCCTTGCCTGTTTTATCGTCCACCTCCACAAGAACCGCGTTTAACTGCCCGGGGCCGCCCGCCTCTTCAAATTTTTCGGGAAGCTTCTGGGTGAAACGTTTCAGGATGATATCTACCTTCACACCGATGACGGAATGGGAGGGGCCGGTCATCCCCAGGTCTGTTATATAGGCGGAGCCTCTGGGGAGTATTTTTTCGTCGGCGGTCTGCACATGCGTGTGCGACCCCAGCACCGCGCTCACCCGTCCGTCGAGATAATATCCCATCGCCTCTTTTTCGCTGGTCGCTTCCGCGTGAATTTCCACGATGATAATATTGGTCTGGTTTCTGACTGAATCGAGCTGTTCATCGGCTTTTCTGAAAGGGCAGTCGATCGCATCCATAAAAACACGTCCCTGCAGGTTTATCACACCTATTTTTTGCCCCGATCTTGTTGTGAACACCTGGGCGCCACTTCCGGGGGCAGTGTCGGGGTAGTTAGCGGGACGAAGAACCCGGGAGTCGTTGTTCACAAGCCCCAGCGCCTCTTTTTTATCCCAGATATGGTTACCGCTGGTAATCACATCGACCCCGTATGAAAATATTTCAGTGACCAGGGCCTTGGTGAGGCCAAACCCGCCCGCAAGGTTTTCTCCATTGGCGATTACAAAATCGGCATGAGTCATGGCGACGATATTGTTAAGCCCCTCTTTAATCACACGGCGTCCGACCCTGCCGAAAATATCACCAACAGCTAGAATCTTCATAGGCTATTTGGCAAAATCTGTTATGCGGGTCTCGCGGATGACGGTCACCTTTATTTCGCCCGGATACACAAGCTCCCCTTCGATTTTTTTGGCAATATCCTTTGCGAGGAAAAACGCTTCGTTATCTTTTATCGTGTCCGGCTCCACAACCACACGCACCTCGCGCCCCGCCTGGATGGCGTATGTCTTTTCCACGCCAGCAAAAGAATCGCCGATCTCTTCGAGCTTTTGCATCCGGTTGATATAGTTCTGGAGCATCTCCCTCCTGGCCCCGGGGCGGGAGGCGGAGAATGTGTCGGCCGCGCCGACCAGAACAGCGATCACCGACGTGGCCGGTTCATCTTCGTGGTGCGACCCAATGGAGTTCAAAACCACTTCCGGCTCGTTATAACGCCGCCCCAGATCCATCCCTATCTGCACATGGGAGCCTTCCATGTTTTGATCAAGCGCTTTGCCGATATCGTGCAAAAGGCCGGCCCTTCTGGCCAGTTTCACGTTTTGCCCAAGCTCCGCGGCCATCATCCCGGCCAGAAACCCGACCTCTATGGAGTGTTGCAAAACGTTTTGGGAATAGCTTGTGCGATATTTCAACCTTCCCAATAGCCTGACGATCTCCTTGTGTATGCCATCGAGCCCCAGCTCGAAACAGCTTTTTTCACCCTCTTCATTCAATTGGTTTTCGATTTCCTTGCTCACCTTGGCCACGGTATCCTCTATCCTGCCCGGGTGTATGCGCCCATCGTTTATCAGCCTTTGAAGCGTCAGCCGGGCCACTTCACGTTTCACAGGGTCAAAGCAGGATATAATCACGGCGTTGGGTGTGTCGTCGATAATAAGGTCGACCCCGGTGGCCACTTCCAGGGCGCGGATATTACGCCCTTCACGGCCGATTATTCGCCCTTTCATCTCGTCATTGGGCAGATCGACCACAGAGACGGTGTTCTCCGCCACATAATCGGAGGCGCAACGTTGAATGGCCTGAGCTATGACCATCTGAGCCCTTTCGCTCGCCTCTTCTTTGGCTTTTTCCTCTATTTTCTTCACAGCGTTGGCCGATTCGAGCCTGGCGTCATCAAAAAGCCCCTCTTTAAGCTCTCGCCTGGCTTCCTCTTCTGTAAGGTTTGCGATCTCTTCTAGTTTCTGGGTCTGGGTGTGAAAAATAAGGTCAGTCTCCTTCTCTTTTTCGCTGATTCTGGCGCTTCTTTCGCTAAGAACTTTGTCTCTGTTATTAATCTCGTCTTCGCGGCGGTCCGTATGCCCTATCTTTTTGTCGAGTATCCTTTCGCGGTCCAGAAGCCTCCTTTCCAAAGATTCGATCTCCCTCTTGCGTTCCTGAACGTTTTCATCAAATTCGCTTCTCGATTTGAGGATTTGCTCTTTGGCGATCAGTTCAGCCTCTTTTCTGATAGTATCGGCCTCTTTCTGGGCTTGTGTGATAATCTGGTCGGCCTGAACCATAAATTTGGCCGATTTGCGATTTGTGTAGGTTTTATTTAGAAAAAATCCGGCGCCAACGCCGATGATGACCGCCACCAAGGCAAGAATTCCGGTTTCCATTGTGTCGTCCCCCTTTAAACGGGTATGGGCCTATGCAGGGTCGACGCGCGGTAAACACGCCGCCCATATTAAAAGAAGCCGGACGATTAATCGAAGGAAAGTGAATAGTTTTAAGAGAGTTACAAACGTTGGCCGCCACAGAGAAAAGCAACGTAATCTAAACCTGTTGCATATGGATTAGAAAATGCAAAATTTCCCATAACTCTTGACAAGACCCCTGTGAAACAGAGAGCCTCCCAACATCGCGCCTCGTTTAACAGGTCGCGTCGTTTTATCTCTTTTAAAATCAACGGCCAGCGTTAATCCGACTGATTATTAATTCCAGCGATCACCCCGCATCTGCGGGATTCACATTCGCTTAAAACAGACGATAACAGGCCATGAACAATCTATCCAGCAGTCGTTTCCATCGAAAATCAGGCCAACTTCTCATTAAATAAAAATACACCCCCGCCAAACCGCCGAAAGGATGCTTTTTTTGAACCTGGATACCAGGTGGGTTCCATATGATCGCTTTAAGGCTTTCCGGAACTACCCGGACATGCACAACCACGATCAAAAACAGATCCCTATTTTTTAAGTGTTGGCTCAAAAAATATCCACCCAATTCGAGCGAGGCAGGGGAACTTTACCAAATTAACGCAGGTAAAAACCTACTAGCTCACTTAACTATATATCACATTGTTAAGACCCAAGACAAGCTCAAAAAAGTGGCTGGCCCCAGGGTAACCTGGGGCCAGCCTTGCATCATATGCCTCCCGGGGGAGGGAGACCTTACTTAGAACAGGCCATTTGGAAATTGGTGGTCCTTGCATGGCCGCCTGGGAGACGGCCATGGTTGGTGGTAGTGGTCAGTGCAGTGGTGGTCTTGGTATGGCCCGCGCTCCAAGTTGACGCTAGAAAAAACGTATTTTTGCAAATACGCGATAAAACATTTTGTGACGGGATATTGTTCATAAACATAACGCCTTCACAATATCCCCTATTTAATCCCGATATTCAGTTGCTTCTCTTCGTATTTCTTAAGAAGCTGCTTTATAGCCTCGCGAAAAAGAACAGCTTTGGTCACCTTGAGTTCCTTGGCGACATTGTTTAGCTGGTCAATCTGCCGTTGATAAAGATGTGTGGTGACCGGGACCTTTCGGTCGGCATCGTCAGGTTTCATTATCTCTATAAATATATTTGAATTTAAATATAAAAGTTTCACTACGTTTAAAATATTTTGACATAATTCTATATTATGTCAAGACTTTTTTTCAAGTTATATAATATGTCCGTAGAACTGGTTTATATCTACTAAACAGCAGATTCTGCGATATTTGGTCTTTTTGGAATAGCAGATGGAAAATACTTTCGTAAGCCGATTTTAGGCTATTTAGGCTATAATAATGAGTGGTCTTAATATGTTTTCGCATAAAACGCGGTCGATTTTGCTGGTTTTATGATAAACATATACATATCCACATACCGGTTGGCTTATACATGTGCAATCTAATTTAAGAGAAAGAGGCATAAATTGAAATACTGGACAACAAAAGTTAAATGGTTCTGTTTCGGGCTGGGACTTGTGATGATTGGCGCGTTTGCCGGCTCCTCTATCCAGGGAGATGGAGGGCTGGCCGTTGATTTAGCGACAGAGGCCGAGGCTGAGAACAAAGTGGAGCCGATAAATATATTCGCTAAAATCACAAGGGAACAAACCCCCGCCGTGGTAAACATTTCGACCGCCCAAAAGGTGAAAACCAAGATGCCCGGAATGGGCGATGAGCGGATGAAAGAATTTTACGAAAAATTCTTCCCGTTTTTCCGTGAAATGCCAAAAGAGCAAACACGGCAAAGCCTGGGTTCCGGATTTGTGGTGGAGGAGGATGGATATATCCTCACCAACGCCCATGTGGTGCAAAGCGCTGATGAAATCATGGTCACCTTTGGTGGAGGCAATGGCAACGGTCATCACGAAAAAGAATATAAAGCCAAGCTGATCGGGGCGGACCCGAAGACCGATATCGCTCTTATTAAAATAGAGCCGGACAAGAAATTGCAAGTAATGAAGCTTGGCGACTCCGACCTTTTGCAGGTGGGAGAATGGGTGATAGCCATCGGCAACCCTTTCGGGTTCGCCCAATCGGTGACGGTTGGTGTGGTCTCCGCCAAGGGCCGGGCCATTGGCGCCGGGCCGTATGACGATTTCATTCAAACAGACGCATCTATAAACCCGGGCAATTCGGGCGGGCCGCTATTAAACGTAAAAGGCGAGGTTATCGGGATAAACTCCGCGATTTTCACCGGGGGTATGTCCCAGGGGAACATCGGCATCGGCTTTGCCATCCCTGTAAACACGGTTAAGGCGATATATACAGATCTAAAAGATGGCAGGGTTAAAAGAGGCTGGTTGGGTGTGAGCATCCAGCCGATAACGCCGGAGCTTGAAAAGGCCCTTGGCCTGTCGACAGATGTAGGCGCCCTTGTTGGAGATGTTTTCGAAAAATCCCCGGCTGAAAAGGCGGGGATCAAACGTGGCGACGTGATTGTGGAATTCAACGGAAAAGAGGTTCCAAGCTCCGAACAGCTCCCCCGGATGGTGGCTTTCCTGCGGCCCGGAACAAAAGTGGATGTTAAAATTATTCGCGATGGAAAGAGCGAGGAAATCACTTTAAGCCTGGGCGAAATGCCGGACGACGTTGTTAAACCGGCGGAATCCTCCCCCACCGAGAGCCTTGGGATGGTCGTTGAAAAGATCACCCCGGAGCTTGCCCGAAAATTCGGCCTGGAATCGGATAGCGGTGTTGTTGTCACCCGGGTTTTACCAGGATCGGCAATGGAGGCCGGTATCCGCGCTGGCGATGTGATCACCGAAGTGAACCGCAAAAAGATCGACGGTATAGATTCATATCGGGATGCATTGTCAGATGTGAAATCGGGCGAATCGGCCCTGATGCTTGTTCAGCGAGGCAGGAACACTGTGTTTGTTGCGGTGAAAATGCCGGAGAGTTGATCGAAAACTCTCGATAAATCGATTACGCGAAACGGCTCGCCCCTGTGGCGGGCCGTTTTTTTTTGGAGATCCCCCTTTTGCGTCCCAAAGTTCCAATTAATGAAAACAGATAAATATTTATCCCCTGTTTATTCATTTTTCCCTAAAGCATTTTTCATCAAAACCCGATTAATAATCATTAATCGGAGAAACATCAATGCAGATCGAGAGCGGGCCTCTAAGCGCCATGGTTGCCCCGGGCCGTTTTGGCCCTGCAGGGGATGTTTCCCCAACCCCGACTTATGGATCTCCCCAGGATACGTTTGCCGATAACCCTGATAATGTCGGCGGGGCTCTCTCCCAGCCTCAGCCACAAGGACAAATCGGGACTATGTTATATGGCAATGTCTCGCTGGATTTATTCTTTAGCCGCTCGGAAAACCTGACGAGGCGACAAACTTCGGAGGGTCCCGACGGTTATGAACAATTCCGTCAAGAATTAAGCAGAAAATTCGAATCGAGCTTGAGTCTTGATTTTTCTTTTTTGGCGAAGCTGGATGGCGCCGTCAACCGGCTGGGCGCCATCGACCCGGAAGTGTATAACGAATGGATGGGCGCCGCGTCACGCCTGATGGATTTAAAGAAAGAAGACTTCGCCGCATTTGTCGCCGCCACCGATGAGCTTTTTAACAAGATTGAAGAAACCCTCGGGATGGGCGCCGAAGGGCTAGATTATGTGGCCGATTTTTTCACCGGTCAGGTGGAAAACTTCCTTGGCGGCGTTAAAGTGAAGCTCGATTATTATGAAAGCAACCCGTTGGGCGAAGGCGAGGACATGGGCCTGGGGATACCGGCTCTTATGAAGGGTATAATCGCGGCTATCCCGGACGATCTCAAACAATTCCTGGAAGAGCTGATGGCGAGCCTGGAAGAGGACCTGCTTGAATCGCTCGATACAGAGAGCGCCCTTTTAAAAACCATTGAACAGCTGTACATAGAAATGATCGCCAGCTACAACAAAGATGACAATGAGGATGTTCCGGCGGAGGTCGACTATAGCGGTCGTGACGACAAAAAAGAAGACGTTCCACAAGGCCGTATGGAAAACATAAGTTATAGCCAATATTTCGAGCGAAGTTTTTCGGCGCAAATAACAATCGGCTACGAGGCCACAGGTGGCTATGGCGCCACTAATGGCTACGGCGCCACTAATGGCTACGGCGCCGCAAACAACGCCCCACAGTGGAACAGCCCGCTCAGCCCGCCTTTGGACATTGTCACTTGATCTTGTGATGATTCCCGCCAGAAGGTCATGGGAGTCGAAAAATCCAGCGAATATGAACCGGAGTTCAGTCTCCATAATATGTTATGCCCCAGGTATGCCGTCGGTCGATTTCATATGCGCAGATAAAGAAATTTTAGCGCCCCCGGTTCGAATCTAACCCCATTTTTTCTTTTCAATTTATTAAATGGGTGATAAGATTTATATATCCAATTAATAGTAAAAGCTAAAGAGGGCGCTTTACGTTTTCATTTTTTAACGGAGGGGAAGATGAATATAAAATTATTAAAACTTCTAACACTTACATTAGGCATTGTATTTTTCGCCGCATGCGGTGGCGGCAGTAGTAGTGATAGTGGCGACAGCGGCGGCGGGGCGCCCAAGGCGCCGGCGGGGTTGAGCGCCACGCCGAGCAACGCGCAGGTGGGGCTGTCGTGGGCTCCCTCTAGTGGAGCGTCGTCTTACAACGTTTACTGGGGCACAAGCCCCGGCGTGACCAAGGCCAGCACAAAGATAAGTGGTATCGCGACAAACTCCTATACCCACACCGATGTGGCCGCCACTCGTTCATCATACCCGTCGATTTCATATCTGACGAACGGAACTATATACTATTACAAAGTATCGGCGGTCAGCGGCGATGGAGAGAGTGGCCTTTCAAATGAAACCTCCGGTAAACCGCAGGTGGCGTCGCCCTCGGCTCCCGCCAATCCTTCCGCATCCGCCGGCAACGGTGAAGTGACGGTAAGCTGGGCCGCGGTGAGCGGGGCGTCGTCTTACAACCTCTACTGGGCCACATCCTCGGACGTGACAAACTCAAGCAACCGAGAGTCGGGCGTTACGTCGCCATTCACCCACTCCGGCAGAACGAACGGCACGACATACTCCTACAGGATCGCCGCCGCTAACGCGGGAGGAGAGGGAGAGCTTTCAGCCATTGTTTCTGCCAAACCGGCCATTCCGGCGCCTGGCGCTCCGGAGAATGCAACAGTGTCTGCAGGTTATTATGAGGCGACCATATCGTGGGATCCTGTCGCCGATGCGACATCGTACAATATTTACTTTAAAAAGGGAGACCTGGCCACTTCCGGATCCTCCCCGCCCAGTGTTACGATGTCCAGCGATCGGATAACGGGCGTCACATCTCCCTATACCCATACTGGTCTTTTAGGCTGGACCCATTACAGTTGGGCTGTAACGGCCATAGGCCCCGGAGGAGAGAGCGGCCTGTCGGCTACAGTCTCCGTGATTCCATGGATTTGCTTTTTCTGCCCGTAAACAAGGCTGAATAAATTATTCAAATCCCCGGTTCGCTTAACGCGGATCGGGGATTTTTTTTTATTCGAACGAGACGCTCTCCGCTCCCAAAAGGTTTTCCACCTCTTCTATAAGGCTCTCTTCCGCTTTAACCGGGGAACTGGAGGCGACCATCACAAGCTCTCCTTTACCGGGAACCATGAAGTGGAGGATGGCGGGGCATTTGCCTCTTCGTTTTTCAAAAATTTCCTTAAGCTCCATTAATGTCTCTTCTTCCAGCCCCGGGGTGGACATGCGAACATGGACACAATTGGTGAACCTTTCGCGCGCGTCTTCAAAGGTCATGATATCGTCGGCGATCACTTTCGATGTTCCTTTTTCTTCATCGATTTCGACCTTTCCTTTTATAAAGATCGGCTCATCGCTTTCGATCAGCTCGACACTTTTTTTATATAGCTTCGGCCAGAGGAGGACTTCGATCGAGCCTGTGAGGTCCTCTATTATGAGGTAGGCCATGGTCTTTCCCTTTTTGGTCGTCTGTATTCTTCTGGAGATGATAACCCCGCCAAACCGCGCCTCCCCGCTTGAGCGGGCCTTTTCCAGGTTGGCCGCCTGGCAGGTGGCGAAAAGCTTCAGGTCGCGCGTATATTCCGATAGCGGGTGGCCGGAGATATAAAACCCAAGGGCCTCCTTTTCATAGGCCAGCTTCTCCCTTTCACCCCATTCGGGGCGATCGATAATTTTAACCGCCACTCCGGAGCTTTCCTCACCTCCCATGGCGGTAAAAATACTCTCCTGCCCGATGTCCCGGTCACGCTGGGTTTTTTGCGCGGCGCTAAGCGTCTCTTCAATAACAGCAAAAAGAGAGGCCCTGTTATGCCCGGTGGAATCGAACGCGCCACATTTCACCAGGGCTTCGGCCACTCTTTTATTTAACGCATGCGAGTTTACCGATTCGGCAAAATTCAAGACAGACTTAAAGGCGCCATTATTATTCCTGGCGGTGATGATCGCGTCCACCGCGCCGGTCCCCACACCCTTCACAGCCGCCAGGCCAAACCGGATCCCTTCATCGGTCACCGTGAAGTCGCGCATAGACTCGTTAACATCTGGCGGCAACACCTTTATTTTCATTTCGCGGCATTCCTGCATATATTTAAGCACCTTATCGGTGTTATCCATCTCGGAGGTGATAAGGGAGGCCATATACTCCGCAGGGTGGTGCGCCTTTAAATAGGCGGTCTGATAGGCCACAAGGGCGTAACAAACGGAGTGCGATTTATTGAACCCGTATTCGGCGAATTTTTGTAATTGCGCCCAAAGCTTCTCTATTTTATTCTTATTGTGTTTTTTCCTGCCCGCCCCGGCGAGGAATTGCTCCCCAATTTCATCCATGATGTTTTTGTTCTTTTTACCCATCGCCTTACGCAATGAATCGGCCTGGCCCAGGGAGAACCCGGCCAGCTCGTTGGCGATGTGCATCACCTGCTCCTGATAAACTATGACACCATAGGTTTCGCCAAGAATCTGTTTTAGCTCGGGGAATTCCCATTTCACCTCTTCATGCCCATGTTTTCTCCGGACATATTGATCGGCCATGCCGGAATTTATCGGGCCAGGCCGGAACAGGGCCACCAGGGCGACAATATCGTGAAAACTGGTCGGCTTCATCTTCCTTATAAGGTCGCGCATGCCGGAAGATTCCAGCTGGAAAACGCCAAGGGTTCTGGCTTTTGCGAGAAGATCGAAAGTTTTTTTATCATCGAGCGCGATAGACTCTATGGTGAAGTTTCCATCGCTCTTAGCCCTGATCTGGTTAACGGCGTTGTTTATAACCGTGAGTGTGCGAAGGCCCAGAAAATCCATCTTCAACAGCCCCAGCTTCTCTATATCTTTCATCTGGTACTGGGTGGTGACATCCTGGCCTTCCCCGGATTGCTTGAAAAGAGGCATGAAATCGGTCAGAGGTCTTGGGCTGATAACCACGCCCGCCGCATGGGTGGAGGCGTGCCGGGTGGTTCCTTCCAGCGATTTGGCTATGGAAAGGAGCTTTTCTATCTCTTCGTTCTCTTTTTCCAGCTTTTTCAGCCGCGGCTCCCTCTCCAGCGCCAGCGCTATGGTCATATTAAGATCGTTGGGGATAAGTTTTGCGATCTTGTCCGCTTCGGCATATGGAATGTCCATCACCCTCGCCACATCCCGCACAACAGCTTTCGCCTTCATCGCCCCAAAAGTAATGATTTGCGCCACGTGGCTCGAGCCGCCATAACGATCCCTCACATAAGCGATAACCTCGCCGCGCCTGTCCATGCAAAAATCAATATCGATATCGGGCATCGATATTCTTTCGGGATTGAGGAACCTTTCGAATATCAGGCCATATTCTATCGGGTCGAGCTCTGTTATCTTGAGAGCATAGGAAACCATGGATCCGGCCGCCGAACCGCGCCCCGGCCCGACCGGTATACCCTTCTCTCTTGCGTGTTTAATAAAATCCCAGGTGATAAGGAAATAGCCGGGAAAACCCATTTTGCCGATGGTGTCCAGCTCCCACATCAGCCGCTCCATATACTTTTTTTTCTTTTCTTCGGAAAACGCTTTATCAGCTTTGGCCGCCTCTATAAACCTCAGTTCCAGACCGTGGGAGGCTATTTTTTCCAAGTAAGTATTGATGGTGGAATCCTCGGGAACGGGAAATTCCGGCAGGTGATATTTCCCCTCTTCAAATGTATAGCTACACTCCTCGGCGATTTTAAGGGTGTTTTTTATGGCTTCCGGGTTTTCGGGGAAGAGGGCCATCATCTCTTCCGCCGATTTCACATAGAACTGATCCCCCTCGTACCGCATCCGGTTTTGATCTTTGATCATTTTGCCTGTGCCTATGCAAAGAAGGGCGTCGTGCGCTTCTGAATCCTCCTGGTTAAGGTAGTGCGCATCGTTGGTGGCGACCAGTGGCAAACCCATTTTTTGGGCGAAAGGGATCAACAATTTGTTAACCTTTTTTTGATCTTCGATCCCGTGATCCTGTATTTCCAGATAAAACCGGCCTGGGAATATATCTTTGAAGAACTGCGCCGATTCCCTCGCTTTTTCCTCCTTTTCCTGAATCAGCAGGCTTGGAATCTCCCCTTGCAGGCATGCCGAAAGGGCGATCAGCCCCTCCGAATGCTCCGCCAAAAGCTCTTTGTCGATGCGCGGTTTATAGTAATATCCTTCGGTGTATCCTTGGGAGACGAGCTTGCACAGGTTCCGATACCCTTTGGCGTTCTGGACAAGGAGCACCAGGTGGTTGGCCCTGGAGGACTTTGAATTTGCGGTGTTTTGGCCCCTGTCGAACCTGCTCCCCTGGGCCACATACGCTTCGCAACCGATGATTGGTTTCACGCCGGATTTAAGCGCCGCGTGATAAAAGTCGACCGCCCCGAACATCGAGCCATGATCGGTGATGGCGATGGCGGGCATCTTTAGCTCCTGGGCTTTTTTAAACAGAGGGCCGAACTGTATGGCGCCGTCAAGCAGGCTGTACTGGCTGTGAAGATGTAAATGGACGAATTCGCTGTGCTTCAATATGGGACCTCTATGTAATAAACCGACCGCCAAAGGGAACTAACGGGGCGCCAGCCATGCAAAAAGTGAGAATGGCTCCTGGCCGCGTCCACTAAAAATCGCGATCGGGCGTTTCATCAACCGACAACTGATTGGTGTCCGGGTCGAAGCTCACTTCATCATCTTGTGTCTGCAATGGAAGCTCATCGCTCTCATCTTCCACAACGCCATCATCTTCGGCCTCAAATTCTTCAGCTGGAACTGGCGCGACCGGTTTGATAACCGATTTTGCGCCCCGCCTCTTGGGGGCCTTCGCCTGGTCCGCACCGCATTTGGGGCAGATTAGTTCCGGCTTGTTCAAATTATAAAATTTTCCTGAGCACGAGAAGCAAGTGAACTTGTCGCCATATTTTGGATGCGGCATATCAGCTCTAACCCTTCATCAATTCTTTATTGTTGTGTCGATTAAATGTTTCGATAAGTGATACCGGATGCCAATGCAAAAGGCAACTATTATTTTTTACCTTTATATTCAAATGGATATCATGGGGGCGAAGAGGTTTGGAAAAGGCAAAAGATGCTGAAATCGTTCCTTTCATAGGGCATACCAAAGCCACCTGCGAAACGAAAAAAAATCATCCCCGATATCGGGCTTCGGGGCAAATGGAAATGACGCGGCGCCCACTGGCGGGCAAAAGGGCTTTTAACCGGAAAAGAGAATCTTCTGGCGGCTCACATTTATATTTATCACACCATTTTAAGGATTTTTACTATCGCTCCGAAAGGTTTTCATGCGCGCCCCACGGCCGAGGCCGGAACGGTCTGTAACCGGAAACGATTTAACACAGGCGCCGTAGCCATGATGGCGCCCCGATTGTAAGGCGGCGGGAAACAGGTTGCAACAGCAGGTGGGGGATTTGAAGATCGTGGAGATCGTGGGGATTGTGGAGATCGTGGGGATTGTGAGAGAGGTGGGGGGTGCACAATGTCATACCGGGCTTGATCCGGTATCTCGTTTTATTCTATAAAGGTTGAGATCCTGAAACGAGTTCAGGATGACGTTGTCATTTGGATCATAACGCGGGGATGACAGACGTCACTCCCACTCGATCGTGCCGGGTGGTTTGCTTGTTATGTCATACACCACTCGGTTAATCCCGCGCACTTCCCCTATGATGCGGTTCGACATTTTACCCAGGACTTCATATGGGAGCTCGGCCCAACTGGCGGTCATGGCGTCTTTGCTGGTGACGGCCCGTATCGCCAGCACGTTTTCATATGTCCGTTCATCCCCCATCACGCCGACAGATTTCACGGGAAGTAAAACACCAAACGCCTGCCACACATTTTTGTATTGATCGGTTTTTTTCAGTTCGTCCAGGATAATCGCGTCGGCCAACCTTAGGATATCGAGCCTTTTCTTCGTCACCTCGCCGATGATACGGATGGCCAGCCCCGGCCCGGGGAACGGATGACGCCACACCATTTCGCGGGGCATACCCATCTCTTCTCCCACGGCGCGCACTTCGTCTTTAAAGAGTTCGCGAAGAGGTTCGATCAGGTCGAGACGCAAAAGCTCCCCAAGCTCCAGGTTGTGATGGGTTTTTATCACCGCCGACGGCCCGCCCCGGACAGAGACCGATTCGATCACGTCCGGGTATAGTGTCCCCTGCGCCAGGAACTTCACGTCCGGTATTTTATCCGCCTCTTTTATGAACACATCGACAAACGCGGGGCCGATGATCTTTCGTTTCTTCTGAGGGTCTGTCACCCCGGCAAGCTTTGAGAGGAACATTTCAGAGGCGTCCACCTTGATCACTTTCAGATGAAAATGATCGGCATATGTCGCCATGACGGTCTCGGCCTCATGGAGGCGCAGAACGCCGTTGTCGACAAAGATGCAGGTGAGCTGGTCGCCGATCGCCTCATGCACAAGCATGGCGGTCACGGAAGAATCTACCCCACCCGATAGTCCGCAGATCACGTTCGCTTCCCCCACCTTCTCGCGGATAGAGCTTATCGACGATTGAATGAAAGAGCGCATGGTCCAGTCCCCCGCGCATCCGCAAATTTTGAAAAGAAAATTTTCCAGAATTTTCACGCCGTTTGGCGTGTGGGCCACCTCCGGATGGAACTGGATGCCGAACACAGTCTTCGCCTCGTTGCGTATACCGGCCACCGGTGCGTTATCGGTGCTGGCGATAACGTCGAACCCTTCCGGTGTTTTTTCGATCCTGTCCCCGTGGCTCATCCAGACATCCTGCTCTTTCGCGAGGCCGAAAAAGAGGTCGCCCGTGTCGCCCAGGTTAAGCCTGGCCGCCCCATATTCACGATGCGCCGCTTTGCCCACCTTGCCGCCAAGCAAATGTGTGATAAGTTGCATCCCATAGCAAATGCCAAGGACCGGGGCGCCGAGGCCAAAGGCCTCCTTGTCTATGGTCGGCGCGTCGTCATCGGTCACATAGCATGGCCCGCCGGAGAGGATGATCCCCTTCGCTCCGATACTCCGGATTTTTTCTATCCCGATGTTGTATGGATGAATCTCGCAATATACATGGGCTTCGCGCACGCGCCGGGCGATCAGCTGGGTGTATTGCGACCCGAAATCGAGGATTAATATTTTATCGTGGGAAGCCAGTGTCATCGCTCGACAGAATAGTTGGGCGCTTCTTTGGTGATGACGATATCGTGGACGTGGCTCTCTTTAAGGCCGGCGGCGGAGATGCGGGTGAACCGCGCCTTTTCTTTAAGTTCGGCCACAGTCGCCGCGCCGCAATAGCCCATGCCGGAACGCAAACCACCAAGGAGCTGATTGACCATGAAGCCAAGCTCCCCTTTATGGGGGACGCGCCCCTCCACCCCTTCCGGCACAAGTTTGACGCTGGAGGTTTTACTGTTTTCCTGGAAATATCTGTCCGCGCTCCCCTTTTCCATGGCGCCGATGGAGCCCATGCCCCGATACTCCTTGTACACACGCCCCTGGAACATCACCTTCTCTCCGGGAGATTCGTCCACCCCGGCGAATAAAGAGCCGATCATGACGCTGTCGGCTCCGGCGGCGATGGCTTTTACTATATCGCCGGAATGTTTCACGCCGCCATCGGCGATGATCGGTGTTCCGGTGTGGGCCGCTTCCAAAGCGCAATCCATAATGGCGGTGATCTGAGGCACGCCGACCCCCGCCACGATCCTGGTGGTGCAGATAGAGCCGGGCCCGATGCCGACCTTGATAACGTCCGCGCCCGCTTTGATTAATGCTTTCGTCGCTTCCGCCGTGGCGACGTTGCCGGCCACCACTTCAAGGTCGCTATGGTTTTTCTTGATGGTTTTCACACTGTCAGAGACCGTTTTATGATGGCCGTGGGCCGTGTCGATGGCGACAATGTCGCACCCGTACCGGACAAGCTCGGCCACCCTCTCTTCCATATCGGGCCCCACGCCAACCGCCGCGCCAACCCTCAGCCGTCCATGCTCGTCCTTGGCGGAGTTAGGGAATTTTTGGCTTTGCTCTATATCCCTGATGGTCATAAGCCCAATAAGCTTGTTGGAGTCATCCACAACGAGCAGTTTTTCGATCCTGTGGGCGTGAAGGGTTTTTTTAGCCTCCTCCATGGAAATATCGGATGTGGCGGTGACCACATTTCTTGTCATCAATTCATCCACTTTTTTGCCCCAATCGTCCTCGAACCGCATATCCCGGTTGCACAGGATGCCCACAAGCCTGCCCCCGTCGGTCACCGGGAAGCCGGAGAAACCATATTTCTCCACCAGCTTGCGCACTTCACCAATGTTCATGCCGGGGGTGATGGTGATAGGGTCCGATATCATGCCGGTTACGTGGCGTTTGACCTTGTCCACCTCTTTTCGTTGCCGCTCGATAGAGAGGTTTTTATGGATAAACCCAAGCCCCCCCTCCAGCGCCAAAGTTATGGCGAGCTTCGCCTCGGTGACAGTGTCCATAGGGGAGGAGACCAAAGGGATGTTTAGCCCGATATTTCTGGATAAAAAGGTGGAGACATCGACCTTTGCGGGTATAACCTCGGACCGATCCGGAACGAGAAGAACGTCATCGAACGTTAACGCTGTGCGTATTTCACTTAATTTGTCTTGCATGTGTCAATATATCAGAAAATAAGGTTTATCACATAAAAATGTTGAACACATTTTATTTGTATCGAATGAAAACAGTCAACCTTTGATAACCTCTTTAAAAATATTGATATCCGGTTACGAACAATTTCAGGTTCTTTCAGCCCTTTTACACTTTCCACAATTTCTGTGGAAAACCTCTGGATAACCTGGCCCGACCGGATTGTAGGTATATTAAATCAACAGCTTATACAGTTTGCTCAAGAAATAATCTATTGCATTAACTCTTTATTAATCAATGCGATAGTTGCGCGGGCCAGCTTGCCCGGTTTTCGCGGAAAAAGGGTGGGCCGAGCCGAAACAAGTTATCCATACTTTTTCATCTTTTTCCCTGCGAAAGCAATTATCAGAGGTTCCCGCAGGTTTACAAGAGTTAAATGGCAGGTGGAACATGGCATCATTTTTTGCGCCGGTATTTCCTGTGCCGGTATTATTGCCTTCCATTTCAGTTTAATTTTTTACAGGTGGGCTTTGGCCCCACCGTCAAAAATCCGCCTTATTTCTTGGCATACCCTTTGCTCTGTCACAAAAGTGTGGCTGAGTTTTTGGTTTGATGGTCAAAACCTATATGTGCAGGCGGATGGAAAAAAGAATCATGAAAGTTCGTGCGTTATTCATAACCTTGTTATTGCTATCGATAGCTTTCCCGGCTTTTAGCGCCGCCGATTTAAGTAAACTGACCCGGCTTGAAGGGGTCTCTTTATATGTCGATGAAGACGAATCACGCCTGGTGGTTCGCTTCAACAGGGTTCGCGGAGTAAAAACCGACCCGCAGTTTTTCGAAAAGTCTATCCAGATGGATATCGAGGATGCGTACATAAACCCCTCCAGACGAAATTTCGAGCTGGGCGGAAGAATTTTCAAATCGGCGTCGGCATATCAGATGTCGCCAACAAAGGTGCGGCTACGGTTTTTCCTTGCGGGCGACCCCAGGGAATTAGCAACGGGTCAAAAAGTCACGTTGAACGGCAATTTGATGATAGTCACATTGAAAAACTCCCTCCTTCCCCCGCTGGCCGGGCTGGCGCCGGAGGAGAAAGGGGGGGCCGATACCGAAAAACCGGTCGATACGTATAAGGCCCTTTATCCTCCCGATACGCCCCGGTTCCGCGCCACGACAGACCCCGGAGCGCAAATCGAGGAGGAGCCGATGGCTGTAAAAAAAGCGGATAGGAAAAGAAAGCCGGCGCTCCGCCCCGTGAAACCGGATGAAAAATTGAAAAAGACGCCGCGGGGACAGTTCCCGAACATGTTTGGAAAAAAAGCGGAAGCAGGCGAGGTGATCGAGCGGAAGCCGAAAGCGACCCCCGGTGAAGGTTTTCTCGATTATAAAGACCCCGAAGCGCCAAAAGCGCCCGGCCTCACGGGAATGGCGCTAAAAATGGTGATCGCCCTTAGTTTCACTTTGGCGGCGGTCTTTTTTCTGGCCTGGATCGGGAAAAAATATATGGGGAAATTTGGCGGGGCATTCGGGCGTAGCTCGCTGATTAATGTGTTGGCGACCAGCCAGATAGATGTGAAAAAACGGATCGCGGTGGTGGACATCGCTGGCGAAGTGCTGGTGCTGGGAATCGCCGGGGACAACATCGCCATGCTTTCCACCATAGATGACCAGGAGAAGGCCGACATGTTCAGGCGAGCTGGTGGGGCGCCATATTCCGGCAAAGGGGACGAAAAGCTTCTCGCGCCGATTGGAGAAAAAATCAAAACATCGCCAATCCCCGATCTGTTTAAAAAAGCGGCTGGATTGTTGAGAATCGGGGAAATAAAATCAAACCCCGCCAGCATGCGCTCTCTTTTCGACGCAAGCTCCGAGGAAACATTCGAAGGAAACCTGGCCAGTATCGCCAAGAGGCTCAAACCGTCGGAGGAGCAATCTCGCGATGCGCTTTCTCGCGAAGCGCTTTCACGCAAAGCGCTTATGAGCGATGCGCTTTCACGCAAAGCGTTTTCACGCAAAGCGTTTTCACGCGATGCGTCCGGGCAAAAGATAGAGCTAAAAAAGCCCTCGACAAAAGAAATCGTCTACGACAAGAAGGAGCTGGTGCGAAGAGTGACCAATGCCATAAAAACAAAAAACGGTAAGCTGAGGATAGCGTAAACCATGAGATTGAAGAGCTGTTTCCCAATGCTGTTTTTATTGATCGCCGCTATCGGTCTTTCATACGGGCCTGCGTTCGCCCAGGCTGGGGGCATGCCGACGATCGATATATCTCTTGGCTCCACCACAGAACCGGGCCAGATAGCCACTGGCCTCAAGATCATGCTTATCCTCACAGTGCTCTCTTTGGCTCCATCGATTTTTATCTCTCTCACTTCATTCGTCCGAATAATAATTGTGGTGCATTTCCTTCGCCAGGCGATGGGAACGCAGACCATGCCGCCCAACCAGGTGGTGGCCGGCCTTGCCATGTTTATGACGTTTTTCATCATGGCGCCTGCCTTTACAGCAATATATAACGATGCGTTTCTCCCCTTTTCCGAAGAGAAAATAGGGGCGGAGGTGGCCTATGCAAGGGCGATGGAGCCGATGCGTGATTTTATGCTTCGGCAGACCAGGGAAAAGGACCTTTCCCTTTTTGTGGAGATGTCCAGCCTGAAAAAACCGGAATCGATAGACGAGGTGCCGATATATGTGATCATACCCTCCTTTATAATTTCGGAGATGCGAACATCTTTTACCATCGGCTTCCTTATTTACATTCCCTTTCTTGTGCTCGACATGGTGATAGCCTCGGTGCTTATGTCTATGGGTATGATGATGCTACCGCCGATTATGATCTCTTTGCCGTTCAAGCTGATGCTTTTTGTCCTGGTGGATGGGTGGCATTTAATTGTCGGCTCTCTTTTAAGGAGTTTTGGATAAACCATGGTGACACCCGATTTTGTAGTCAGCTTTGCCGCCGAAGGGCTGAAAATGGCCATTCTCATCGCCGCTCCCATGCTTGGGTTCGGGCTTGTGGTGGGCCTTGTGGTCTCGGTCTTTCAGGCGGTCACATCCATTCAGGAGATGACCCTGACCTTTATCCCCAAGATCCTTGCGGTGATGGCCTCCATATTCATCTTCTTTCCATGGATGATCCAGATGATGATCAGCTACACTTCCAAAATCATTCTCAATATACCTATGTATATCCGGTAATGTGTCATGCCGGATCTATTCCCATACCAGATAGAATCGATACAGGCGTTGTTGCTGGTGTTCACCAGGGTGACCTCGATGATCGCATTTATGCCGGTTATCGGCGGGCAGGCGGTGCCAACCCAGATAAAGGCGGGCCTGGCGGCTCTTATGACCATAGTGATTTTCCCGATGGTGGATACAAAAGATGTATCAGTCGACATAGATATTATTGTTCTCGGCCTTTTAGTGATAGGGGAGACGATGATAGGGTTGGCGACGGCGTTCCTGGTCAACCTTGTTTTCGCTGCGGTTCAACTCGCCGGAACGATAATCGATTTCCAGATCGGCTTTGGCATAACCAACGTTGTCGATCCGGTCACCAACGCATCGGTCTCGGTTTCGGGCCAGGTGTTAAACATCACGGCCATGCTTCTTTTCCTCTCTGTAAACGCCCATCACTCCATTCTTCTGGGCCTCAACGACAGTTTCAGCATCATTCCCCTGGGTGGATTCAATCTGGGCGCCTCTTTTGGCCAGATAATAATCGAGGCGTGGAACGCGGTTTATATGACCGGGATGCAAATAGCGGCGCCGGTGACGGTGACTCTTCTTTTAAAACAGGTCGCCATGGGCCTGATCGCCAGGACAGTGCCCCAGATGAACATCTTTATTGTAGGCTTTCCCATCACGATCGCTCTGGGTCTTTTCACGCTGGCCGTATGCCTGCCAACGATGGCTCGGCTGTTATCGGGAATATACGCCGAATTTCCCAATCAGATGCGGCTCATATACTTAATTTTTAGCTAGAGAGGGGGTGAGGAGGGTTGGCTGAAGTTCAAAAAGATGAAAAAACAGAAGAACCTACCGAGAGAAGATTAACCAAAACAAGGGAAAAAGGCCATGTTGCGAAAAGCATGGAGGTCAACACCGTTATTATATTGCTCACATCGCTTTTGTTCTTCTACTTTTATGGCACGCATTTTATACACAGCATTTTAACTTTCTGGCGTGCAATTTTCGGCAATGTCGCGCAGTTTGAGGTGTCGCCGGAATCTTTGCACTATTTACTTGCGGTCGTTCTTGAGCAGGTTTTTACAATTCTGGCTCCCGCTCTTTTTACCCTGGCGTTTATGGGGGTGGTTTCCAACGTGTGGCAAAACGACGGCTGGATTTTTTCCTGGAGTCCGCTGAGCCTTAAATTCAACAAAATCAACCCCCTCACAGGATGGAAAAAGTTTCTGGGAATCGAGGGGTTGATGAATCTGGTTAAATCTGTGGGCAAGATCGCCCTGGTCGGCACGGTTGTGTATTTATCGCTGGTGGACGAGTGGGAGAAATCGCCCCAGTTTATGATGCTTCCCATATGGCAAACAATCATCCTTTTTGGAAACGAAACATTTTCACTGGTTCTAAAGGTGCTGATGGCTCTTATGGTGATTGCGCTGATAGATTTTATCTATCAGAAATATCAGTATATAGAAAATCAAAAAATGACCAAGCAGGAGGTGCGTGACGAGAGAAAGGATATCGACGGTAACCCGATCGTAAAACAACGCATAAAACAAAAGCAGTTTGAAATATTCCGGTCGAGAATGATGTCTGCCATACCGGAGGCGGAGGTGATCATCACAAACCCGACCCATCTGTCGATTGCGCTTCGTTATGAAAGGTTCAGGGACCCCGCCCCTGTATGTGTTGGAAAAGGCTCCGGGATGATGGCGCTGAAAATACGCGAAATCGCCAAGGAGCATGACATTCCTGTCATGGAAAACAAGGCGTTGGCACAAACTTTGTTTAAGACAGTTAATGTAGGCGATTACGTTCCGGAGACGCTTTATAAAGCGGTGGCGGAAGTGCTGGCTTATATATACAGGCTCAAAATGAAGGCCTTATAAAACAGTATGTTAAAAAAATAAATAGGGAATCAAGGTTTGTTAGAGGAAGTTATGAAGCGCGTCAATTTTTTTGCGCGTCGGCTTTCTGACGATAATTCGTCAAAAAGCTGACAATTAAATAAAAAAAATAAAAGATGACAATGGCCACAACAACAAAAACACAAGACAGAATAGCCAAACATGCCGATATAGGTCTGGCCACCGCGGTTGTGGGTGTTCTCATTGTCATGGTGATACCGATTCCCTCGATTCTGCTCGATATTTTGCTCTCACTGTCGATCACTTCGGGCCTTTTGGTGCTTATGGTTGCGCTCTATCTGAAGACTCCTCTTAAATTCTCGGTCTTTCCCTCCCTTCTTTTGCTGATGGCGATTTTCAGGCTTTCGCTTAACGTCGCCAGCACGAGGCTGATTCTTCTTCATGGAAGCGAAGGGCCCCAGGCGGCGGGGAAGGTTATCGAATCTTTCGGGCAGTTTGTGGTTGGCGGCAACTATATTGTGGGGGTTGTCATATTTGTGATTCTTGTGATTATCAATTTCAAGGTTATCACCCAGGGCTCCACAAGAACATCGGAAGTGGCGGCCCGCTTTACGCTCGACGCCCTGCCCGGCAAACAGATGAGCATAGACGCCGACCTGAATGCGGGAGCCCTGACCGACGAAGAAGCCAAGACCAGGCGCAAAGAGCTGGAAGACGAAGCGAGTTTCTATGGAGCCATGGACGGCGCGCTCAAGTTTGTCAAGGGGGATGTTGTGGCGGGAATCATTATCACGGTGATAAATATCGCCGCCGGTTTCGCCATTGGTGTTTTGCAACAGGGGATGGATATGGCGGAGGCGGCCGAAGTCTATACAATACTGACGGTCGGCGATGGCCTTGTGTCGCAGATACCTTCCCTTGTGGTTTCCACGGCCGCCGGCATCGTGGTCACCCGCGCCGCCGGCGCTTCGAACCTGGGCGAGGAGATTGTTGGCCAGTTGATGATCAACCCCAGGGCTTTCGGCATTGTGGCCGCGTTCCTGATATTCCTCGCGATGGTGCCCGGCATGCCCGGGTTTGCATTTATAACATTAGGGGCCGGAGCGGCGTTTCTTTCGTATGTGATGTTCCAGGCGGAACGCTACACCGTCCAGAGCGAAGAGGAGGAGGCGCAACGGGTCGCCGATGAACCCCCGCCAGAGCAGGTGGAGGCGCTACTGCCTCTGGACGCGCTGGAGCTTGAAATAGGATACGAGCTTATCCCCCTGGTGGACGCCGCGCAAGATGGCGAACTGCTTGAAAGGGTGAAATCGGTGCGGCGCCAGTTTGCCCTGGAGATGGGAATCATTGTTCCTCCTTTGCATATCAGGGATAATCTGCAACTGAAATCGAACGAATATTCGGTCCTCATCAAGGGGGTGGAAGTGGCCAGAGGCGAGCTATGGATGAATCATCATCTCGCTATCGACCCTGGGACAGTCGCTCAGAAAATTCAGGGGGTGGAGACGAAAGACCCGACCTTTGGCCTGCCAGCTTTGTGGGTGACAGAGGCGAATAAAGAGAAAGCCAAGATGTCCGGCTATACGGTTGTGGATACGGCGACCGTTATCACAACCCACATCAAGGAGATAATAAGGCTCCACTCTCACGAGTTGCTGGGACGGCAAGAGACGCAAAAGCTTATCGACACCTTTAAAGAAACAAACCCGAAACTGATCGAAGACCTTATTCCAGGCGCCATGACCCTGGGCCAGGTTCAGAAGGTTTTGCAAAACCTTCTGAGGGAGCAGGTTTCCATCAGGGATTTGAGCACAATACTGGAGACCCTGGCCGATAAGGCGACCATCACCAAGGATTCGGATACATTGACAGAATATGTTCGCGCCGCGCTGAACCGGCAGATAAGCAAATCGCTCAGGCTAGACGACGGGTCGATGCCGGTGATAACCCTCGACCCGGCGCTGGAAGACGCAATCGCAAAATCGATCCAGAGCACCGAGCATGGCGCGTATCTCGCCATGGAGCCAGACAAGGCCCAAAGGCTCATAGACGCGTTGAAGGAACAACTGGGGAAATTCGATATGATCAACGCCAACCACGCGCTTCTGACCGGCGCTGTTCTTCGCCCGCATGTCAGGAGGCTTATGGAGCGGTTTATCCCGACTCTCACCGTTGTATCGCACAATGAAATATCGCCAGACACCACGTTGAACAACCTCGAAGTTATTCGTTTGTAGGGAGTGAAGAATGAAAGTTAAACGTTTTGAAGCGATCGATATGGGCGAGGCCCTGCGAATGGTGAAGGCCAGCATGGGGCCTAACGCGGTGATACTTCATACACGAAATATAAACAAGGGGAACAGCTCCTTCGGCCTGTTTGGAAGGCCGCTGGTGGAGGTTTACGCCACCGCGCCCGAAAGCGGGGCAACACGGGGGGCCGGCTTTAGGCCTGCGGGGCAAAACAGTGTCATCGAGCCGGAGCGAAGCGTTGAGGCTAAAAAAGATGTTATATCTTTCGAGCCTGTCATGGACAGCCTCATGGAGATACGAACCAGCCTGGACGAAATTTCCGCCGCAAAGGAAAATCCGGACGACACCGTTTCCAGGATCAATGGGGATGTTCGCGAGCTAAAGTCGATGATCTCTTATCTGATCGATCAATCCGGGATAGAAAATGAAAAAGGATTAAGCCGGCAATACCTCGCCCTTTTGCGAAGGTTAAAAGAGCATGGCGTGGCGGAAGAATATTCCAGGCGTCTTGTGGACGAAATCAGGGAGAAGCCTGGCGAAGGCCCCTCCCCCGATATCAAAACCTTGCTGTATGTCACCGCCGCAAAAATCCGCGATTCGCTTTTGTTTGGCGGGGCGATAGCGGCGCCGGGCCCCGGCGACAGCAAGCCCGGCATCGTGGCCCTCGTGGGGCCCACAGGGGTGGGCAAAACCACCACAGTGGCCAAGCTGGCGGCCACCCTTTCGATGGACAATGTGAAGGTGGGGCTTATCACCATAGACACATACAGAATCGCCGCCGTGGAACAGCTGAAGATTTACGCAAACATATTAAATATTCCTCTTGAGGTTATCCTCTCGCCTGGCGACCTGAAACAGGCGATACGCAACTATCGTGACAAGGAGGTCATTCTTATCGATACGGCCGGCAGGTCCCAGCGGGACTACAGGCAGATAAAAGAGTTAACAAGGTTCCTGGATGGAAATGACGATGTCGATAGCAGGCTTGTCCTCTCCGCCTGCTCTTCCGAGGCGCAGATGGAAGAGGCGATAAAGAGCTTTTCGAAGGCTAATGTGTCGGGCCTGATATTCACCAAGCTAGATGAAGCGGCGCAACTGGGCCCGGTGTTAAATCAACATTTAAAGACAGGCCTCCCGGTTTCCTATTTCACCACCGGCCAGAGCGTGCCGGAAGATATCGAGCAAGCCCAGGCCGGGGCGTTTGTGAAAAGGCTGTTTAGCTCGCATAAAACCGAATCAAACACAATCTATCAATAACAGGAGAAGAACATGGATCAAGCGGGTGTTTTAAGAAAAATGGCGAGAAACAGAGGTTCGCGCCACACCGCAAACGACAGGCCAAACATGCGCGGGATTGCGGTCGCCTCTGGCAAGGGGGGTGTTGGCAAAACAAGCGTTGTGGCCAATCTGGCCTTTTCCCTGAACAAGACAGGCTTGAAAACCCTGGTGTTCGATGCGGATATGGGATTGGGCAACATACACATACTTCTGGGGCTGGCCCCCCGGTTTAATCTGGAGCACGTTCTTTCAGGTGAAAAAACGATGGAGCAGGTGATCTTCAAGGGCCCTGGCGGGATAGACGTATTACCGGCGAGCTCCGGCAATCGCAATTTCAGCGAGCTTACGGGGGAAGAAAAACTGGCCCTCAGGACAGAGCTGGAGGCGCTGGAAAAAAATTATGACATCGTATTGTTTGATATAGGCGCCGGGATATCCTCGAACGTTATGTATTTCTGTTCCGCCGCCACCGACGTGGCCCTGGTGACCACCGCGGAACCGACAGCCTTTGCAGACGCATACGCCCTTATGAAAATCCTCGCGCGCGATTATGATATGCGTGAATTCAAGATTATCGTAAATAACACAAAAAGCCTGTGGGAAGCCAGGGGAGTGTGTGACAGGCTGGAAAAGGTCGCCGACAGGTTCGGGCTGAATGTTCGGCTCGATTTGCTGGGCCATATTGTGAAAGACGATATAGTGTCCAAATCTGTGCGGAGGCAAAGGCTTTTTACCGATATCTACCCCAGGTCTCAGGCGGCGGAATGTGTGGAGAGAATAGCCAAATCTATTGCAGGCGGATCCACCTCGAACGATATAGAATGGGGTAAAGTGTTTGCCTAGAAAAAACTTGAATCAGGCTACGAAAAAATGAGAGATTTTAACCAGAGGTTAGCGGCGGCTTTTGCCCTTATGGGGGCGGGTGTGGCCGGGTTTGTCTCCATGTATGCCGGCGCCCTTATCGCAGCGGCGCTTACACGGGCGCTGATCGCGGGAATTGTCCTTTATATACTGGGCAGACTCATCGCAAGCGCCCTCTATCTTGGGCCTCAACCTCCTGTGGAATTCCGCCCCCCCTCCCAGCATAAGGAGAACAAGGAATAACTTCCCCGCCATAATTACTGGCATTGGCTCCAAATAGCGCCGGCGCCAGATAATTAAACGCTTCAAATACGTTACAATGCTTTACAGCCGGGCCAATTCAAAATTATAATTATAAAATTATGTTTTAACCGAGTGAAAGAGAATAATGAAGGGTAAATATTATTCCGAACCTCCCATGGGAGGGTTGAAGCTGGGAACCCCCGAGGCGGACCAGCTCATCGTTGAATATTCCCCCCTGATAAAATATATCGCCCACAGGCTCGCCATACGCCTCCCTTCGCATATAGAGCTGGACGACCTGATCTCTTCGGGCGTCATCGGCCTTATAGACGCCATAGAAAAATTTGACCCCACAAAAGAAACACAGTTTAAAACATACGCCGAAATACGGGTTCGAGGCGCCATGCTTGACGATTTGAGGAGCCAGGATTGGGTGCCACGGTCTGTCCGGCAAAAGGCCAGCGCCATCTCCCAGGCCTATGCGGCTCTGGAGCAAAAGCTGGGCCGCCCGGCGGAGGACGAGGAAATAGCCGAGGCGATGGAAATCAGCCTGGAAGAATTCCATGAACTCCTGCAACAGGCGGCGGGGCAGGCGATCCTCTCTGTGGAAGACCTGGGAGGGGTGAGTAAAGACGGCGAGAAACGCGATTTCATGGAAGTGCTCGCCGGAACCAAAGAGACCGACCCGGAGACGTTGACGAGGCTCGAAGAGATCCGCTCTATCATCGCCAAGGCGATCGATATGCTCCCCGAAAAAGAGCGTTTGGTGGTGTCTCTATATTATTACGAGGAGCTGACGATGAAAGAGATCGGCGAAGTGCTGGGCATCACCGAATCGCGCATTTCACAGATACACACAAAATGCGTCTTCCGTCTGCGGGCAAAACTGCGCAAATTCATCACCAGTGAAGAAGAACTGGAAGTGGATGACTAGCCCCTGATATTCAGTAAAGCCCCGATAAGGCCTCGTTGCCGCTCCAGGCCGCTACGCAAGTGAAGAAGAGCGGGCTAACCCCTGATATTAAGTAACGCCCCGATAAGGCCTCGTTGCGATTCCAGGCCGCTACTCAAGGTTTTCACCGCCGCTTTCTGGAGGATCTGGTTGTTCGAGAGGGAGCTTGTCTCTGCGGCGTAATCGAGGTCGCGTATGGCGGCGTTGGCGGCCTGCAGGTTTTCCCTTGATACGGCCAGGTTGGATGCGGCCCTGTCGAACCGGTTTTGCAACGCCCCCACGCTCGCCCGGTTGGAGGCGACGCTGGCCAGCGCGCTATCGAACGATGTCAGGGCGTCTTGAGCCCCTTGGCGCGTGCTCACGTCGACCGAACCAATGCCAAGGGCGGTGGAACCGGAATCTTCCAGGACGTTCAGGCTGATCCTGTCCGAACTTGTGTTTTGTATCCCTGCCTGAACGGTCACCTCGGGGGCTCCCGACGACAGTTCGCCATTTATAACTTTTTGACCGTTAAATTCGGTGGTGTCGGAGATTCTGGTTATTTCGCTTTTGATGGAGTCGATTTCTATCTGGATAGTGGCTCGCTGGGAGTCGTTCAACGTGCCGTTGGCCGCCTGGATAGATAGCTCGCGTCCACGGGTGAGCAGGTTGGAAATTTCGCTCAACCCCCCCTCGGCAACCCTTGTGAGGGCCGCCCCGTCGGTCAAGTTTCGCTGGGCCTGCTGGGAGGATCGTATATCGGCCTGGAGTTGCTCTGCGATGGCTAGGCCCGCCGCGTCGACGGCCGCTTTGGTTATCCTTCGGCCGGAGGAGAGCTTCGCAAAATTTTCCGAAAGGTTGTTATTTGCTATTCCTATATTCCGCCTGGCGCTGGCGGCGAAAAATGTGTTCAAACTAATAGCCATTGGCGCAACCTGTAGTTTTTAATCTGTTTTGATTCTAAACCAAGCGTTTCTTCAAGTCAATCGATCAGTAGATCTCGCTTTACCTACTTTAATATACGGCAAAAAATTATATTTTCTTCTGGACAAGTGGCCAAAAGCCATAAAAAAGGGGGAATTTAAGATAATACGCGATAATACAGGTATATAAAAATGGTGGGCCCACCAGGACTCGAACCTGGAACCGCCCGGTTATGAGCCGGAGGCTCTAACCAGTTGAGCTATGGGCCCACAAAAGCCGGGGATTATTATAATACAGGGGGTTGGCCGGATCGGTAAATATCAGCCTTCCACAAAAGATCTGAGCTTTTTACTTCTGCTCGGGTGACGCAATTTACGCAAGGCCTTCGCCTCAATCTGGCGTATACGCTCCCTTGTGACGTCAAAATCCTGTCCTACTTCTTCTAATGTATGCTCCGAGTCAAGCCCGATTCCGAACCGTTTGCGCACAACCTTTTCCTCGCGTGTGGCCAGTGTCGAGAGGACAACCGCTGTCTGCTCTTTCAAATTGGTTCGCACCGTCGATTCCACAGGGCTGATAACCTTTTTATCTTCAATAAAGTCGCCAAGGTGGCTGTCTTCTTCTTCGCCGATAGGCGTTTCCAGAGAAATTGGCTCTTTGGCTATTTTCAGGACTTTCCGCACCTTGTCTATCGGCATATTCATCTTTTTCGCGATTTCCTCCGGTGTCGGCTCCCTGCCCATTTGCTGGACAAGCTGGCGAGATGTCCGCACCAGCTTGTTGATGGTTTCAATCATGTGAACGGGGATACGGATTGTTCGGGCCTGATCGGCTATCGCCCTGGTGATCGCCTGTCGAATCCACCACGTGGCGTAGGTAGAGAATTTATACCCCCGGCGATACTCGAATTTGTCGACCGCTTTCATAAGGCCGATATTACCCTCCTGGATAAGGTCGAGAAACTGCAAGCCGCGGTTTGTATATTTTTTTGCGATCGAGACCACAAGGCGCAAATTCGCCTCCGCAAGAGCTTTTTTGGCCATCCGTTCCTTATAGTTCCCTCTGCTGATAGCTTCGATAGTCTCGTCGAGTTCTTCGGAGGTCATGAGTGTTTCGCTCTCCACCTTTTTTATCCGCTTTTTGGCGGAACGGATAATCGCCTCGTTCTCGGCCTTCTTTTCCGCGCTGATAACCCTTTTCTTCGGGTTTTTGCGAACCACCTCCACCCGCTTCGATTCGCGAATCCCAAGCTTTTCCTCGGCCAGACGGATTTGCCGCTTGGCTTCGGCGCATTCATAGCACAGACCCTTTATTTTCTGGATAATTTCATCAAGGCGTTTAGGCTCGAGCTTGATATTTCTGATAATGTCGGCCACAGTCTTTCGCAGTTTGACGGTTGACTTTTCAAGTTTGGCTCGATCGGAGTTAACATTTCGCTTCAGTTTCAGCTGGTCTTTAACCGCTTCAAGTTTTTTCCCGTTAGTTATCAATTGCTTGACAAGCTTGAAAACTCTTTTGGTCTCGGCCTTAATCTTGGCGGGGGAAGTCTCTTCCATAGGCTCTGTCCAGCTTATAAAGCTTTGAAGGGCGATTTCCTCTTTTTTCACAAGGTCCGCCAGGAAAACAATAATGTTTATAGTGACCGGGCAGTTGATGACGGAGCTGATTATCTCGTTTCGGCCCTCTTCGATTCTTTTGGCGATTTCCACCTCCCCCTCGCGGGTGAGCAGTGAAATAGAACCCATCTCCTTCAGATACATCCGCACCGGGTCTTCCGATGAAGCGAAGCTGTCTTCGTCAACATCGCTCCCTTTTTTGTTTGCCGCTTTTTTGGCCGCTTTTTTGGCCGCAAGATGGGCTTCTTCTTTACCGGCGTCAATGATATCGATGCCAAGCTCGCCGAACCTGATCATGATTATCTCGATGTGATCCTGGTCGATAAGGGCATCGGGTAATGATTCGTTCACCTCGTCGTAAGTGAGATAGCCTTTACCCTTTCCTTTGGTTAAAAGCTCCTCAACCGGGGCATTTTTAGCGCCCTTCACCATATGGCATTCTCCTCAATAATGGGATACTTAAAAGTAGCAAAATTGGCCGAGAGCCCGCTTTTAGGCGTAACTTCGGAAAGTAAACATAATCCTTCATCTTATTCTTATTTATCTGCTTTGTAAATATTTTTCTTTAGCCTCGTTGTATGGCTCATTTTCCCCCTTTTTAAGGGCCATTTTCATCTGCTGATGCCGCAGGCTACGCTCCTGCGGATCGTATCTCATTTTTTTCATACAATCAGCAAGCATGGTCTCAACCTCTTTCTCGTCGAGCATCTCTTCTTCCATGGTCAACGCCGATATAAAGCGCTTCAGGTTCTCGTCGTTTGACAGGTTTATCATATCGGCGGGGGTTGTGGCGCTGTGTTTGCCAGCATTCGAAATGATAAGCGCGAATACGGCTTTTAGAACAGGATCGGAAAAATCGTCCGTTTCAAGCTTTGTGGCCGCCTCGGCGACAAGGTCGGGATGGTTAAGGAGAAGGCGCACGAGCATTTTTTCCGCCATCATCCCGGCCGAAGCCCTCTTTTTTTGTGGCGCAAGCCCTTTTTTAATCTCTTCCGGCCCCGTCCATTCCCTGGCGACCTGCCGCCTGAGGGCGTCGTGGTCGGTCCTTGTTCTTTCCGCCAGGAGCTGGATATAATGCGCCCGCTCCACCTCGTCTTTCACACGCTTCAAGTATGGGATCACCTGGCCGATAGCGGCGATGCGCCCATCAATGCCCGAAAGGTCGGCGTTCCTCACGGCCATCTCTATTAGAAATTCAAGGAAAGGGGGTGAGTTATCGATCAGCCGGGTCAACTCCTCCGGTTTATGGGAGGCGAGGAATTCGTCCGGGTCTTTCGCGTCGGGCAAAATGAGCGCTTTTGGCCTCATTGCATGGCCCAGGAGGATGGCGCCCCCCTTTTTCGCCGCTTCCACACCCGCCTTGTCGGAGTCGAAAAGCATCACCACGTTGTCGCATATTCTCTTTATAAGCTCCGCCTGCCCCGGGGTGAAAGCGGCCCCGGAGCAAGCCACACAATTGTTTATGCCGGCCTTGCGCAGGGCGATTACATCCATATACCCCTCCACCACCACCATTTTCCCCTCTTTGCGGGCGCTGTCACGCGCGAGGTCGAACCCGAACAGGACTTTGCTTTTATGATAAATCGGGGTTTCGGGGCTGTTTATATATTTTGCCCCTTTAGGGTCGCTATCGATTAGTCTGCCACCAAAAGCGATAGTTTTGCCCCCCGGGTTATTAATGGGGAACATAAGCCTCGCCCGGAACCTGTCAATATATGTATTGCGGGAAGAGAGGGAGCTGACACCGGCTTTTTCCAGAATCTTGTTGTCGAACCCTTTATCATTGAGGTGACCGGTGGCCGAGTCCCACGCGTCGGGCGCCCAACCGAGGTTAAATTTTTCGATAATTTCCGGGGTGATCCCTCTTTTGGTGATATATCGCCAAACAGGGGAGCTTTTGGCCTGATTTTTCAGAACGGCGTGATAATAATCGGACGCGGCGGAGATAACCGAATAGAGCTTTTCAAATTCACCGCTCCTTTCCTCCCCCCCATCTTCCGGGATATCGACCCCGTAACGCTTTGCCAGCATCCGCACAGCCTCCGGGAAAGAGGCTTTTTCATGTTTTATTATGAAGGTAAAGACGTTCCCCCCCTCCCCGCATCCAAAACAGTGAAAAATCTGTTTAGCCGGGTTGACGTTAAAAGAGGGGGTCTTCTCCTCGTGAAAAGGGCATAGGCAACGGTAGTTCGCGCCCGCTTTTTTTAGTGGCAGATACTCGGAAACCACCTCCACAATATCAGCGCGTATCCGCACATCATCGATTATGTGATCAGGAATAAATCCCACTTAAGGCCTCGCTTTTTGCTCATCGAGTTAAAAGTTCTTTCACCACGGCGTTAACGGTCGACCCATCGGCTTTCCCTTTAACGTGCGGCATAAGCTCCCGCATCACCTGGCCCATATCTTTGGGGCTTCGGGCGCCGACCTTTTCAATTATTGTACGGGCAATATCCCGAATTTCATCTTCGCCCATCTGTTCCGGCATATATTTGGCCAGAATTTTTATCTCAGCCTCCTCTATCTCCACAAGGTCGTCTCGGCCGCCACCCCTGAAAGCCTGGGCGGAATCTTTCCTTTTTTTCACTTCATAGGCGATAACGGCTTCAGCCTCTCCGTCCGACATCTCGTCGCCAGAGGCTTTCTCCTTGTTTTTTATAGCGTTAATAACCATTCGGATGGTCGACAGGGCGGTTTTATTTTTCGCCTTCATGGCCAATTTCATATCTTCGACCAGTTTTTCCTTAATTCCCATATGTGTCCCTTTGACCTGCCGGGCAGGCTCCGATAAAAAGTGTTCCAGACAGGTGGTGGCTAAAGCGGCGGAACTTTATGCATATCGCTCTTTAACACTAAAGATAATATCGGGGGTATTGCTATGTCAATAGTCCCCGGGAAATAAGGCGGACATTTATCATAAAAATCAAATAGAGTTGAAAATAATCGCAGATTAAACTACTTTTCTTAAAAGTCACTGTTTTCACTTCGAATCGCCAGTTCCGAAAATATTGAAGGAAACGCCCGATGATAGAGCCTTTACATTTCTATGCCGTCTCCATTGTCTGGGCTTTGGTGGAGATCGCCATATCGAAAAAAAACGAAATCCGGCTGTTAAGTAATGGCGCAAAAGAGTATGGGAAAGAGATATACTCCCCCCTTGCCGCCTTATATATCGCCACTCTCGTTTTTGCCCCGGTCGAAAATATGGTGAAAGAGGGTTCCATATGGCTTTTTATGGCCATAATTTTTCTTATATCGAAATTTTTCAAAATGTGGGTGATCCATACGCTACGCGGGGCCTGGGTGGTGAAAATATATCATTGGCCGGGGCAGGAGGTCCGCTCTGGCGGCCCATACAGATATTTCAAACACCCCAATTATGTGCTAATGATGATAGAGATACCCGCATATTGCCTTGCGGGGGAGGCGTGGATATCCGCTATCGTGAGTACGCCCCTTTATTTTTATCTTTTATGGCGTAAGATAAAGATCGAAAATTCATTGCTATACGGAGGCCCTGCCGGATGAGTGGCGGACAAAAAATCCTGTTGTGCTCCATGCCGGATGTCGCCATGGCGTTTAAGCGGGTGGGGGATATGCCAAACCTCGGCCTCGCCTCCCTCGCCGCGATGGTTCCGGAGGCGGACGTCAGGATTATCGATCTGCACCTGATTTTTCACAAGGTGGGGGCGCGGCTGGCCAGGGAGTTAAAAGAGTTCGGGCCAGAGGTTGTGGGGTTCACGTCGATGAGCTTCCAGTTTAAAAGCGCCCTGGCCCTGGCTGAAATTGTGCGCCGGCACGACCCCCTGATCCCGATAATCCTTGGGGGCTATCACGCCTCTATGGCATACGAGGAATTCGGCCAGGCGGAGATTGAAAACTTCGATTACCTAGTCCGGGGCGAAGGGGAGAGAGCGTTCAGGGCTTTGACGCAAAAGCTGAAAAACGGAGAGACAGATTTTTCCTCTATTCCCTCCCTCTCGCACAAGGTGGATGGCGGGTGGATCCATAACCCCCTGGGGGAGCTTGAAAACCTCTCCGAAATCCCTTTCCCGCGAAGGGAGGCGAGGCGAGTGGGCGGGTTCACCCTTTTTGGCCGAAAGATAGAGACTATTGAGACATCGCGCGGATGCACGCTCCCCTGCAATTTTTGCTCTATCAGCAAGATGTATGGCCACACATTCAGGACATATCCGATAGAGCGGGTGATCGAAGAAATAAAACGGTGCCGAAAGCTGGGGGCCGAGATGATATTTTTCGTCGACGACAACATCACGCTCGATATTCCCCGCTTTAAATTGTTGTGCCGGGAGGTCGTCCGCCAAAACCTGAACGATATGGAATTTATCACCCAGGTGTCGGTGACTGGTATGGCCAAGGACCCGGAGCTCGCCCGGCTGATGCGGAACGCCGGGTTTAACATCGTTTTCATGGGGATAGAGAACGTTTCGCCAAAACAGCTTAAAAAGATGAACAAAGGAGATATAAGAAACGCCACCACCAGGGCCATCTCCCATTGCAGGGAGAACGATATCGTCATCGTGGGGGGGTTTATAACGGGCCTCCCGGATGACGAGCCGGCCGACGTGAAACATTTATTCAAGGTGGCCAGAAAACTTGGGGTCGATCACATAATCGTGCAGTGCGTTACGCCATACCCGAACACGGACCTGAGGAAAAGCCTGCTGGCCGATGGGCTTGTCGCCAATGAACACGACTATTCGCTATATAACGGATATGTGTGCAATGTGCGGACGCACAAGATGGACACAAAAAGTTTCAACCGATTGCTTAACTGGGAATATATCAAGCTCTATTTCGACCCCAGGTATATCCGCGCCAACAGAATGTTGCAACGAAAAGACGCGTCCAAATGGGTGCGCCGGGTTTTTATAAACTCGCTGGAGCATTTCCCCGCATATTTCACCAACAGGCTGTTTGTATCGCGGCATACGTTGTGACAGGGCTCATAGTATCGGTCAACAGGACCATGTCTCCCTATCCGGCGCCTCCCGTGGGGGCGGCCCTGGTGGCTGACGCCCTTACCAGGCGCGGCGCCCAAATGAAATTTATCGACCTTTGTTTTTCAAAAAACCCGGTCGCTGACCTGAGGAGAGCGCTGGAACCAAGGCCAGACTGGGGCGGGATATCTTTCCGTAATCTCGACAACGTGTCAGCTCAAAAAACCGAATCATACATCCCATATCTGTTGGAAGTGGCCACGGTTTTCCACGAGGCGGATGTCCCGTTTGTTCTGGGTGGAACCGGCTCCATGATTATCCCTCACGCGCTCAAGGGAAAAACGGGGGCGAACGGGGTGTTCATCGGTTCGTCGGAAGCGTTTGCCGATGAGGTGATGGAGCGGGGATTGCCGGAAGGGGTGGTGACACGCAGGGGGGGGGAGCTGTATACGGTGGAGGCGGTGGAGCGATGGATAGATATGGAAAGGTATTTGAAATATGTCCGCATGGCGCCTGTCCGGTTCAAGCGGGGATGCGCTTATGGATGCTCTTATTGCGCCTATTCGTCGATAGAGGGGAAGGCGATAAGCTATAACGATTTTGGCGATGTGGAAAAATATATCGCCGGTTTCCTTGCAAAAGGGGTTTGTATAGATATTGTCGATTCCCTGTTCAACGAGCCGCACGATTTTGCCCTCTATGCTTTGCGAAGGCTCAAGGAGGCCCGGCTGGAGGGCGAATATCACATATCGGCCCTTTCGCCCAGAAACGTATCGGCCCCGCTTATGGAATCTATGGCCCGGGTCGGCGCCCATTCCGCCCTGATCGGGATAGACTCCGCCTCGGAAAGGATGCTTGCCTCGTATAATAAACCGTTCACCATGGCCGACGTTGACAAACTGATGAATTTGCGGAAAGGGGCGCCCTTCAGGTTCTTCTGGTCATTCGTTACAGGCGGCCCGGGAGAGACGGAGGAGACCATCGATGAAACGCTCCGGTTTATTCAAAGCCTCCCCCCCACCGATCTGGCATACATGACATATGGCGTCGGGATATATCGGGGGACACGGCTTTTTGACGAGGCGATAGAAGAGGGGGTCATCAAGGCGGATGATGATGGGCTCCAGCCCCGTTTTTATTTCTCGCCCCAGCTCGACAGGGAAAAAACCCTGGAAAAATTAAAAACAGCCGAACTCTCTATCGACAATCTGATATTATCCGCCAGCGCCAACAGGAGGCTGTCCCATGTTGCCTTAAAAGCGCTTGCCGGCCTGGGAGCGCCAACCCATTCGTGGGAGACGGTGGTGACGGCGAAAAGGTGGCTAAGGAGGCTCGGTATGATACGTTTGGCCTTCGGGCAATGAACAGGAAGTTAAAGTATGGTGAAATTTTCGGTCGCCGATAATCTGGACGACGCTCTCGCCCCGGAAATATCGTCATATGGGGTCGATGAGATATTCGGGAAACTTTCAGCGGATGTGATCGGCGGGGGGAGGTCCTCTTTTCTTATCCCCTCCATTTCAAAAAAGCGTTTTGCGAAGCGCGTGGCGCAGGTTCAGGGCGAAGGTATCGCCTATAATTATCTTTTAAACGCGGCCTGCGGCGACAACAGGGGGCTCACCAGGGGGGGCCAGAAAAAAATCCGGTCGCTCCTCGACTGGGTCTGCTCTTTGGGGATAAGGCGCGTCACCGTGGCGAGCGCCTTTTTGCTCCGCCTTATTAAGGAAAACTACCCGGAGATTTCGGTTCGCATATCGGTTTTTGCCGGGGTCGACCATGTCCGCAAGGCGAAAATGTGGGAAGAGATGGGGGCCGATTGCATCACTCTCGATTCCATTCTGGTAAACCGGGAGTTCGCCTCGCTCAGATCGATCCGCCAAGGGGTGAAGATAGATCTTCAACTGCTGGTAAACAATTCCTGCCTCACGTCGTGCGCCTTAAGCCCGGAGCATATGAACCTGCTGGCCCACTCGTCACAGCAGGGGCATCACACAAAAGGTTTCGCGCCGGACTACTGTTTTTTATATTGCTCTCGAAAACGGCTTGAGGAGCCGGTCAACTATATTCGGGCAGACTGGATCCGGCCAGAGGATATCGGGCTGTATGAAAAGATCGGGTACGATAGTTTCAAAATAACAGAGCGCTCCGCCCCCACCCACGTGATGGTGGCCCGTGTGAAAGCGTATACAAAAAGAAAATATGAGGGGAACCTCCTGGACCTTACACAGCCATATTCATATCCTAAATCGAGTGGAGGAGCGCGCGCGCCGAGGCCCTCGCTCCTTCGCCAGATTATCACATTCGCAAAACCGTGGAAGGTGAACCCGGCGCGGCTTTTGCTCTTCGCAAAGCTCGCCAGCGCCCAGTGCATGATAAGCCCCAGGGAGGGGGAGCCTCCGGTGTATGTGGATAACAAAAAACTGGACGGTTTCGCGAGCCGGTTCGAGAGCATTGGCTGTAAAGACCTGGATTGCGACGATTGCCGCTATTGCCACGAGTGGGCAGACAAAACCGTGACCATAGACGCAAGTTATAAAAAAGAGCTTCTTAAGCTTTATGCCCAGGTGGTGAAAAGCGTGGAGAGTGGCGCCCTCTGGAGGTATGGCGCCTGATGAAACGAATAGTTATCACAGGGGTTGGGGCCGCATGCGCGTTTGGCGGGTGGGAGGCTTTCAGGCGATCAGTTCGCGATGGACACTCCGGGGTGAGCGGCATCCGGCTTTTCCAGCCGAACGGATTAAAATCGCGGGTGGCCTCTCAAACCGGCGATAGGTTACTTGCTTCCATCGAAGTCACAAAAGAGACGAAGCTCTATTCCAGGGCGGTTCGTCATGCGGTGGTGGCGGCGAAAGAAGCGTTCGAAACCGCCGGCCTCGACCCAAAGGCCTTCACCGAGGAGGAGGCGCTCGATACGGCGGTGTATATCGGGAGCGGCGGCGGGGGGATCGATATCCAGGAGAGCCAGTACGAAATTTTTTTCGGCGCGAGCAAAAAGAAGGTAAGCCCGTTCGCCATTCCGGTTTCGCTGGTGGGGATGGTCTCATCCGAGCTCTCCACAAGCTTTGGCCTGCTTGGCCCCAGCCAGGTGATCTCCACCGGATGCACATCCTCCACCGACGCCATCGGCCAGGGGGCGTGGATGATGCGAACCGGCGCCGTGAAAAGAGCGCTGGTGGGGGGAACCGACGCATGCATAACACCCGGGCTGATGACTGCGTTTGACAGGATGGGGGTGGTCTCCACCCGGTTTAACGATACGCCGCGCAATGCCTCCCGCCCCTTCAGCAGGGAGAGGGACGGGTTCGTTTTGGGGGAGGGGAGTTGGATGTTTGTTCTGGAAACCCTGGAAGACGCAATAAACCGGGGGGCGCCCATTTTTGCCGAAGTGGCCGGCTGGGCCGCCAACTGCGAGGCGGGGCATCGCGTGCGGATGAACGAGGATGGAAAGATGCCGGCAAGGGCGATGACCAAAGCGATGGAAAATGCGGAGGTTAACAGAGAGGATGTGTCATATATTTCGTTTCACGGCACGGGAACCTTGTTAAACGATGCCGTGGAGACGAGGGCGATGAAGATCGTCTTTGGCGCTCGCCCGCCTGCCGGCAGTTCGCCCAAGTCGATGCTGGGGCATCCGCAAGGCTCTTGCGGGGCGATGGGGCTGGCGGCGACGCTGGCCGGAATGGGTGAAGGGTTTTTGCCACCCACTATTAATCTGGAAAGTCCCGATCCCGAATGCGACCTCGATTACATACCCTGCGAGGCGAGAGATGGCGCCATCGAAACCGCTTTGTTAAACTGTATGGGGTTTGGATCTCGCAACTCGGCGCTGGTTGTCAAAAAATTCAAGTAGAAGATGATTGTTAAAAAATATTGTTTGGCAGTTGCGGCGACACTCTTTTTTTCGCTCATCCCCGTGGCCGAAAGCTACAAGGCGCGGATTGACGGTGAACATAGCTCCATAACGTTTGAGCTGGGTAGCACGTGGCACACAATTTATGGAACGGCGAACGAATATTCGGGCGAAATAGTTTTCGACGATCCGCTGTCGCCAACGGAGGTTACGGGAAAGATAGAGATCAAGGCCGATTCGCTCGCCACGGGGCTAGACATGCGCGACGAAAAACTCCGTAGCCACAGCCTCGATGTTAAAACGTATCCCCTGATAACCTATACGATCACCCAATACCGGGCCGGGGAGATGTTGGGCGAGCTTATGATTAAGAATGTGACGAAACTTGTCCCCCTGAAACTGACAAGCGTAAAAAAGGGGGGGCACATAGAACACACGGCAATCGCCCATATAGACTGGTCCGATTATAACGTGAAAGACCCCTCAATTTTTATCGCGACTGTCGATAAAAAAGTGACCATCAAAGTGACCGTCCGTCTGGCTTCCGATTAAACCCGTGCGTTTTATAAAATATCCTTTTTACATTTCTGTGATTATCTGCGGATATTTTGCGCTGGGCCTGACCGCCGATAACTCGATAGAATCGTTTTTCATCAAGTCGTCCGATGGCGCCAGAACTTATGAAAAGTTTTTAAAGGAGTTTGGCGCGGATGAAGCCCTTGGCGTCGGGGTTTGCGGCGGACCCGAAGATAAAACGGTTATGCAAAACCTCAAAGATCTGTCGGCCGATCTTCTGAAATTGCCGAATGCGATAGAGGTTATTTCACCCGCCAGGCTCATCCCGGGGGGGGTGGATCCTGTGGAGGCGAAATCGATGGCCAAAGCCTCCGGGTTTTTAAGCCCCGATGGCGCCGCCATGCTGGCGCTGGTCTTTTTCGATAACGGTGTAAAAAATAACCGGCGCAAAATATATGAAGAGACCAGGCGCATAAAGGAAAGGTGGGCGCCGGAATTTTCATGTTTTCACATTGCGGGGCACACTGTTATCAACGCCGCTCTTGATTTCTCCGGCGAGGAAGTGGTGAAAAAATATTTCCCCATCCTCCTGGTCTTCACCGTCGCCATGCTTTTTGCGATGTATCGCAACATTATATTGATCGCGGCGCCCCTAATGATAACGGCGTTCGCCCAGGCCCTCACCCTGGGGATAATCGCCATTTCCAATGTCCCCTTCGGGCTGGCGCTAACGTTGATCCCCACGATGGTTTTTATTTTCACCGTCGCCTCCACGATACACATCTGCTTTCATTTTCTCACGCTTTTGCATGGCGACCCCATGGCAGAGGTGGACGATGTGATACAAAAAACATATGACGAGAAGATGGGGGCCGTCTTCTATTCCCTGGCCACCACCGCCGCCGGGTTTTTCTCTCTCGCTCTCTCGCTGGTGGAGCCGATACGAAACCTGGGCCTGTTCGCCGGGATCGGGTGCCTGATGATATTGGCAAGCGTCTGGATTATGCTTCCTTCGTTTTTAAAGCGGGTGAAACGTGAATCGAGCCACAGCGCCTTTGTGATTATACGATGGAAAGGGAATCTTCTTGAAAAGGTGGCCCTGGATGCGATCCGTTTCCGTTACGCGATTATAGTTGCGTGCGTTGTTATTGGCGCTGTGTCGGTCGGGGCGTTTAAAAGCCTGCCTGTGAACACGAATGCCCTGGAATATTTTCACGATTCCAGCCCCGTCAGGCAAGACGTGCTCTGGATGGAAAAAAATCTCGCGGGGATCAGCCAGGTGAACCTGCTTATAGACGCCACCTTACCGGACAATAAAAAAAAGATATTCATCGAGGCGCTTAAGGGCTCAAAGGAGGTGGTCTCTGTTATCACGAAAAAATCGCTCGAAGGGTTTGATTATCCTGTGATGGAGGCGAGTGGAAGGGAGCGGATAATTTTGCAATGCGTGACAGGGGGGAAACGATCGCTCGATATTCTTTTAAAAGAGATAGACCAGGCGGGGAAACTGGCCGGGACAGGGAATGTTAAGGTGACCGGGCTTTATCCCTTGATACTCGAATCACAGGAGGAGATGATCCGCACATTAACAAGGTCATTAGGTATGGCGATGGTGGCCATCGCGGTTTTGCTGATGTTTATCGCCCGGTCGGTTCCGCTGGTGATGGCTGTCGCCATTCCAAATTTAACGGCGGTGTTCACCGTTTTTCTTTTCATGCGCCTACTTTCCATACCGATAGATTTAATAACCGTCACCATCGCCGCCGTGGTCCTTGGAATTGCGGTGGACGACACGGTTCATCTTTTGATGAGCTATCGGAAACATATCGCCACTGAAAAAAGCTCCATGTTAGCGATTCAGAAATCGATTCGCCAGGTGGGGGCGCCTGTGATTATGACAAGCGTTATCCTGGGGATAGGGTTTTTGACCTTTTCGACATCCTCCTTTTTACCAATAGCCGAGTTCGGGGTTCTTATGTGCGCCGCCATATTCACAGCCCTCGTTCTCGACCTTGTGGCGACCCCGGCCATGCTTTATGTCGCCGATGCGATTTTCCCGATGACTGGGGCGGGCGGCGGGGCGTAAAAAACATTGATCTGTAAAATTTTGCGCAATGGGGCTTTCGGGCTGGATCGTGTCTATTTTCCGTTGCCATCGGAAGAGGGGCTATACTATAATCCACAATGGAAAATAAGGTTAAATCTTTCAATTTGTTAATCGATTTTATCGCGCGGGGCCCTGGCCCATCGATATCGCGCAAATGTGGATGTTTTTCGAGATGAACAGAGACGACTTAATAAAAAAAATCAACGCGATACTTATAGATGAATTCGAGCTCGACCCCAAAACGGTCACGCCGGAGGCCCGATTATACGAAGATCTTGAGATAGACTCTCTTGACGGCATAGATCTGATCGTGGCTGTGGAAAAAAAATTTGGTATTCGCGTTGAAGAAAAGCGGGGACTGACGCTACGCACGGTGTCCGACGTATATGATTTTATAGAGGAATTGTCTTCCAACCGCGACGCAAAACCGTTGATCGACCAAAAATAACCACACAATATCCTGTTTGAAAATTGAGAGTTATATTTTCCATATACTCGTGGGGAACATATCTCCTCCTTGGCGCCATATACGTGGTCGCCATGGCGCCGGTCACCATTTTTGCAGAGCTGACCGGGAGACGATATCCATGCCTGTTTATGGCGGCTAACGCGAAGTTTTTCAGGTCGTGGATACTTGTCCTGTTCTTTGTGAGGAGATCGGTTCGTAACGTGGATACAATCGCCGAGGCGAGAAAGAAAAACGGGCGACTGATTATTGTGTGCAATCATCAATCGCTTCTGGATGTTGCGTTTATCTATCCATATATCACCCCCTTTTTTTCGTTTGTGAAAAATTCTTTCAGCCGGGTTCCTTTTATGCGGTTATACATTAAACACTCGGGATATATATTTGTGGACGTCAGCAACCCTGTTAACATGAAAATGGCGTATGACAGCGCGCGAAGGCGAATAGAAAATAAAGAGACGATACTGCTGTTTCCCGAAGGGACCAGGACTGGCGGCGCTAAAATGAACGAGTTCAAGGATGGCGCCTTTCGGCTGGCTGTCGACACGAAGGCGACAATTATTCCAATGGCGGTGAGTGGCACTTGCGATTTTGTTCAAAACAGGTCGATCATAATGACAAAGAGGCCTCCCCACTATTTTACTTTGCAGGTGGGGGAGCCGATAGAGCATAGTGAATATGGGGATGACGCGGGGATTGCCAAGACGCTGGCTAAAGAGCGGATCGAAAGGATGTTGATGGCGCGATGAGCATTTCGATAAAAGGGATCGGCCTGGTGACCGCCCTGGGGGACGGGAAAGAGGAAAACACCTCTGCCCTTAAACTAGGGGAATCCGCCATAGAGAAAAACGCCGGCTACGAATTTCCGGTGGCGCTGATCCCGATCGATAACCTCGCCGAAACAGAGCCAAAAGCGGCGCGGCTTATGGGCATGGCGCTGAAACAGGCGATGGAAGAGGCGGGGCCCTGGGAGAGGGATGAACGGGTGGGGATTATCGTGGGGACAACCACCGCGGGGATGGATGTGGCGGAGCGATATATTAAAAAATATGTTTCAGGCCAGCACGAACATTTAAATCATGCGCGGTTTCTCACCCCTTATCTTTTGGGATATTGCACACATCTGTTATCGAAGGAGATGGGTGACAACATATCGGTGATGACTGTCAGCACCGCGTGTTCCTCATCGGCCAACGCCATATCGCTTGCGATGGATGCGTTGATGGCCGATGATCTTGACCTTGTGTTCGCTGTTGGGGCGGAAGCGCTGACCGAGCTTACCGTTAACGGTTTCGCATCGCTTCAGCTCCTTTCCGGCCAGCGAAGCGTCCCGTTTAGCAAAAGCGCAAAAGGGATAAACCTGGGTGAGGCGGCCGCCGCGATCGCCCTTCGAAAGGGGAGGGGGGGATATGGGAATATTCTGGGTGTGGGGCACTCTTCCGACGCCTACCATCTTACCGCGCCCCTGCCTGATGGAAAAGAATTTGTGGCGGCGATGGCTAAGGCGTGCGAAGAGGCGGGGGTTCGAAAAAGCGATATCGACTATGTGAACGCCCACGGCACCGGCACCGCCCTTAACGATTCGGCCGAAACGCGCGCCTTTAAAACCTTTTTCGGGGAGGATAGATGGCCAGTGATCACTTCCACCAAAAGCCTGACCGGCCATTGCCTGGGGGCGGCGGGGCTTGTGGAGCTGTCGTTCACCGCCCTGGGGCTTCACCACCGTTTTTTCCCGATGGGGGCGCCTGTATCCGAGCCGATAGACCCACTGGTCAGGGAACCGGGAAACGGCGAGGTGATGCGGATAGCGTTGAGCAATTCGTTCGGGTTCGGGGGCAATAACACATCCATTCTGATCTCATCGGGTGATTATGAGTAGGCCAATACGAATTGCCGGTATGGGGGCGCTTTTGCCGGGGGCCAGCAACCTGATGGAATACGAGGCGGCGCTTTTTTCCCCTTCGTGGGAGAGGCGAGCGGTCATCGAAACGCTTCCGACCAAAGATTATATCGACGTAAAACAGAGACGGCGGATGGGGCGGCTTTCCAGGATGGCGGTCATAGCGGGAAAAATGGCGATCGAGGACGCCGGGAAAGAGCTTGATAATAAAAAGGCCGGTATATTTCTGGGGACAGGATATGGGGAGGTGGAACATTGCTACAAATTTTTCGAGGAGCTTTATTGCAAAGATCCAATACGAAGCCCCACCGCCTTTATCAACTCCCTCCATTCCACGGCGGCCAGCTATCTTTGCATAGAGCTCAGGTTCACCGGGATGGTTCTTGTGTTTAGCGACCTTATGCAATCGTTTGAGACTGCGTTTCTTGCGGCATACAGAAAGCTTAAAACAGGCCAGATATCCCAGGCTGTTGTGATCGGGGCCGATTGCGCCACCCGGGTGTTGCAGGATGTTGGCTCCCTGATATCGCCCGGTGTGGTGTTGAGGGAGGGGGCGTGCGCCATAATGCTCGTCGCCGGCAACGAAAACGGGGTGATAGTGGAAGATGTCACCGTCAACTCCCGGGGTGATGATATCCCCGACTTGATTTACGCCAACCGAGGGCTCGACGATTTTATCGGCCGGTTCGGGCTGAACCCCACCGGAGGAGGATTCGAGATCGTCAACGGCGCCCTTGCGCTGGAACGCCAAAAAACCCCATACACAGGCGCCCCCTCCCGGGGGAAGGTCGCCGTTTTGAAAAGCCGGTCGCAAAACACACGCTCCATCCGAACCAGGCTGGCGATCAGATGATCGCGGATAAAACAGGGATATAGACAGATGAGCCTGGCCCTGCGCGCGCTGGAAACGCTTTTGATGATATCGGCTCCCTTTGCTGTCTACTTCCTGTTTATCAGCAAAGGTTATCACAGCGCATTTCTTTTTGTGGTGGCGATAATGTTTCTCATCCGGGCGCCGAGGATTCTGAAAAACCGGCGGTTGACGAAATCGCTGGCGATACAGGTCGCATTAATCGGCGGATATATAGTTTTTGGAATGGTCTATCCTGAAATCATCGTGGTGGAGCTGTTGCCGGCGTTTATCAACACCGTCCTTTTCTTTTTGTTCGGCTATTCATATCTGTATCCGCCGTCGATGGTGGAGGGGTTCGCCCAGGTATATTCCGAAAGGCCGCTTGCGCCCGAAGAGATTGTTCATTGCAGACGGGTCACCCTTATATGGATGATTTTTTTCATCGTCGATATGGTGGCGATTGTGTATGTCGCTTTTTTTATGACGGTGCTTGACTGGGCGATCCTGACAGGGGTGATAAACTATGCGATTATGGGCTCGCTTTTCGCCGGGGAATATATATACAGAAAAATCAGGTTCAGACACCTGATGAGCAAAGGGGCATAGAAAAAGCGCCGGACATACCCCCTACAACATGTCCGACGCTTCGAAGAAAGCCAACCAGGACTATTCGAACACTTTGAAACGCTCCTCGTCGGGCAACGTTCCCAAAGCGGCCGCAAGGGCCTTGTCGGGGCGGCTAACATAGTTATTGGATTGATCCCAGACATAACCCGCCAGAACAGAGCATACACGATCTTTCACCGCGCTTGTTTTATTTCTTGAGAAAAAGAGCCATTGCAACTCGCCGGTATACCAAGCTTTAACATACTGGCGGAAGCAGTTTACACCGCCAATCATATAGTCGGCATATTCCTTCTGGATATCGACACTTCCGTCATCAAGATATTTGCCCACAACCTCCTGCGCCCTGTAGGCCGATTCGAAGGCCAGGGTGACGCCGGAAGAGAAAATCGGATCCAGAAACTCTGTCGTGTTGCCCACCAGGACATAGCGGTCTCCGCAAAGCTGTTTGACTCCGATGGAGTATCCCTCGATTTTTTTAGAAGGCATCACAAATTCCATTTGCGCAAGACGATCCTTGAGTGACGCCTCCTGCAACAGAAGATTCCTCAGCTTTTCATCGTCATCGGCCCCTGGCGCCTCTTCAAACACCTTCGGCAGGGCCACAACCCCGACAGATGTCACCCCGCCCGCGAACGGTATAACCCATATCCACCCCCCCTGTGGCAGGGCGACTATCCATATGTATCCTTCGTCGTCTCCCTCGGGGCGTTTGTCGTTTGTTATATGGGTGAAAAGCGAGATACGATAGGAGAGGTCGGAAGGTTCGTCAAGATCCAGCAGTTTTGGAAGAACCCTCCCGTAACCGCTACAATCCATAACGAACCGGGCTTTGATGGAGTGGACATATCCTGAAGCCAGATCGGTATAGTGGACGATTGCGCCGTCATCGAGAAACTCCACGTCGTTCACTTCCATGCGGAACCTGATATCGCCCCCCTTTTTAACCACCGCGTCGGCCAGAGCCTTGTCGAAATCTCCACGGGGAACCTGATATGTATATTTCCATCCGTCGTGGAAAGTCTCGGCGAAGTTGAACTGTTCCTTCAGCGCTCCGCGAAAAAAGACAGCCCCTCTCTTTTTGATATAGTTACGTTCCTCAATAGAACCTAAAAGGTCGACCTTTTCCAGGATATCATTGCATCTGGGTAGCAACGATTCTCCAATGACGAACCGCGGAAAAACATCTTTTTCGAGAACGACGACCTTTTTCCCCTGTTTCATCAGGCCCGCCGCCGCCACCGTGCCGGCAGGGCCCGCCCCTATAATTAAAACATCTGTATTTTCCATCGGTTTTACTCTCATCCCCCAAATAACCAGTAACTCTGGCAAAGTTTAAAATCGTTACTCAATATTATCATATGATATGCGCCAGGGATGATTGGGACAAGTGAAAAAAAGAGAAATAGATTCATTTTATCAATATCTTAGAGTAAGTTGTGTCGTTAGAATCGCTATAAAAAAAGAGATAATCACGGCCTGTTATTTGACTTTTCCGCTTCATTTTTTATTGGTTTTACCATGCCGGTTAGCAATTGATATATACTTTAGGGCATTAATTTAATAGAAAATCTTTCTGATAGGAGGAGACATGAAATTAAAGATCACATTATCCGCCTTGTTCGTAGTGACAGCGCTATTCGCTTCATCGGCCACGGCAAGAAACACGAAGGTCGAGCTTTCGGTTAAAAAAGCGGCCACGGAAGGGGAGATGCACGAGAACCTTCTGGATGTGCCATATTTTATGAAAGGGCAGAAACATCCGAAAGTGAAAAAGAGCCTTATCACCGTTAAATCGAACCAAAAAGGGAGAGCCTTCGGCCGGTCTGATGATGAGGCGTGCCAGGTGGCGTTTATAAACTCTCTGCTGTCGCTCCAGAAAAGGGCGCAAAACGAGGATGCCGACGCCATTATCAACATTATATCCGTCACGAGAAACAGCAAGTTCGAAAGCTCCACAAAGTTTCAGTGCGTGGTCGGGACTTTTGTTTCCCACGTGGCCTTGAAAGGCGAGCTTGTTAAATTTGCGAAATAGCGGGTGACAGGGCCGGGCGATATTCGTTGGCCGGCCTTTGGCGGGATCGCAAAAATGGTTGGCTTTAAGGCCGCGGGCTTCCCACCGCCGGGAAAATCGGCAGAGGAGGCCCCGGGGGCTAAGCGCCGCTTCTGTATTCGGGTGGATCTCTGGTAATTCGATTATTGCGGGAACGCATGAACTGATCTATTGAAACTTCAAAACACAAAAATAGTTGTAACCGGGATGGGGATGGCCTGCTCTCTCGGGGGTTCTCTTGCCACCTCGTTTGGCCGCATAAAAAAAGGTGAATGCGGAATAGGGAACATTTCCAGGTTCGACACATCTCCTTTTATCTCTTCAATAGGGGCGGAGCTTCCACCGGGGCTTGACCTTGCAAAATACGGGGATCATAAAAGGGTGGACAACCTCGCCATGCTGGCCGCCCGGGAGGCGTTCCTTAACGCGGGGCTGGGCCCCGCCTCCTTCGATTCCGCCAGGGCGGCGGTCTGTTTTGTCGGCTCCAGCGGAGAGTTTCTGGAAGTGGAGGAGAGGGTGGCCAGGGCCATGAAAGGGGATATGGTTTTAGCGCCAAAAAGCCTGCACGACCCCGCTTCGGCGACAGCGCTGATCGCCCGGGAACTGGGGCTTCGCGGGAGCCGCGCGACGGTGGTCACCGCCTGCTCGTCTGGGCTGATGGCGGTGGGGCAGGGGGTGGAGTGGATCCGGCAGGGGATGGCCGACCTGGTGGTGACCGGGGGGGCCGACCTGATATCCAGAATGGTCTACTCCGGGTTTCATTCGCTTAAGATATTATCCAAAAGGCCTTGCGCCCCCTTCGATTCGGGCCGGGAGGGTATAACCCTGGGTGAAGGGGCTGGCGTTATGATCCTGGAGCCGGAAAGCCATGCAAAACGGCGAGGCGCCAACTGGGATATAGAGATAGCCGGGCATGGCTCTTCTTGCGTGTCGACCCATATGACAACGCCAGACGTGTCGGGCGTCGCATGGGCCAGGCCGATGGAGCTTGCGCTGAAAGACGCCGGCGTCGCCCCTGACGAAATAGGGTATATAAACGCCCACGGCGCCGCCACCAGGCTAAGCGATATCGCGGAGGCCATGGCTATTAAAAAGGTTTTCGGGAAGGCCGCCGCAAACATCCCGGTCAGTTCCGTAAAATCGATGATAGGCCATTGCCTCTTCGCCGCCGGATCCGTGGAGCTTGTGATAACGGCTCTGGCCCTTAAAGAGGGGGTTTTGCCGCCAACGATCAACCTTGAAAACCCGGACAGCCAATGCCCGTTAAACCATATCGTGGGCGCCGCCATAGAGACCGATATCGATTACGCCTTGTGCAACTCTTTCGGGTTTGGAGGCTCCAGCGCGTCGGTGGCGCTGGGGAAAAGGGGATTATGAAACAGGTGGTGATAACTGGCGTTGGGGCGCTGTCCCCCCATGGGGAGGGGGTTTTGAGGATGATTACGGCAGTGACACAGGGGAAAGCCGGCGTTCGGATAGGTGGCCCCATCCCGAAGGTTCCCCTGAAATCCAAAAACCGGCGGCTACGGCTGGACAGGATAAGCAAGATGGCCCTCTATGCCGCCTGGGCCGCCCTGGAGGAGAGCCGCTATCCATATCGGGAGATGGGGGAGACTATCGGCATATCGCTGGGGACCGCCACAGGTGGCCTGGATCAGTCGATAAAGCTTGTATCGAAGCTATTCGAAAACGAGCTCGATTTCGCCGCCCCGATGATTTTCCCCAACACCGTGAAAAACGCCGCCGCAAACCAGATCGCCATCGCCCTGTCGATTTATGGAACCAACATAACATTCGCCGGTGGGCCCGGCTCCGCCATGCAGGGGGTGAAAGAGGGGATGATATTGATCTGCGCCGGGAAGGAGAGAGCGATACTGGCGGGGGGGCTTGAGGAAATTGTGGAGAAAGAGGCCGAGGCCCGAAAAAACGGACCGACACGATCTGGCGAACCAGCAGGGGAGGGAGCCTGTATCCTCCTCCTTGAAACGCTGGATGACGCCTTGAAAAGAGGGGCCGACATATTGGCCGAGTTATCGATAGTGGAGACAGGCTATGAAGAGGGCTTCGCCTCGCCTCGTATGGAGGCGCTATATGCGACCGCCATGGAAAAAACCGGCTTGTCCCCAGGCGAAACAGATCCCGCCATCTTTCAAAGAGGGGCGGGGGCCGCCACGGTGTCTGCCGTCGCTCCATCGGCCGGAGTTATATTTTCAGGAGAAAGCCTGCTTGCGGCCGGCATAACGGGGGCGGGGCCTGTCGCCATGGGGGCGTATGCGATCAGGTATGGGGTCGAGGGG
>UOGE01000096.1_pt1 | contig 56496 bp, 55 predicted proteins | sample 1989811 | NCBI WGS metagenome assembly UOGE01 (sample SAMEA4712198, study PRJEB27164) | hydrothermal vent metagenome | biome: marine basaltic hydrothermal vent biome; feature: marine hydrothermal vent; material: mineral | place: Pacific Ocean | collected 2011-06-14/2011-07-23 | depth 1691 m | reverse complement strand
ACAGCGCCCCAAGCCCGGCCAACTGCGCGGAAGTTTCATCGCCAGCCGTAACATGGATCATTCCCGCCACCAGCAGGGCTATAGCCACCACAAAGGTGGTTTGCGCCCCCTTAGAAGGGCGAAGATACCGGCTAAGCTCGAGTCGCTCCGCGGCGATGGTAAGAATCAGAAAGCCTGCCCACCACCAGACCATTTTGTATATTGAAACATCCATAAACCACAAGATATCCGCTGTTAACAGAGCGAGGGAACCAGCGCCCATGGTGAGGGTAGAGAGGGAGTATTGTGAGCGAATGATGGCGATGTTCAGAATCACCAGCATAAAGGCTCCGCCGGTTATCATCGCAGGGCCAGCCACGCCGCCACCCAGCACAAACAAGATAACGCCAATCCCTGTAAGAGCTGGCGCCGAGTAAGGCCAGGCCCCGCCATAGGCCACTGCGCGTTCAAGGCCGATCACCACCCCCAGGAAACCGGCCGCCATAAGCGGTCCGTGGCCGTAATAGAGTGTGGATGAACCCTCCGGAAGGTCGAACCCAAGCAGTAAAAGCCCCGCCCATAATCCGGCGACAAGGGAAACCATGCCGGTGGCGAGAATCGGAAACCGCAGCCGGAGCCAGATGTTCATTTGTTCACCCTGTGCCACGCGGGTTTCATGAAACGCCCAGCTGGGCCCTCGCCTTGTCCGACATCATCTCCGGCTCCCATGGTGGGTCCCATACCATCTCCACGGTGACAGATTCGACCTCTGGCGATAACTTCCTGACGATGGAGCGGGCTTCATCCGAAAGCATCTCTCCCAAAGGACATGCGCGGGTGGTCATGGTCATTTTGATATGAATCGAGGAGCCCGAAACCACGACGTCGTAAACCAGCCCCATATCAACAATGTTTATCCCCACTTCGGGGTCTATCACGGCGCAAAGGGCCTCTTTTATGGTGTCAGGGGCAATCATGGTCTCTCCCTTCGTTATGTGGTCTTCCTCAACTTTTCAAACACATTATCTTTCCAAGAGGTTCCCTGTATTATAGCCTTATGCCCCCCCAATGTCACATAAACGGGCAAGGAGGGTCATCCGGCCAGTGGTCGATTCCACCTTTTCCATTGTTTCACATACCCTTTAATCATCCTTGTCGGAACACAATTCCTGCTCGATTTGAATGGTGGAGTGCGTAATCCCGAACTTCTCTTTCAAACACAGTTTCATTTCAACAAGCGCCTTGATGTGATCGGCTTCGCATTTCAGGTTTGCATGCATTGTAATCATCGTCTTTTCCGGTGTGAGGCTCCAGGCGTGGATATGATGAATATTTTCGACATCCGGAATTTCCTTTGTAAGCTCGGCCTTTAATGAATCTATATTCAGCCATTCCGGCGAACCCTCCAGAAGGATGTGAGCCGCTTTTTTGACAAGGTCCCAGGCGCTTCCCAGGATAAGCGCGGCGATAAAAATTGAAAGGATCGGATCTATCGGTGTGAAACCTGTTAATAAAATAACAACAGCGGCGACTATGGCCCCCGCGGAACCGAGCATATCCCCCAGCACATGAAGGGCGGCGCCCCTCATATTCAGGTTTCGCATATCCCCGCCATGCAGGATGAGGTATGAAACAATGTTGACAACAAGCCCCAAAGTGGCGACGATCAGCATTGTCTGCCCCATAATCGCGATCGGTTCCTGCAATCTGCGAATCGCCTCGAAGGTGATCCATCCCACAATCGCAAGTAGCGTGATCCCGTTTAACAAGGCGGCCAGAACCTGAAAGCGATGATAGCCGTATGAACGTCTGGAATCTGGCGGTTTCGACGAGATATAATAGGCGAACCACGCGAGCGAAAGAGCGGCGGTGTCTGTTAACATATGGGCCGCGTCGGCAAGCAACGCGAGAGAGCCGGAGATTATCCCCCCGACCACCTCCACCACCATAAAAGAGCAGGTGAGAAACAGCGCCCATTTAATGCGTCGAATGTTCCCTTCGTTGGTTTGACCATTTTTATGCGCCATGTTGCAATTATGCCACTTTTTTGAATTTGTGGTAAAAATTAAAACAGACCGGCGGCGGATGAAAACCTGGTTTAAAATAAACCCAGCAGAGCGTATACAGTTAATTCCGGCTGTGACGCGGCCGGGATAATACGATGAGCGATAAATTTAAAAACTACTACTCCATATTAAATCTCCCTCTAAAAGCGACCGAGGCAGAGATAAAAAGGGCCTATAAACAGCTGGCCTTTCAATATCACCCCGACCGCGCGGGTGTGTATTCGATCTCCTCATTTCATGATGTCAAAGAGGCTTACGAAACATTGATCGACCGGAAAAGCAAAGGTGATTATGATTTGAAGTTATCGCGATTAATGGCGCAATTAAACAGGGCAAAATCGAAACGGCCCATAAGGCATAACCTGGCTTTCGTGGCGAATTTTATCGGCAAGAAAAAACCACGATTTCACAAAACATGGACGGCGCCCCTGAAGGTGACCATCGCCAGGGACCGATGCCCCGTGTGCAAAGGATATGGCGTTAAGATCGATGTGTTTAATCTGCTGGTGTTCTGTAAAACCTGCTTCGGGACAGGCAGGCGAAAAGAGGCGTTCTAGCTGTTACTGCGGACCATTATATTTTACGAAGGGCCCCTTTCATTTTCCTCCAGTATTTTTCTTTTTATCTGCTTGAACATCCCCAGTAATATTCTCGTATCCTTTTCGCTTAAGCCTGCGCGATTTAAAATATCTTTGAGATGCGTAATGGTTCGTTCGGGGTTTGGCCGGTCAAAAAATCGGGCCAGTTGCAATGTGTCCACCATGTTTTCAAACAACAGATCTTTCTCCCCCATTGTGACCGGTTTTCTTTCATACCTGCCTCTGGGCCTTGAAATATCAAAATCTTCGCGCGTCAGCTCGAACAAAACAATCGCCACCGATTGAGCGAGGTTAAGCGACGGATGCCGGTCTGAAGTGGGGATGGAAACGATGTTATCGCAAATGCGTAAATCGTCGTTTGACAATCCGAACTTTTCCGAACCGAACACCAGCCCGACAGGCTCACCCGGTTCAACTATTTTTTGCGCAATTGATGTTAAGTTAAAAACTTCCTTCCTAAGCCTTCGCACTCTTCGTGAAACGGCATAGGTAAAGACCACCGGCTCTATCGCCACCTGAAGCGAATTGACGATACGCGCGTTTTCTATAATGTCTTCGGCTCCCACTCCCATCTTTATGGCCTCCATATGGGCGCGAGGCGTGGGATTGACAAGTGTAAGCCTGACAAAGCCAAAATTTTTCATCACACGTGCCGTGGAGCCAATGTTGCCCGCATGGCGGGTATCGACGAGGATGACCTCCACTGCTTCAGATAAAGTGATATGATCCCCTTTTCAAGAATATTTCAGACCCGTTACTTCAATATTCAATATACTGTCGATCACGACCTGGAGCAACCTAAAGGGACAAGGCGGATGGCCGGAAAACCGGATAACAAGGTTATTTGGAGCCGGGCGACGCAAAAGCAACAGACTTTAGGATCCCTCTAAAAGCTTTTACGCCGCCACATGATCTGCCCTTTTTACACTTGACCGAACCCGCCATCGGCCACAAGCTCCGAGCCGACAACATATGATGACATTGAGGAAGCGAGGAATAATGCCGCTTGCGCCATTTCATCGGCTGAGCCGAACCGTTTCAATGGAATTCCCTCATTTATATCTTTTGCGATTCCATCCAGCTCTTCCGTAGACAACCCGAGCTTTCCATATATCGGCGTTTCGATTGGCCCTGGGCTCAACACATTTACTCGTATTCCCTTTCCAACAAGCTCCGCTGAAAGCGTTCTGGCCATAGATCGTAGCGCGGCCTTGGTGGCGCTATATACCGACGTGGCCACCATACCCTTACTCCCCAACACTGAAGATACAAGAATGATCGAAGCATTATCGCTTAGATGCGGCAGGGCCTTTTGCACCGTGAAGTAAGCCCCTTTGAAATTTATATCGGAAATTTCATTGAACGCTTCTTCACTCATATTTTCAATTGGTATGAACCTGGCGATCCCGGCGTTAGCCACAAGAACATCTATTTTGCCAAAACGTTTACTAGTTTGCGCAAAAAGGTTCTCAAGATCGGCCAACTTCGACACGTCCGCTTGCACCGATAACGTTGCGTTATCGATTTGCTTTACGGCTTCATCCAACGATTTAATATTCCGCCCGCAAATGGCTACAGACGCTCCCTGTTTTGTAAACTCTTTTGCCATGGCAAGCCCGATGCCGCTGTTTCCGCCTGTGATAACAGCCACCTTGTTTTTCAGCTTCATTTCGATTCTCCTGTTAAAAATTTAAAACCAACAATTTAGTCAGTTACCTGACTTATAATTTCTCAAAAAAACTACATTGACTTTATTTCGCTTATCAACGTATTTATTTGACTCCGTATAACGTTTTCATCCTGCACCGCGTTGCTCACAAGCACGGTTCCTTGAACTGTAGCAAGCGCCCGCAACGCGTCGTCCTTTGCCTTTGCGCCTCTTCCCATTTCCTTAAACTCTTTTTCAAGCCACTCCAACACCATTTTAAATATATCCCCAACATTACCCAGCATGGTTCGATCGAGCTTGGCAATTTCGTATGACAGCCCTCCCGTAGGGCAACCATTGGCCGCAAGCCCCTCGCAGTCGTCTATTATATATTCGAGGAAACCGATGATTCGTTGCGCAGGTGTATCCGACGACCGCTTCCATTTCTCAATTTTATCTCGCATTAATTCTTTCTGGCGTCCAATAACCGCCCTGCCAAGCTCTTCTTTGGTTTTAAAATAGTAGTAGAAATTACCCTTACGCACACCGGCGGCCTCTGCGATATCGGCCAGAGTTGTATGCTCGAACCCACGCTTATGGGCAAGCTCCGCGGCTTTTTCCACTATGCGTTCTTTTGTAAGCTCACCTTTGGCTTTTTCTGTCATCTCTTCATCTCGTTCATCGGCATGTGAAAGCCTGTATCTTCACAATAATATCTGTTTTCAGCAATTTTGCGTCTCTGGGCGCTTTAATAGGCCAGTAAACTGACTTAATGATACGTCTCTCCACCCTGCGTGTCAAGCAGGTTTTGCGGCTATTCCTTTTTCAAACGGACAACCACCCGCAGTTTTAATATACTGCCAATAATTTACAAGCGCTGATGGTAATAATGGCAGATAAAAAAGACGACCGCACGATTTGGAGTTGGGCTCTCTACGACTTCGCCAACACCATCTTCTCCATGAACATCATTTCCAGATATTTTCCGCTTTGGGTGACCAAGACCCACGACGCGCCCGATTTGTATTTATCGGTCGCTATTTCGTTTTCGATGCTGATGGTGGCGGTTAGCATCCCTGTGCTGGGCGCTGTCTCGGATCAGACCGGGATGCGGATCAGGCCCCTAATCATATTGACGCTGGCCTGCGCCACCTTCACCGCGATGATAGGCGCAGCCAGCTCTTTGGTGATCGGCCTTATCCTTTTTGCGCTGGCCAACTATTGCTATCAATCGGCCCTCGTGTTTTACGACGGTATGCTCCCGGATGTTTCGCGGGGGACGACCGTCGCCAGGGTGGCCGGGCTTTCCGTATCGCTCGGATATCTGGGAGCGATTGTGGGGCTTGTGATGATGATGCCGGTGGCCGCCAGGTTCGGGGTGGAGGCGATCTATCTGCCGACCGGGGTTTTGTTCGTTCTCTTTTCCATTCCTTGTTTCGTTTTGGTGAAGGACGCCAGGGTGACCAAAAGCCCCAAAGAGGATGTGGGCGCCGCTTTCCGCCGGATCGGCCAAACCTTTCGGGAACTGAAAAAGCACAGAAACCTTTTCATGTTCATGATCGCAAACATTTTCATACTCGATGGGGTGAACACTGTGATCACCTTTATGTCTGTCTATGCAAATCAGGTGATCGGCTTTGAAGGCGCCTGGCTGGATATTTTTCTTTTAACATCGATAGTCGGGGCGGCGTTTGGGGCGCTGATGTGGGGAAGGATTACAAACCGGATCGGTGCGCACAAGGCGTTGCAATATGTTTGCGCCATGTGGCTTTGCGTATTTGTTTTCGCCGCAATGGTTACAAGTAAGGCGCTTTTCTGGGTTGTGGGCCCGATGGCTGGTATTGCGCTGGGGGGGGTGTGGGTCGCTGGCAGAACATTGCTTATAGACCTTGCCCCGCCAGAGCGGGTGGGAGAGTTTTTCGGGTTCTATTACATGGCGGGCAAATTTTCCGCCATTATGGGGCCGATGGTGTGGGGGATAATCGTATATGCCCTTGCCCCGCTTGGGGGAACATTAAAACATCGCGTTGCGGTTCTATCGATGGCGGTTTTTATAGCGGCTGGATGGTGGATGCTTCTGAAAGTGAAGACCGGCGACAGGTAACCTGGCCATCAGCTTGCCGATAGTGGCTCTGATGGCGCAATAAAAGGCGCTGGTGTTTTTTCGATATTCATCGCATATTTTTCCCCTGAATTTTCAAATATTCCAAAAGGTGTCCGTACTATTTTACTAAACGCAAAATAGGCCGGTCAGATTGTAACCGGGCAAAAGGAGATGTAAAAAGTGATATCCATATTCCCGCCGCCAGGCGCGCCGACAGGCGGGAATGCAGAAGAATAAGACTGTGTACAGGATACTTAAAAACGATTGATCTACGACCTTCGCCGGGCGAGAACTTATCCCCTCACCCCCCCCCAGGTTTTCGCCCGGCACCCCTTTCCTTGCTAACAGCCTCCCGCTAATGTAGACTTTTCAATATGAACGACTGTATATTCTGCAAAATAATCGCAGGTGAAATACCAGGGGGAAAAGTGGCCGAAACTGGTGACCTCTTTGCGTTTGAGGATTTAAGCCCCGTGGCCCCCACTCACATTCTCATCATTCCCAAAAAACATATCGCCTCCGGGCTCGATTTGGGGGAAGAGGATAAATCCCTGATCGGGGGTGTGTTCCTCCTGGCAAACCAGATCGCCAGAGAGAAGGGGATAGATAAATCGGGATTCCGAATTGTCACCAACACCGGCAAGGCGGCTGGCCAGGCTGTGTTTCACATACATTTTCATCTGCTCGGCGGCAGGCCGATGAACTGGCCTCCCGGTTGATCTTTTTATCTATCCACTGCAATCACCTCGAGTGTCACAATGGTTGATTCCGCCAGGAAAAGTGCGTACAAAATCTTGATAGCGCTAGAGCTTCAATCTGGCTCGCGCATCGAGATACTGCTCCAGGGGCATGCCATAGACGCTAAGTTGGGGCCCCGCGATAAAGCATTTGCTTCGGAGATCGTATACGGAGTCACCAGGTGGAAGCGCGGACTCGATATGATTATCGAAAACGGTTCCTCCACGCCGATGGAAAGAATCGATTTGGAAGTATTGGTTTTGCTTCGTATTGGTTTATATCAAATATTTGAAATGACCAGGACGCCAATCTCCGCCGCGGTGAACGAGACTGTGAACGTTGCAAAAAGCCTCAGCAAAGCAAAGCCGCTTTCTGGCTTTGTCAACGGAGTATTAAGAGGAGTTATACGCAACGCGGATTTGGAAAACAAACGAATACCGATATCGGTGATGGTGGAATCTTTTTTAAAAAAGGGAGCGCCGGAAATGTTGAGGCTCGGCGCCATTCACTCTTTCCCTGGATGGATAGTTAAACGATGGATAAAAACTTTTGGCCCTGAATTAACCGAAAAGATATTGGCGGCCAGCAACAAAAAAGCGCCAGTCTTTTTTAGACTGAACAGTCTCAACATAGGCAAAGCCGATTTTTTAACGAAAGCCACCAGGTGGGGGGTGGGCGCCGATGCGCTTTCATTTGTGGAAAATGGTTATTTATTAAAAGAGGGCAAGCTCGATCCTGGCGCCATTCCTTTTGTGAAAGGATATGTCCAGCCGCAAGACGCGGCATCGCAACTGGCGGCAAGCCTGCTTGAGGTGGAGCCAGGCGACCAGGTGGCCGATATATGTTGCGGGCGAGGGATTAAAAGCGGGGGGTTCGCGCAGGCGATGGAGAACAAAGGGAAAATATTTTGCCTCGACAATTCGGTTATGCGCCTTACCGAGCTTGCCACAAACATGGAGCGGCAAGGCGTTACGATTTGCGACGCCCAAAGGGGGGACGCGACAGAGAGTTGGCCAACGGCGAAAAAATTTACAAAGATATTTGTCGACGCGCCTTGCTCCGGCACGGGCGGGTTCCGGCGCCACCCGGAAGGGAAATGGAGCAAATCGCAAGAGCTGGTGATTCAAATGAGCGACCTGCAAAAAAATATCCTGCGCATGGCGGTGGATCGGTTGACGCCGGGGGGGCATCTTGTTTACGCTGTCTGCTCTATCGAGCCGGAAGAGGGAATAATGCAGATAGAAAATCTTTTGAAGAAAAGCGGCTATGTTGAACGGGTCGATTTACGCAAAACAGATTTACCGGCGAAAGATTTTATAAACGATACAGGCGACCTGTTCATCTTGCCGGGGGAAAGCGGTATGGACGGGTTTTTTGCGGCGAAGCTGAGAAAGATATGAAGAGTATCGCTTTGATCTGATACTCCAGATTTGAGTCGAATTTCAGTTTCATGCTTCGTCCTGTAAGATGCTTTTTATTCCTGAAATAAATTTCTTAAAACTAATTGAGCGATTATCATCTAAAGATAGATGCGGGCCGATTGCTCGCGACCCACTAACCTTCTGGTATTTCAACTTTGTAAGTTTTTGCAGTTCTTCAGATGGATTAGCCAGGCTATCCGGATTTCGGAATTTCTGGGATTCCTGAGTTTTTGTTAACTTAGTAATACCCTGAAATTCCTCATGCAAGGCTTCATACTATTTCCTTATTTTCGGATCTTTAAGCCACATTTTTTCACATCCCGAAAATTTTTTATTTTTACCATGGCATCGCCTCCTTCATTCTGTTTGCGCGACCACGTCCCTTTTCACTTCCATCTTCAACCACTTTGGCCCGGTATACATAATCGCCACAGCCCCGACAGGGGCGGTGAGTAATATCGACAGCACCGCCACCGCCAGAATGATTTCACCCCCCGGTATGCCCATCTCCAACGGAACGGCGCCCACGGCCGCCTGAACTGTCGCCTTGGGCACATATGCGATAACGCAAAAAAGCCTCTCCTTAACGGTGAAATCGGAGCCGGCGACCGACAGCCAGGTTCCGGCGCTTCTCGCCACAAGCCCCAGCATAACAAGCAAGGCCCCCAAAGCCCCTGCGTTCCACGCAACCGAAATATCGACCTGCGCGCCGACCAGCACAAAAAGAAGGATCTCGGCGAATATCCATACCTTGGAAAGTTTTTGCGATATCTTGTGCGCCCGCGCTTCCGCCTTTTCCAGGATAACAAACCCGACAGTCATAACACCAAGAAGAGCGGAAACAGCAACCCATGCATGAACCGCCTCTTCAACCCAGGTTAATATCACCGAAACCGCGATCACAACAATTGTCATCTTGGTCGCCCTCGGTTTATATCGATCGAACAAGCGAAACAGAACATATCCGATCAAAGCTCCAAACGCGATTCCAAGGAGAACCGATTCCGGTATCTCAAGGAGTTTCATAAGCCCGCTCGACTCGTTCCCCATCCCCATGCCCAGAAGAATGGTGAAAATGACAATGACAAAAACATCATCCACGGAAGACGCCCCCAGAATCATTGTCGGTATTCCTTTATCGGTTCCACGACGTTCGTCGATAAACTTCAGCATCAGCGGCACCACCACCGCCGGCGAGACCGCGGCAAGAACCGATCCCAGAATCGCCGCCTCGATATAGGTCAAGGGGAGCAGTATCGGCGCAATCAGGGTGATCGCCACCCCTTCAAAGATAGCGGGAACAACAGACATCGTAACCGCTGTTTTGCCGACCCTGTTGAGGGTGTCCCGGCGCAGTTCAAGCCCGGCTCTGAGCAGGATAACAATCAAAGCCGTCATCCTTAGCTCGGAGGAGATTTCCAGAAGAGCGGGTTCTATGATATCGAACACATAAGGCCCGGAAGCAACGCCGACCATCAGCATCCCCAAAAGCCCTGGTAGCCTGAGCTTACGAAAGATATAGTCGGAAAGAAGCCCCAAAAGCGCGATTAGCGCGATACTTGCGGCCATTTAGTTTATCCTGTGATCAATTGATTCATCGAAGAACAAGGTTACCACATTGAGACTCTCTATTTATTGTGATATAAAAAGCTCTGCTAAACTTCTTTTAATCCGGGGCAATGAACCAGGCTATTGAGTATCTGAAAGCGTTCGCTCTATTCATCGCGGTGGCGGTGGTGAGCGGGGTTATTGTGATGAAAATCGCGATGATTAGTGGTGGTGAAGCGGTCCAGACCCCCGATATACGCGGAAAAGAGATTATCCCGGCGCTGGAGACCTTAAGCGTGAGCGGTCTGCACCTGAAGGTGACCAGGATGGATTTCGATTCGACCATCCCGAAAGACAGGATAGTCTCTCAGGAGCCGGAGGCGGGGGAATCTTTAAAACGGGGGCGGGATGTGCGGGTTATAGTAAGCCGTGGCTCCAAGGAAGCGTTGACACCCGATCTTACAGGCTCCAGCCTTTTTCGCGCGGAAACCATATTAAACCGGAACGATATAAAAATAAGAAAAAGGGTTTACATCCATTCGGACAAACCCAAAGGGGTGATCCTGGCCCAGAAACCGCCCCCCAGAACCAGCATAATCAGGGGCGACGCCGTTTCCCTGCTTGTCTCCTCCGGCCATTATCCGCAATACGTCATGGCGCCAGATTTTGTGGAGCGCCGCCTCGCGTTCGTTATGGATAGGATAAAGGAGCTTGACCTTAAAATAAGCCGCGTGGCCTACGAAGCCAGTAGCCAGACCGATCGTGGAGTGGTTATCCGGCAGGAGCCGCCATTTGGCGCGCGAATCGAAAAGGGCTCGTTTATCGCCCTCACGGTTTCTGAAGGGATAGCGCCGGAAGACGACCACCCGACCACTTATACATTTCTCTATTACACCGTTCCGGATGGGCCATCGGCTGTGAAAGTATCTATAACCCAGGAAAATCGGGACGGTGAAAAGGAGGTCTATAACCGCGTTCACAGGCCGGGTGATACGGTGTCGCTCCTTGTGGAGATCAAAGGGAGAACCGTGGCGAAAATTTTCCTTGATAACGAACTTGCCGAAGCGCGCAGATTCTAGCGGAAGGCTCTTCATATGAACGAAGGGAAACCCGGGGCCTTGCACCTCGTCGCCACCCCCATAGGAAATTTGGGAGACATTACTTTTCGCGCGGTTGAATTGTTGAAATCTGTCGATGTTGTCGCCGCGGAAGACACGAGGCGCACCCGGATACTGCTGGATCATTACGATATTAAAGCCAAAAAACTTGTCTCCTACCATTCGCATAATCTTGAGAGGCGCACCCGCAAGCTGATACAGGAAATGACAGGCGGAGCCAGTGTGGCGCTTGTGTCGGATGCGGGGACTCCATCGGTGAGCGATCCTGGGGCGGTCCTTGTGAAAGAGGCGGTGGAGGCGGGGATAACAATCATCCCCGTTCCTGGCGCCACGGCGCCCGTTCTTGCCATGGCGGCGTCGGGGTTTCCAAGCCACAGCTTTATTTATGAGGGATTTCTGCCAAGGAAAAAAGGACGAAAAAAAATCTTTGAATCGTGGAAAGAGGAAAAGCGTTCGATCATATTTTTCGAGTCTCCCCAAAGGGTGGTGAAAACTTTAAGGGAAATCGGCCTGATCGTCGGGAAAAGAAAAGTGTGCATAGCCAGGGAGATCACAAAGAAATTTGAGGAATTCTTGCGCGGCGATATAGACGACGTTATGGAGAACCTTGAAAAGCGCGAAAAGGTAAAGGGGGAGATAACCATAGTCATCGCCCCTTGCGGATGGGAAACCGAAAAAGATTGACCAGTCATCATCCCCCTTTTCAGGTCAAGGGGATGAAGACAATAATTTCATTGGAGTGATTAATGCTTTTGGATATTGGCCTGCTGGCTATCGGCCTGACCCTGCTCTTTTTTGGAGCCGAGTATCTGGTTAAAGGGTCGGCCAACACGGCGGTTATTCTTGGGGTGAACCCCATTGTGATCGGCCTCACGGTGGTGGCTTTCGGGACAAGTATGCCAGAGCTTGTGGTGTGCCTTCTAGCTGTGTTTCGTGAATCGAATGATATCGCCATCGGGGCGGTGATCGGCTCGAACATCGCCAATATCGGCCTGGTGATGGCTGTGGGCGCCCTTTATTTTCCCCTTGCCATCCAAAGAAGGACGCTCACGCGAGATTTACCCTTTATGCTGGTGACCACCGCTCTTCTCTTTGTGGTGAGCTATAACGAATATCTATCCAGGCTCGACGGGGCCATCCTGTTTGCCGCCGTTTCTCTGTTCACCGGGTATTGCATATACGGAGCCATAAAAAACAAATCGGACGCCTCCGCCGTCGAGGAAGAGGTTAAAGGGTTGATCGATGAAACACGTTCACTGCGATACGAACTTGCCGTTATGGCGGCAGGGACTGCCGGAGTGATCGTCGGGGCAAGATTTCTTGTAGATTCCGCCGCCAGCATCGCCCGTTCTTTCGGCATAAGCGAGCTTGTGATCGGGATCTCCATTGTGGCCGTCGGCACCAGCCTGCCGGAGCTTGCCACCACAGCCATCGCCGCCATGCGCCGTCAATCGGATATCGCCGTTGGCAATATAATCGGCTCTAACATATACAACATAGGCTGGGTTCTTGGCGTCACCGTTTTTATCAAGCCGATTCCTGTCGCGTGGGATACGGTGACCCACGAAATGCTGATAATGGCCGGGTTTTCCCTGGCGTTGATACCATCGGCGATCATGCTGAGAATGGGAAGAATCGGCGGCGCGTTGATGCTGGTTTTATATGCGGCGTTCATCGGCTGGATGGCGCTATACCGCTACAGCGCGTGACACTATCCCCTGCCTAGCTCTCTTTTGCTTTTAATCCCAAATAGAACACAATCGCCGTGAGGATAAAAAGCCCGAAGCCGAAGATGGAGCCTGAATACACCAAAGCCGTTTCGGAATCGAGAGCCGGGAAGATTGAACCTGCCACTACGCCGGGAGTGTTGATCCCGAATATCCCGATGAACGGCAAAAGCCTGTTCGCCAAAGAGACGCGATAGAAATTCCCCAGGATAATCAGCCCGACACCCAAAATCAAAAGAGTGGGATTAAACGAAAAAAACAGGATCGCGACAAAAAAAGGATATGTGGCGGAAAGAAGGTATATGACCGATGTAAAGAAAAACAGCGCCAGGAGAATTGAATTTATAATCACATAGGCAAGCCTGTATTTCATCTGATCCCCCTGACGCATAAAATTAACATGCTTCACTTCGGATGAACCGGCCTGGGCCCATCCCGCGGGGCGCCCGAAGGCCTGTCCACTTTAATATTATTTCTGCGGCTACGCTTTATATAAACAGCCACCATGATTATCGCCGCCAAAGCAAATGTCGCAACAAAAATCGCCAGTCCACCCAGAACCATTAATATCGTCTCGCCAATAAAGCCAAACATCCCGGACCCGATAGCGATCACCGCCCGGGCGCCTTTCGTGTCATCGGCTTGAGATACTGAAAAAGTATATATTCCTGGCTCTGTTATTTTAAAAGCTCCGATGGCGACACCCTTTCGGCCCGGTAACATATATTTTACACTTCCAAAAGGTCTATCAATCTCAATCTTTTTTGGCGGCGCTTTTGATGTGAGAGAGATATCAAAATTCCTGTCTTCTATCCTTGAAAAATATTGTTTGCCCTGAAGCTCGCTTTCATACTCATAATAAATGGAATAATCGCCCTCCCTTTCAAGCTCGATTTCATAGCTCCCCGGCGCCAGAACCCGCACCGGGAAGGTTTGCTCCACCCGATAGTCAAAGCGTGTGAAACCAAAATAGATATAATAGCCCAGCATGGCGCCCCCCAGGAGGAGGACGACCGGGCCGAGCAGATAGTATATCCGGCCTGGGGCTCGTGCGGTTTCGGGGAGCTTTGGAGGCAAAATCAATCTTCTCCATATCGGTTATGTAAACGGAGTCGTCGTCATTATACCGCGTAACAAATCACATCCAATAACATTCGCCACCGGTTATACTCTAGGGAAACCAAAGGAGAGAAACCAGATGACCGCCAAACCTCTTTTTCTTGTTCTGTTGATCGTGATACTGGTGGTGGTCTCCTTACGCTCTATCATAAAAATAGTGGAGCCAAAATTCCTTTTCCATCCCGACAGGTCCCTGGAGCTAAGCCCGAAGATGCTTGGGTTAAAATATACCGATGTCACTATAAAATCGGGGAATCAGAACATGCACGGATGGTATTTTCCCGGGAACGAAAAAAACGGGGTGGTCGTTTTTTACCACGGCAACGCGGGAAACATGGCCGACAGATTGAGCTTCATAAAATTCCTGAAACCGTTACAGCTCAACATTCTCATGATCGACTATCGAGGGTATGGAAACAGCCAGGGATATCCCTCCATCAAAGGCATTGAAGAGGACGGCGTGGCCACCGTTGAATGGTTACTAAACAACAACAAAATAAAGCCCCGCCAGATAGTTTTGTGGGGCCGGTCTATGGGGGGCGCGGCGGCCCTTGCGGCGGCCTCTGAATATCCCGATGTGGCGGGGGTGATTGCGGAGTCAACATTTATTTCGCTACGGGCGATAGCGGCCGATTTCGCCCCCTGGGCGCCGGTCGCCCTGATTACCGATCGATGGAAAAACGCGGAAATACTCGCAAGCCTTAAAACACCAAAACTTATCATTCATGGCGTTAACGATTCGCTGATTCCTTTTTATCATGGCGAGGAGTTATATTCCAAAGCGGCGGAGCCAAAACAGATAATCCCCGTTAAAGGGGCAGACCACAACAACACCTATATAGTCGGTGGAAGCGTGTATAAAAAAATGGTGGGTCAGTGGATATATTCCCGCCTGAGATAAAACCAGTTTTCCCGGCGGGTTCATCGGGCGTTAATCGCTCTTTTACGTTTACACAGCCTCTTCAGGGTTTGCTTGATGAGCCTATACTGTCATCAGTGACAGCGGTCGATTTCTCGCGGGCAAAACCTTTATCATAGCTAAGGCCAAGCGCAATCGTGTTTACACTCAGTGATTGTGCGATTTCGCCCCATCCCATACCCCTGCCGCGCATGGATATCACCTCGTCAAAGCTCCTGCCCGATACGTCCGAGATGTCACGCGCATATATTTGTTGCGATTCATTTTCTATTATCACGCTGTCGTTTGCGCTGAACCTGATATCCCATCTGGCCTCCCCCGGTATGATTTCACCGGCGACAGTCGCATCATCACCGTTTACCAGCGAGAATGTCACCTCTGTTACTATTTTTCGTGTCTCCATATCGACAACGCGAACCATGTAATCGCCATAAGCCAGCCCTTTAAAGGAAAAGCCCCCGGTCTCATCGGTATTAAAGGCGTCGAGAATGGCGCCAATCTTGTCGACCAGCAAAACCTTGGAGCCGGAATATGGCTTTGTGGCCCTCACCTGGGCGCCTTGCGCATTGGCCCCGGCTCCAAGCGCCTGGCTCAAGTACAGGGCTCCCCTTATTACGTTCCCCTTGTCGGAGTCGCTGGTGGTGTTGGCGCCGGACCCGCATGAAACAATTATTAAAACGGACAGACAGGCGCCAGCCCAAAATATCAGTTTTCTGATATCGCTCATCAAAACACTCGAAATAAACAGTTTATCGTCATTTTGTCTTATAGCTATACCGTTATCTAGCAATGACCGGGCCATGTTGCCAAAGCCGCAATAATACCTTTATAATCAAATTGATATGGCGCTAACAAAGAAAGTGGCGCCCATATACCGCCCTGTGGGATTGCGCGGTTTTTCACAAATGTGTCCGGAATAGAGACTATCAGTGTTACTGCCCAGGTGATTTTGTCTTTAGCGTGATTTCGTTTTGGAACCGTAACTTTACAGAAAAGCGCCGTTGACAACGACCCCGTCTGGCAAGACAATGACCGGATGATTGAACAACCTTTGCTTAAAGTCACCGGGCTTCGCAAATATTTCCCTGTCAGGGGGGGGGTGTTATCCCGGGTATCCGGGTATGTGCGAGCAGTGGATGGCGTCTCCTTGAACCTTGGGCATGGCGAGACACTTGGGCTTGTTGGCGAGTCGGGGTGTGGTAAATCGACCATGGGCCGGCTTGTCCTTCGCCTTCTGGAACCAACCGGGGGAACTGTTGTGTTTGACGGTGTCGATATATTCGCCCTCCCGAAAAACGAAATGCGGGCTTTGCGCAAAAAGATGCAGATTGTTTTTCAGGATCCTTTTGCCTCCTTGAACCCCAGGATGACCATCGGCGCCACAGTGGCCGAACCGTTTCACATCCACAACGTCGGCGAAAAAAAAGATCGCACAGCCATGGCCGCAAACATATTGGCCCGTGTGGGGATCACAAAGGATTCTCTTGGCCGGTATCCTCACGAATTCTCCGGCGGTCAACGCCAGCGAATCGGTATAGCCAGGGCGGTGGCCCTGAACCCGAAGCTTGTTGTGTGCGACGAACCGGTCTCCGCCCTGGATGTCTCTATTCAGGCGCAGGTGATAAACCTTTTGATGGATATCAAGGAAGAGTTTGGCATGACCTATCTTTTTATCTCGCACGACCTGTCGGTTGTGGAGAGAATGTGCGACAAGGTGGCGGTGATGTATCTTGGGAAAATAATGGAGACCGGCCCGGCGGATCTGATTTACGATAACCCTGTGCATCCGTATACAGAGGCGCTCCTGTCGGCGACGCCGGTTCCAGACCCGGAGTATAAAAGAAAAGAAATTCAATTGAAAGGGGATGTCCCCAGCGCACTGCATCCCCCCCCCGGATGCGTTTTCCACACCCGTTGCCCCATCGCCGTTAGCGACTGTTCCATGGTGGAGCCAGAGCTGACCCAAAGAGCCTCGGGCCATAATGTCGCCTGCATAAGGCGATGATAAAAATTATCGGACCAGAATGCGACAAGAACCCCGCCTACCATGAAGATACTTACAGACCGAAAAACCTTGTGGTATATCATCGCTGGCTATGTGGCGGCGATATACCTGACGTTAGGGCTGATCGGCCGGCTTTCCTTGTGGCTTCGTAACAACGGGTGGCAAACAGGCATAACCACTGCCATGCTTTTTGTGGCTTTCGTTGTGTCGCTTTACGTTATTGTGGTGATACTGGGGCGACGCTCGGTGATGAATATCATTACGCTCGCCGCGGCCGGGTGTGTGTATACCTATATTGTGTTCGCCTTCCAGTCCAGCCCTTCCAACAGAATTCACATAATCGAATACTCTTTGCTTGCGGCTCTTTTGTATTACGCGATCAAGATCGATGTAAACTCCAGATCGGCATACGTTCTTGCCTGGATTATCACCGTGGTCATAGGGTTCGGGGATGAGATGATTCAATATTATTTACCCACGAGGGCATACGATTTGAACGACATAATGGTAAACAGCATTGCGGCGGCGGTTGCGCTTCTGGTTATTTCGCTGGTTGTGGAGAGTGGCGAATGATGCGTATTGCGATAATCTGTCTAACGGTTTTCATCGCGTTAAGCGCCGGTTCAGAGGGAAACGAGAAGGAAAAGCTCGCCGTAAAAATAAACCGTGCGCTAATGGCGCGGTGTATAGGCAAAGGGGCGACCGCGGTGAGGGTTATAGACGTCCACTCCGGTGATGTTTTATACGACAAAAACGGCGCAAAGGCCCTTGTCCCCGCATCTGTGATGAAGCTTGTGACCACCGCGTCGGCCCTTCATCACCTTGGCCCGGCCTACAGGTTTGAAACTGATTTCCTTCATGGTGGCCAAATGGAAGGGGGAGTGATATCTGGCGACCTGTTCATCAGAGGTAAAGGAGACCCGAAGCTCACCCCGGAGGCGATATGGCTGATCGCTGAAGAGCTGGCCCGGCGAAACATCACAAAAATAAAGGGGGACATAGTGGTGGACGACACTTTTTTCGACCAGCTCTCCGTCCCCCCTTCGTGGAGCATGGCGTTGTCGCAAAAGGCTTACGACGCAAAGATAGGGGCCTTGAGTGTGAACTTCAACACTATCGCATTTCATATCTACCCGGGCGATAACAAGGGAGACCCGCTAATTGTCGGGATGACGCCACAAAACGACCAGATTAAAGTGATAAATAAAACACGAACAATATTACGAGGTGTGTCCCGTGTTCACGTAAGGAAATCGAAAGGGAAAAACGGACAGGTTTTTATATTGACGGGGGCGTTGAAGCCGCGATCTGAAAAGAGAGTTATTTACAGAAATGTCGATACGCCCTGGTTATTCGCCGGTGAAGTGATCGCCGCTTTTTTGAAAAACGCCGGGATTATGGTTGAGGGGAAAATTACAAGAGGGAAAACACCGGAAGACGCAAAGCTTTTGTATACCCATAAATCTCCCCCCCTCTCGATGATACTGCGCGATCTGAACCGATATTCCAATAATTTTATAGCGGAACAGATAGTCAAAACAATTTCGGCCGAGGTGGATGGCGCGCCGGGGAGCCACAGGTCCGGCCTTGAACTGAGCAAAAAATTCCTGGATGGCATTGGTGTGAACACAGATGGAATCCGGCTTGCCTGCGGTTCTGGCAGGTCACGCAAAAACAGGCTCACCGCTCGCTCGATCACCGATCTTTTAAGGTTAACAGCTCAAAGGTTTGATATCGGGCCCGATTTTGTCGCCTCTCTAGGGATAATGGGGGTGGACGGCTCCGTCAGAAAACGGCTGGCGAAATCACCCGCCAAAGCCAATGCGAGGGCCAAAACAGGAACACTAAATGGTGTAAGCGCCCTGGCGGGATATGTCGCCGGGAAAGACGAAAAACTTTATGCCTATGCCATTATGCAAAACCGGAACAAGTGTTATTACAAACAGGCCGACGCAATCGAGGATAAAATTGTGACCGCTGTTTTTCTGCTGGGACAGGGGGGAGAGTGAAAGATAAAAAATGGCGAATCGCGAAGGGTGATCCCTCAAAAGAAAAAATTTTAATAAACCAGCTTGGGCTTCCCCCCGTGATCGCAAAGCTTTTGATTAACAGGGGCGCGGGCGACGTTATCGCCGCTCAGACGGTTTTGAACCCTTCCCTGGCGTCGTTTGAAGACCCGCTAAAAATGAAAGATATGCCCGAAGCGGTGGAGAGGCTTATGAAAGCATATGACCAGAACGAGAAAGTCGTTATCTTTGGCGATTATGACGTGGATGGGATTTCGTCAACAGCTTTATTGTTGAGCTTCTTCGGCAAGATAGGGATAGAGGCCAGTTATTACATACCAGAGCGCGCCAGGGAGGGCTACGGGTTAAGCAAAGAGGCTGTCGATAACGCGCTTAATAGTGGGGCAAAGCTGATAGTCACCGTCGACAACGCTATTACGGCCCACGAAGCTGTCGACCATGCAAACAGCCTCGGCGCCGACGTGATAATCACCGATCATCACCTGCCGGGTAGAAGCCTGCCCAACGCCCTGGCGATAGTTAACCCCCACAGGAGTGATTGCGAATACCCTTATAAATCCTTGTCGGGGGTTGGAATCGCTTTCAAGCTTGTCGTCGCCCTGCGCGGCGCCCTCCATAAAAGGGGGATAGAGAAAGCCCGACTTCCCAACCTGAAAGATTTTCTCGACCTGGTGGCGATAGGGTCGATCGCCGATCTTGCGCCCCTTACCTTTGAAAACCGGATAATTGTGAAACATGGGCTCGATACCCTTGCCCGAACAAAACGTAGAGGGCTTGCCGAGCTTATGGCGGTCGCCAACATCACACCTGAAGAAGTCACGGTAAGAGACGTCGCCTTCGGAATCGCCCCCCGGGTGAACGCCGCCGGACGATTAAAAAGAGCGGACATATGCGTCGATCTTCTTACAACAGACGATAGCGCCAAAGCCAGAGAGATAGCTTCGACCCTCGATTCCGATAACAAAAAAAGGCGGGATATTCAGAAAGAGATTTTCGCCGAAGCCCTCCGGATGGTTGACGAGACCTGCGACATGGAAAACGACAGGGCGATAGTTTTGGGCGCCGGTGGATGGAACACCGGAGTGGTGGGGATTGTGGCTTCAAAACTTATGGACAAATTTTATCTGCCTGTCATCCTCATATGCTTTGAAGACGATATCGGCAAAGGATCGGCCAGGTCGATAGAAGGGTTCGACCTGTATCGGGCGATCTCCGATTGTTCCACAGAGCTCCTGAAATTCGGAGGGCACGAGCTTGCCGCGGGGCTTAGCCTGGGGCGGGGGCGGTTTGACACGTTCAGGGAAAAATTCCTCGCCATCGCCAAAAAACGGATGATGCCGGAAGATATGTCCCCGGTTATAGAAATAGATTCCGAGGTCGATCCTGGAATATTCGATTTCGATCTTATGGATCAGATAAATTCGCTGGAGCCGTTTGGTCACGGGTTTCCCCAACCGGTGTTTATAAGCCGAAACGTCGATATTGGCGAGGTTTTCTATATGGGCGAGGGGAGGCGCCATGTCCGCCTGTCGATAAAGAGCGAAGCCAGGGTGATCGGATTTTCATACGGGGACTTTTTTCGCGAACATGACCATACATCCAGCCGTTTCGATATAGTCTACCAGCCGGAGATAAACCGATGGAACGGCAGGGTAAACGTTCAGCTTCGGCTTATTGATGTGCGACTGTCGCAATAAACGTATTGATGGTTGATTCTTAATCACAGGGCGGTCTGATATTTTATATAAGCTGAAAATACAGCGAATTACCGCCATCTTCTCGTACAATACTTCTAAAATAAATACTTGTATTCCGATACGAATATATGTATATTGTGCCGATGCCTTTGAACCTAGGGAGAGATAGATGAAAAAATTCGCATATATTCCTATAGCCGTAACACTCCTGGCCGGATCGGTGATTTTTGGCGGGCTCCCCGCATGGGCCACTCCCTCAACGCAAATATGGATTCCCTCCACCGACACGCAACCATATGGAACAGTCCATCTGGGGGTGGACAATTATACAACTGTTTTCAGAAAGAGCGAAGACGGGGCATATGACCTTCCCACGACTTTTGGAATAACGGCGGGCGTCGCCGAGACCGAAATTCTTGGGCTCGAAATCGGGGTCGATCTGCGCGAACCTTCCGATGATCCGATATATATGAACGCCAAACTTCAGATTAATGAAGATTCGGTTTTCGAGTTTTTCCCCGCGATAGCCATCGGCATATACGACGCCGGAACCAACGGCGAGCAGACCGACTATAACATCATGTATTTCCTGGTGGCCAAAAATTTCCCCGCGCTGGGGCGATTCTCCGCCGGCTATTACTATGGCAACGAAGACCTGTTAAAAGACGCCAACGGCGAGAGCAATAACACAGGCATCCTGGCGTCATGGGACAGGACCCTGGCCGAAGTGGACGAAAGGTTGTGGCTGGCGGTTGATTACATGGGCGGGAACAATTCGTACGGCGCTCTTTCCTTTGGCTTCGCCTGGAGATTCTCTCCAAACATAAGCGCCCTTTTAGGGTACGACGTTTTTAACGACAAGCTGGTTGCGGGTGAAAACGCGCTCACAGTCCAGTTCGATATGGATTTTTAAGTCGCCTCCGGCCTTTGCTGTTGTGGCGGGCCGGTTTGCCCCAGCTATTATAATGACATCAGACAAAAAAGAGATCGTGGAAGTTTTTTGCGACGGGGCGTGCCGCGGCAATCCTGGCCCCGGGGGGTGGGGCTCCATATTACGCTTCGGCGGGAAAGAGAAAGAGTTATCCGGGTTCTCCCGAAACACCACCAACAACAAAATGGAGCTGACCGCCGCCATAGAGTCTTTGCGCGCGCTTAAAAAGCGATGTGACGTGACTGTGTATACAGATTCAAAATACGTGGCGCAGGGGATAACCACATGGATTGTCAATTGGAAGAAAAAAAACTGGGTGACCGCAAACAGAAAACCGGTGAAGAACCAGGAGCTGTGGAAAGCCCTCGACAGCGAATCGTCCCGTCACAACGTAAAATGGAAATGGGTGAAAGGGCACGCAGGCCACATCGAAAACGAAAGAGCCGACGAGCTGGCCAATGAAGCCATAGACAGACACTATTAGCCGCCATATCGGTCTTTATTCCTCTCTGGTCCCCCTCCCCTTGATCCTGTACAGTTTTCCCGCAAGTTCGTCGAGCTTTTCATAATCCCACTTCCCCTGGTCGTTCACCTTTTTCGCAAGCTCCGTCGGCAAACCGGCCAGGCCAACGTGGGCGCCAGATATGGCCCCTGTCATGGCGGCGGTTGTGTCTGTATCTCCTCCAGCCATTATTGCGGTGGAAACAGATTCCCAATAGTCCTCCGGTGATTTTAAAAATGAATAGATGCTCCAGAGAACACTGGGGATCACGAATCCGGGAATACCGAACCTTTCATAAGGATAGGGGGCGCTCTGCCCGAAATTAGCGATCTGCCCGGCCGCCTCTTCCATTGGCAGGTCTAGCCACCCCTCCATATTTTTGATCCCTACAGCAAGAGATTCATCCACCCCCAGAACCAGTTTGTAAAGTGTCGATACAAATTGCGTTATATCCATCGGGCCTGCATTAAGGGCGATCGCCACAGACCCGGCAATAGCCACAGACCCGGCCTGGCACCGGTTGTCCTGGTGCGTGATGCGCCCCTGGTCGCACGCCGCGTGCACCAGTAGCCTTGCATCGTCGAAAAAAATAAGCCCCACAGGCCCGGCCCGCATCGCCGAGCCGTTCCCCGCCGATGGTGGTTTCGCGCCAGCTTTGTACCATGGAATCCCCAGCGCCAGCCTCTCGGCCGATTCTTTTGTGGCCGCCCCCGGCCCGACGATGGCGCCCTCCGCAAAAATCAGAGCGATTCGTCTGGCATAGTCGACAGGGTCAAACCACCTCAGGGCCACAAAACTTTGCACAAGCTCCCTGGCCAGCTGGGAATCGTCGGTATATTGCCCGAACCCATAGCCCCCTCTTCCGATTCCGGCCACATCGTTTTTCCTCAGCTCTTCGACATATTTACGGCAGGTGGAGGGGGGATAACCCTCCACGGGGAACCCCAGCGCGTCGCCCAGGCATTGCCCTATAAGGCATCCCGAAAACTTGCTTTGGGTCGGCGCCATCATATTATAATTACCCTGGTTGTCTGTTCGCCATCGGGATCTTTCGCGAAAAACTCAAATGTGGTACATTTCGTCTTGTGACAAAGCATAATACAAATGGATCATAGCGTAATACATGTTTCTTGCGCTTTGGAAGATATAACCGGGAAACGCGGGAAATGGTTCGATTAATTTTATTTGCGGCGCTAGCCTTTGTTGTCGCGATGTTATTGATAAACGGGTTTTATTTAAGGCGAGACGCGAAGGATTCGGATGATCCTTTCACCATAGACGTTGAAGCCAGGGATGAGAACGAAGAAGACAAAAACCGGAAAGCCAAATAAAAATGTTAAAGATAACAGAATATCTCACCAGCGACCTGGTGCAGACCGGCATAAAGCCTAAGGACAAAAAACATGTTTGCGAGATCATGGTCGATATGCTCATCGAAAAGGGGAAAATCTCAGCCGACAGAAAACAAATATTGATGGAGAAACTTCTGGAGCGCGAGGCGCTCTCCTCTACCGGGATAGGACAGGGCGTGGCGATCCCCCACGCTTCCGGCGAAAATATCGACAATATGCTTGTGGCGGTCGGCCAGGTTCCGGAGGGTGTGGAATTTGAATCTATCGACGGGGCGCCGGTTAATCTTGTTTTTATGATCATCGGCTCCGAGCGATCCGCCCGAGAGCATCTCCAGCTTCTTGCCGCCATTGTGCGCGCATGCAAAAATCATTGTCTCGTCGAAAAACTTTTGGTTTCGGCGTCGGCCAACGAGGTGTATGGCCATATCAAAGACTTTTGCAAAGGTTAGCCCCCGATGGCCCAGGAGCTTTTAATTTGCGTGATTAACCGGCCTGAAGCGGTGGAGGACGTTATCGCCGCGTTTCTGGAGATCGGCATAACAGGATGCACCATCATAGATTCCAAGGGGATGGGAAAGTTTGTGGCCCAGGATATCCCCATTTTCGCCGGTTTCAAGGGAATGTTCTCCGGCTCGCGCGAATCGAATGTCACCATTTTTTCGGTTATGGATTCAGAGCTTGTCGACAGCGCCATAAAACTTATCGAGGAAATTTATATGTCTTTCACGGAGCCTAGTTCCGGCATTGCGTTCAGCCTTCCGGTGAACCGGGTGAAAGGCTTGATGGGCGGGGAATAAACTCTGGTTCCCTTCAATCTTTTAATCTTTTTTAACGGCCCACATTGAAACTTGTCTGGATTTTAATCGTTTTAACCATAGCGGGATATTTGGGCGGGAGGTATGTCTTTTCCAAGCAACGCCTCCCTGCCATAATCCGGGATATCTTTTTAACCGGATGGGAGTTTATCCTGCTCGGCGTGGCCATCGGCCCGATGGGGATGGATTTGATACCGGCCATGCAGATAGCTTCACTCGATCCTTTCATTGCGCTGGGTCTTGGATGGGCCGGGCTAATTTATGGCGTCCAGATGAGCCGGTCTGACCTTAGCAAAGTCGATAAAGCGGTGATGAGGCTTACGTTTATCCAGTCTGCCATAGTGTGGGCGGGTGTGCTGGTTTTCGCATTTGCATTATTTTATGCGATTTTTGATCTTACATTTGTGGAGACCTTCACAACAGCTTTCGTCATCGCCGCCGCCGCCGCCATTTCCTCCCCCACGGCGCTGACCCTTATGGCGCCATCGCTTCCAAAATCGCGGTTTGGCGCCATCAGAATTTTAAAAATCATCGCCACGCTCGACGTTATTCCGGCGATTATCGGCATAGGGGTTTTGTTTTGCTTCTTTTCGGCGGAGAGTGGATCGCAATTTTCGTTGAACCGGGGCATGGCCTTTTTATCCCTATCGCTGATAATGGCCATTCTCCTCGCCATATTGTTTCGGCTTTTCGGAAGGGATAAATATCACGACGACGAGGAGCTTACCCTTCTTATCGGGTATCTTGTTTTGATTGCGGGGATGGCCTTCTACATTCGTTTATCGCCACTTTTCCTGAGCTTCGTTGTTGGTGTCATACTGGCGAACGTATTGAAAGCTGACGATAAAATATTCAAGATGCTTTTCTCCACCGAAAAACCTTTCTATGTGATACTTCTGATCATTACAGGTTTGCTCCTGCCGCCGCTCTCTTTTCCACTCATTATTGTGACAGTTCTGATACTTGTGGCAAGGTTATGGCTGAAGATAATCGCGATGGAGAGGGAAGGCTCTTTATTTCTGGAAGAACATAAAACCGCGGGGCGCCACGCCGGGTTCGCGCTTGTGGCGCAAGGGGCGCTGGCCCCGGCTATCGGGCTTAATTATCTGCTTACCTACCCGGGTGAAGGGCCAAAGCTCGCCTTCGTGGTGATCGTCACCGGAATGATAATAAACGAAATACTCGCCCCGTTTCTTATAAGAAAAACTATCGGAAACCAGGTCCAATGATACTCCTGCGAAAAATTGTCATAATCGCCATGCTACTATGCCTGGCCTTCATAGCGCGTAAACTCCATGAACCGATGGGCCATGGCGCGCCACTGGCCGAAAGCGCTTTTTCGCTTGGGTTCCTTCTTTTATTCGCGTTTCTTTTCGGGCGCATCGCCATCCTCCTGAAAGCGCCGATGATCACCGGGTTTCTGGTGGCGGGGGCCGTGGCCGGCCCCTTTGGCCTGGGGATTATCACAAGCGAGGGGGCGGAGCCTTTGCGGCTGATGGATAACCTGGCGCTGGCTCTGATCGCTTTCTCCGCCGGGGGGGAGCTTAATATAAACAAATACAAAGAGCAGATGAAGGGGTTGATGTGGACGCTGGGGGCGCAGACTGTTTTTGTGTTTGTATTGGTCTTTTCTCTGTTTTCCTTTTTATTTATATCGGTCGATTTATTTAATGGATCGACCGGAATATCAATTGCCGCGGCGATGCTACTGGGCATTGTCGCCACGGCCAATTCCCCCGCCACGGCGATAGCTGTTATTACGGAAACCAGATCGAAGGGGCCTGTGTCGGACAATATCATCGGTGTGACGGTGGTCAAGGATGTGATGGTGATAATCCTTTTCGGCCTTGCGATCTCGTTGACCGAGGCGCTGATGGGGGGGGATGGAGGAGTTAGCTTCAGCTTCGCGGGGCACATCATATATGAACTGGCGGTGTCGGCGGTTGTGGGTGTGGTTATCGGTTTTGCCATGATTACCTATCTGGAGGGGGGGGATGATAACGTCGCCCTGTTTCTTGTGGGGATGGGGCTTATAGTTGTGGAGATCTGCCTGTATCTGGAGATAAGGCCCCTTCTGGCCTCTATTATGGCCGGGTTTGTGGTGGAGAACGTTTCGGCCAAAGGCGAAAAACTGATGCTCGGTCTGCGCACCAGTTCCCTCCCCATTTTTGTGATCTTTTTTTCACTGGCGGGGCAAGGGCTAGATATGAACGCGCTAATTGATATGTGGCCTCTCGCCCTTGCTTTGGTGGCCACAAGAATGGTCGGTGTGAGGTTTGGCTCTATTTATGGCGCGGCAAAAGTTTATGATAACGTTTCCATCGGACGGTTCGCATGGACCGGTTTTGTGGGGCAAGCTGGCGTGAGCCTCGGGTTCGCCCTGATGATTGGCGACCAGTTTCCGGGGTGGGGAGCAAAACTGGCCACCCTTATCGTGGCGGGGGTGGTGATAAACCAGCTCGTGGGGCCGATTATGATGAAAAGAAGCCTTACATTGGCGGGAGAAGTTGAGGTGGAAAGCGATGAGCGGGAAAAAAGTTGAGCGCCGGCCCTTGATTTGGATATAAAATCAATTTTGCCTGGTAAATTACAGAGCCTCCGGAAAACGCTTTCATTGCTGACCGGAGAAATTATAAATCAATATCGGAAATTTTTATTTGAGAGAGGCCGTATGAGGCGTTTTATTACAGGTAAACTTGCTTTCGTTTTGCCCGCTATTATTGTGTTTTCGGCGAGCCTGGTTTCGGCTGGCCCCGAAAAGCACAAGCACAAGCCACCCGAAGAGGGTAGCCCTGTCTCCCGGATGATGATAGACAGGGCGGAAGGAAAGGTGGGAGCGCCGATACCGGGCGACTTGACCGTCATCAACCAGGACGGCAAAGAGATCGCCCTGTCAACGCTCTTTGACAAACCGCTTATCGTCAGCTTCATATACACCAACTGCCCCAACATATGCCCCGCTGTCACCGCGAATCTTGGTGTCGCCATACAAAAATCGAGAAAGCTGTATGGCGACGCGTTCCGCGCGCTGTCCATAAGTTTCGACGTTGATAAAGACACTCCCGAACTGATGAAAACATATGGGGGCAATTTCAGGCAGGACTCCGATTCATGGATATTCGCCGTTGCGAAAAAAGAGACGGTTAGCCAGCTGACAGACGCTTTCGGGTTTGTATATATTCCCTCTCCCGATGGTTCCTTCAATCACACAACCATGGTGTCGATCGTTCATAAAGGGGGCGCGCTGATACATCATGTTTATGGCGTCGACTTTTCCGAGGAGCAGTTCGTAAAAGTTCTTAAAATACTTCTCGAAGACATTAAAGAGAAAAAATGAGCGTCATTGATGGTTTGAGCGATGATATTATCGAAAAAATAAAATCGGCGAAATCGGTGACAGCCCTGACAGGCGCCGGAGTCTCGGCCGAATCGGGTGTGCCCACTTTTCGGGGAGACGAAGGGTTGTGGAACAATTACCGGGCGGAGGAGCTGGCCACACCGGAAGCTTTCGAGCGCGACCCCTCCCTTGTGTGGCGCTGGTACGACTGGCGCCGGACGCTTCTGGCCCCGCTAAAGCCAAACCCGGGGCACGAAACACTGGCAAGGTTTGAACAAAGGTTTGACAAAATGACATTGATCACGCAAAACGTTGATGGCCTGCACCGAAAGGCCGGAAGCGAAGAACCGGTGGAAATACATGGGAATATCTGGCATACACAATGTATTTCTGAAGGAACAGTCAGGGAAAACAGGGAAACGCCTTTAAAAGAGATACCGCCCCGGTGCCCGGATTGCCAGGCGCTTTTACGCCCGCACATAGTATGGTTTGGCGAATCGCTGGAGCCGGCCATCCTGAACCGGGCTTTCGAGGGGGCGGAAAAGTGTGACCTGTTTTTTGTGATAGGAACATCCGGAATGGTTCAGCCGGCGGCGAGCCTTGCCGGAGTCGCCAAAAGAGGGGGCGCCACAGTGATAGAGATCAACCTGGAAAAAACGCCCTTGTCTTATGATGTGGACGCGACCTTGCTTGGCCTGTCGGGGGAAGCGCTCCCCGAAATAGAAAAAATCCTTTAGTGTGGAAGAAAAATATGGGTGACTCACAAAAACTGATCAGAAGCGTTAAAGGTGTAAAGGATGTGACTCCGGAGATGGCCCCGAAGTGGAGGTTCGTCGAAGAGACCGCCCTTGAGACGCTCGATCTTTATAATTTTCGCGAAATTCGAATACCAATTTTTGAAAAGACTGAAGTTTTTCAAAAATCGATCGGTGAGACCACAGACATCGTGGAAAAAGAGATGTATACCTTCACCGACAGAGGTAACGAATCTTTGACCCTTCGCCCGGAAGGGACGGCGTCGGTTGTGCGGGCGTACATAGAGCACAAGATGTATACAAAATCTGGCGCGGTGAAACTGTATTACATGGGCCCCATGTTTCGCGCGGAACGCCCCCAGGCCGGAAGGTTTCGCCAGTTTCACCAGATAGGGGCGGAGGTTTTTGGCTCCAGTTCCCCCGCTGTCGACGCGGAGCTTATTATCATGCTAATGGATTTTTTTAACGAGCTGAAAATTCAAGGGCTTAAAATACGTCTGAACTCTTTGGGATGCCATGAATGCAGGCCGGCATATCGCGATGCTTTGCACGGCTATTTAAAAACGCATGTCGATTCCTTGTGCGACAGTTGCAAGGCGAGGATAGACCGCAACCCTTTGCGCGTCCTCGATTGTAAATCGGCGGGGTGCCAGGAGATAGCCTCCAAAGCCCCTACGATCGACAAACATCGCTGCGCCGCATGCGAGGATCATCTGGACAAGGTGCGAAGGCCGCTTATGGATCTGGAACTTCCGGTGGTGATGGATCCTGGCCTTGTGCGGGGGCTCGACTATTACACAAGGACAGCCTTCGAGGTCGTCTCCGGTTCTCTTGGCGCTCAAAACTCCGTCGCCGGGGGGGGACGATACGATAATCTGGTGGAGATGTTCGGGGGGCCGCCAACGCCCGCTATCGGGTTTGCCATCGGGCTTGAACGCCTTATCAGCCTTGTGGATAATTCCGAAATCGAAGATTATTATGAAAGCGCCCCCGATATTTTTATTGTCTCCCTGGCGGATGAGGCCCAGATGCGTATTTTCGAAATCGCCCACCGGTTAAGATCGAACGGATACCGGGTTGAAAGAAGTTTTGAAACCGGAAGTATAAAAAGCCAGATGCGTAAAGCCAATAAATCGGGGGCGAGGTTCGCCCTCATAATTGGGGAGGACGAGCTTTTCAAGGGGGTCGCGACCATCAGGGAAATGGAGACCGGCGAGCAAAAAGAGGCCCCGTTCGGCGAAATTATCACCGTTCTGGACGAAGAATTCGATATAGGGGCGTAGGAAAGAATATCCCTGTTTCCAGGGGACACCGATTATTTCATCAGACACAAGGTGTTATTCACCCGTTGTGTTGTCACACGGGGCGCCTGTCACACGGGGTGTTTTTCACACGGGGTGTTTTTCCAGAAGCGCGAGTTGCCCCTCTGTTGAAGGCATTTTCACCGGATATTTTCCGTCGAAACAGGCTTTGCAATAATCGTTATCCCTGCCGCCAAGGGCTTTCATCACCCCTTCCATAGAGAGATAACCCAAAGAATCGGCCCCGATATATTCGGCGATTTGATCAACACCATACGTTGCGGCGATAAGGTCTGACCTTGCGGGTGTGTCGATACCGTAAAAACATGAATGGGTGGTCGGGGGGGATGATATGCGCATGTGAACCTCTTTCGCGCCTGCGTCCCGCACCATTTTTACAAGCTTTTTCGAGGTTGTCCCTCGCACGATGGAGTCGTCCACCAGCACGACCCTTTTCCCCTTCATCACTTCCTTTATCGGGTTCAGTTTTATTTTCACCCCGAAATGCCGGATAGACTGTAGCGGTTCGATGAAGGTTCGCCCCACATAGTGGTTACGAATTATCGCCCGTTCATAGGGAATGCCCGACCCTTCCGCATACCCAAGCCCCGCCACCACCCCCGAATCGGGCACAGGCACAATAAGGTCGGCCTCCACGGGAAGCTCCATGGCGAGGCGTTTACCAAATTCCTTGCGAACAAGGTGGACGTTCTCGCCGAAGATTTGCGAATCCGGCCTGGAGAAATAGATAAACTCAAACACGCAGTGAGACTTATGTGCAGGCTCAAAGGGGAAATAGCTGGTGAACCCTTCTTTATTAATAACTATAACCTCGCCAGGCTCAACCTCCCGAACAAATTTTGCGTCCAGAAGGTCGAATGCGCAGGTTTCAGACGCCACAATGTGCGCCTTGCCCAGCCTTCCCATGGCCAGAGGCCGGAAGCCATGCGGGTCGCGGGCGATAATAAGCTCGTCCTGGCTCATGATAGCCAGCGAGTATGCGCCCCTCACCTGGGCCAAAGCCTCTGTCACCCTGTCCTGAAGCCTCCTTTCCCTGCTTTTGGCGATAAGATGGATAATCACTTCGGAATCCATCGTCGACTGGAAAATGGAGCCTTCTTTTTCGAGTTTATCGCGGAGCAAAGAGGAGTTTATCAGGTTGCCGTTATGGGCAAGGGCCAGCGGGCCCTGGGAATATTCAATCGCCATCGGCTGGGCGTTTCTCAGCTTCGATTCTCCCTGGGTGGAATATCGGTTATGACCGATGGCTATGCGCCCTTTCAGGCTTTTGATCCTTTCCAGGTTGAATATCTCGGAAACCAGGCCCATACCCCTTTCAACATGATGATGGACACCATCGGCCGACACTATCCCGGAAGATTCCTGGCCACGATGTTGCAACGCATACAGGCCAAGATAGGTAAGGTTTGCCGCTTCTTTATGGTTATATATGGCAAAGACCGCACATTCTTCGTTAAATTTATCCAAAGCTGTTTTTTCCTAAACGTGTAACGCCTGTCATCGATTTATTGAGGATCATTATTTTAGAACAACTGATGGTATTATAATCCCATTAACAATGTTTGCGCCCTGAAAAACGTAATTTATTTTACGCGGGATGTAAACGAGCCATGCAGGCCGGACAGAAATCTGGCGCAATAACTCGGCGGCTTTTAATATTTGAGACAGGCGTTAAATCGCCGATTCTATCTTGCAATATATAGCTGGAGTGTAGTCATGAATGAAAGATATCGTATTATGGCCCGCGTTCCGAAAGGCCAGGGGGAACCCGAAGAGGTTGTTCGCGTTAAAACTGTTACAAACAAGGTTCATTTCTGCGCCGACCCCGACCTAGACTGGTATCGCGACAATGTGCCGTGCCGGCGCGCCTGTCCCGCAGACACAAGAATCCCGGAATATATAGACCTGGCCGCCAGAGGCGAGTATGAACGCTCCTACGAAATAAACCTTATTGATAATGTTTTGCCTCATGTTCTGGGGAGGGTGTGCGCCCATCCGTGCGAGGAGAGTTGCCGCCACGGCAATGAAGGAATGGGTGAAAGTGTCTCTATCTGCTGGCTTAAACGCTCCTGCTCCGATCATAAGGGAAGATCGCCCAAACTGAGCAGGGGCGCATCCACCGGCAAGAGTGTGGCGGTGATAGGGTCCGGCCCGGCCGGGCTGGCCCTTGCGCAAAATTTCACCTTGTGGGGGCATGATGTCACCATTTATGAAGGGATGGACAAGCCTGGCGGCATGTTGCGATATGGCATTCCAAGGTTTCGCCTCCCTGAAAACCTTATCGATGAAGAAATCGAGCAGATTCTCGGCTTGGGTGTGACCCTTAAAACAAATGTATGGATCGGCGAAAATACGACCCTCGAAAGCCTTTCAAAAAATTACGACGCCGTGATTCTGGCGGCGGGAAGCATGAAACCGGTCATGTTGAATATCGAAAATGAAAATGCGCGGGGCGTTATCCCCGGCCTTGATTTCATGGTAAAGGTGAACGAGGGGACAATGGACGAGGTCCGCGGCCGGGTGGTGGTCATCGGGGGAGGATTCACCGCCATGGATTGCGCCCGTTCGGCATACAGGCTGGGCGCCGATGAAGTGTCTATCGTATATCGCAGAACGCGAAACGAGCTAAAAGTGGATGATCGCGAAATACGGGAAACCTCAATAGAAGGAATCCGCTTCCACTATCTCCTGTCGCCTGGAAAGATAAATGTGAACTCTGAAAACAGGGTTACTGACATCGTTTTTCAAAGGAACCGCCTGGCGCCCCCTGGCGCCGACGGAAGGCGCGGCATAGAGCCTGTCGAAGGCGCCGCGGGCGAGCTTCAAATAAAGGCCGACCTGGTAATCCCGGCGGTAAGCCAGTCGCCCGATATGTCGATCTGGGGGGGCGATCTGAACATCAATCATGACGATTTCACAACCTCTATTGAAAACGTTTTTGCCACCGGCGACTATGTTTCCGGCCCTTCCAATATCATAAGCGCCATAGGGATGGCCCACCATACCTCCCGCAAGGTCGATCAATTCCTGATGGACGAGAACAGGTTTGGCCGGGAAGAAAGAAAAACTACCTGGAAATGGAAACCGATGGGCTCTTATACCGGCTGGAAATCTGTGGAAGGTAACAGTTTTGATCTCATACCAAAGCTGGACAATCCCGCCGCGCCGTTAGGGCAAAGAAAAGATCAGAACCTGGAAGTGGACAAGGGATACGGCAAAGACGATACCTATTGGCAGGGTCAACGCTGTTACCTGTGTAACCACAATATAATGATCGATCAGACGGCGTGTATTCTCTGTTTCAACTGTGTGGACGTCTGCCCCTATTCGTGCATCCTGATGTTGCGCCAGGAGAACGTGCGTGTGAACACAAAGGGCGAACTGGTGGAGGAGCGCCAGGGCTATACATATATGGTGATAGACGAAACCAACTGCGTCCGGTGCGGATTGTGTATAGACGCCTGCCCCGTGCCATGCATCACGATGGAGAAGCTGGAGGTGGAATCGGTTTTCAAGGGGTGACAGCTCAATAGAGCCAGGCAAGCGGCGCTTTTCCCCTTGACCCTGTGGGGGTTAACTATACAATACATCCACACTTTAGCTTTCACTTGGCCGACAACCAACGAAATAAACCGATATGAAAAAACTGTATGACTGGGTTCTGGGCTGGGCCGACACGCCTTACGGCGTTCCGGCTCTTTTTATTTTCTCTATGGCGGAATCTTCTTTTTTCCCCATCCCGCCCGACCCTCTGCTTCTGGCGCTGGGCCTCTCCCGGCCGAAAAAATCTTTTTTGTATGCCACGGTCTGCACTGTTGGCTCTGTCATCGGGGGCGCTATCGGATATTTTATCGGGGTCTTTTTTATAGAATCGATCGGGATGAAGATCATCGGCTTCTATGGGCTGGCTGATAAATATTCTTCCATGCAGGCCTTGTACGAGGAATATAACGCCCTGGTTATTCTTGTGGCGGGGATATCGCCCATTCCATACAAAGTGTTCACCATCGCCGCGGGGGCTTTCGAAGTCAGTTTTCTCACCTTCATCCTCGCATCCATAGCGGGCAGAGGGTTCAGGTTCTATCTGGAGGGCTTTCTTATATATTTTTTTGGAGAACCTATCCGAACCTTTATCGAAGCGCACATGGCAAAGCTGGCGTGGGCCTTTGCGGCGCTTCTGGTCCTTGGGTTTGTGGCGCTAAAATTTATCGCGCAATAGCTCCTGTGTTAGCGCACGCGCTAAATTTGGATTACACTTACTCTTATTATGCAAATGTCGTTACGGCGCTATGGATGAAGCTGAAAAGAAAAAAGAGAAGGGCTATTCTTTTAGTCGTGTTTTAAAACGATCTCTTCTATGGATGGGCCTGGCTCTCCTCGTCGCCACCCTCGGTGTAATAACTATCGCCCTGGGCGTTATTATTTTTATCAAATTCGGGGATGTGAAGCCGGCCGCGGAAAGGGCGATATCCTATTTTTCAGAGGGGGAGGCCTCTTTGGAATCGCTCCATATTGATGGCTCCGGCCGGATTGAAGCCAGCTCTTTCCATCTGGAAATGCCGGATGGCGCAATTTATGACATAAAAAATATCAGCGTCATTGCGGACTTTCTTTCCGCCCTGTCGGGCAGGCTTGAAATTGAAAGTGTGATAATTGACGGCCCCCGGTTAAAAATAGTGTCCAAAAAAACAAAGGGGCGAACCACAAAAAGGAAAGCGCCAGCCGCAAAGGCGAAGGAAGAAATTGCCGGGGAAAGCGGCCCCATCCCCCTTTTCCCGATTCCTGTAACCATAAAATCGCTTGTGGTGAAAAACATTTCCATCACGAGCGTCGACCCCCCCCAGCTCTTATCGCTTGGCGGTTTTCAGATCTTGTCAAAAATCGACGCCGGGCGGGGCGGAATATATTCAGAGATTTTCATAGGGACAGACAGCGCATCCACCATATCAATAATCCAGCCCGGGTTTACGGCGCAAATCGAACCGACAATAGGCCTTAAGGCGGTGATCGAAAAGGATGGAAAATGGAGCCTGGATGGAGATCTCATTTTGAATTTAAAAAATGTTGAAGGACCATACGCCATAAAGCCAGGGAAAGTTGTCGCCTATGTGGAGATGGAAGGCTCTTATTTAAAGCGGTTGGCAGGGCGAGGCAGGGTGAATGTTTCATTCTTCGATGATTTCAAAACGCGAATCGACGCGAGGTGGGAAGAAAAAGAGGCCGGGATGTGGTATGCCGTAACCTCCGATTTGGCAAAAATAGATTTAACACAGGTTATGGCGATTCTGGGGGAGAAAAATCTCCGGCTGGCCGGCTCCGCCAACATCCATACTTTCGCGGCAGAGGGGTTTTTACCCGATAAAGCGCAAAACGAAGCAAGGCACAAGCTCTCCCTCAAAGGGGAGCTGGCCCTGACTCACTTCGCGGCCGGCGACATCGAGGCCCCCGGCGGGTTGTCGGCAAAGTTTAACCTGAAAAACCTGGAGATTCTGGGGGAGAAAATAAATGGAAGCGTTGCCGTAAACCTCGATTATCCCGAAATGCTGATAGGTAAGGCGGCTATCAAAAAGGGAGCGCTAAAGCTGTCGGCCGATTTCACGGAAACCATGGACAATAAAGGTTTCAGAAAGGTCGACCGGGCGCCAGGCGAGGGGGTGGTTGATCTCTTTTTTAAAGCCGGTGACATCAGGCAGGGTTCTTTAACGCTTGAAAACATTATGATAGGCGCAAAAGCGGTTGGCGATTTTGCCGCAGGCGAAATCCGGCGGATAGAAGGGAAAGCTTCCGTGTCGAGGAGAGTGGCGGCCGATTTTCTTGGTTCTATGAAAAATTTTGGTAAAGACAGTTTTAATCTGAAAACCGATATCACGGTGACAGACCTGGCCTGGCTAAGCTCGCTCGCTAATACAGATTCATTGATCAGCCCCACCTCGGGCGATTTTGCCGGATCGATTGAACTGACCGGCGCGATGGGTGATAAATGGGGGGCCCCTTCCATCGATGTCAATATTAACTCCCGATTGACAGATTTTTCCGCAGGGATTGAAAAAGAGCAAATAACAATCGAAAAAACCGATTTAAAACTGGACGCCAAAGGGAAGGTCGGGCAAGCCGAAATCGTCACCGAGATCGAAGCTTCGATTGAAGTGAAATCTGGCGGAATATCTGTCGCAGACAACTTGTCTCTTGGGGCTTTTTCCGCCGCCGCAACGGTCACATCGCCCGGCTTCACAAATAACAAAACAGGCTTCACGGCTCGCCTCGACACGGATAAGGTGACTGTCGGGAAAAGGGGTGATGATTCGCTTTCAACGCCAGCCTCTTTAGAAATCGAAGGGGTGATAGACCCCGGCTCCGGCAGGCGCATCCTCAAATCGGCCTATCTCAAGCTGGGGCAAACTGGCGCGCTGTCGGCGAAAGGATGGATTGATGACGCGGGCCGAAGATTCAAGCTCTATCTGAACGCGGCAAAGCTCGATCTTTCGCTTCTGGAAAGCTTTGCCACTCAAAATGACCGCTCCACCCTCCCTGTCACCGGTTGGGGCGGGACGATCACGGCGTCGATCGATGGAGAGGGAACTCTTCCAGATTCTGTTGATGCGCTAAAGAAGTCGATCCCGTTCACTCTTATCTCGAACATACATCTTCAGAACGGGCGGTTTAATGTGGAAAAAGAGGAGCTCGATGTGGAGGGGCTTGATCTTGATCTGAAAGTGGGGATCTCCAAATCGATGATAACCGCCGCAGGTGGGTTGTGGATTAGTGATCTCGAAAGCAAAAAACTGTTTGGCGCGGTGACTTTGGATCCTACGTTCGAGTTTGATTTATCGATTGTGGAAATGAACAGGCTGATTGTGGAGAGGTTTGTGCTCGACACACCTAGGCTGGGGTTTATCCAGACCCTCGACGGCTCCGTCACCGGGCTCAAGCTGGCTTCGATCTTCAATAATAAAAATAACTATAAAAAAATCGTTCCGGAGCTTACGGGCGCCATGAACGCCTATTTCTCCTTTGTGCTGGATGAACGGCAGAAACTGTTTATTGACATGGACATCGCAGGCGATGTGACCGTCGACGCCTCACTGACCATCGACCCCCAAAAGGGATTACGGCTTCAGGGAGAGAGCGAGTTTAAAAATTTTTCCATAAGAAAAGGGGACGTTCAATATATTAAAAACCTTAATGGCTCCGCCCCGTTTGTAAAAACGCTGGCCCATGCGAAAAATAGTGAAACGCAAAATGACGATGTCGACGGCGCCGATCAAAAAAGCAAAAGCGTGCGCGAGACCACCTTTTTCGACGATCTCAGGGATACCGGCTCGTCAAGGGAAAGCTTTGTGGTGGAGCTTATGGAAATCGGCCCTGTTGATATTCAAAACACGATGTTCGACCTTAATCTTGATGAGGCTCGGCTGGGGATAGATTACCTGCGAACCAGCCTGTTGGGAGGGGGGTTGACCGGCTCTTTCCACATTAAAAGCGAGGAGGGGGTTTATGTATTGCGCACAACGGCCGGTTTTGCGGGGCTTGATCTGCAACGAATGATTAAAAACGACCTGGGGCTGACGAGGAGCGAAGCAAAAGTGGATGGATCGGTGACTGTTGAATTGAAGTTCAGAAGCGACGATGAAATAAAGGAGCTGGATATAAACTCTGTCAATTTCTCGGCGTACATGACAAGCATAGGCTCCAAAGCGCTGGACCGGCTGTTAAAATTTTTCGATCCGCTGGAAAGCTCCCCGTCGGTCATGAATGCGCGGACATTGCTGAAATACGCCACCCCAAAAAGGGTGGAGCTGATAGCCCATAACGGGAACCTCTCCCTTACCATCGACCAGAAATACAGCCCGCTATTAGGTGGCCTGGAGGTGACAATGCCGGTGATCAAACGCGCCCCGATCCATGGCCTTGTAAATTTCGAGGTGATAAAATCGCGCCTTAAAAAACTTTCGGCGTTAAAAAGTGTGATGCGTATCGTCGGCGCGACGCGCCTTGAAGTCACCGAATCGGGCGAAATACTATTGCGATGACCGATTCCGGCCTGTATGCGATAGTCCTTTCACTTTCGCGCCCGAAGCGGGTAAAGGTGGGCAAACGTGGCGTTTCAGATTTTGAAAAAGGGACATATATCTATATCGGAAGCGGCAGGCGAAACCTGTCCAAAAGAATCGCCCGGCATAAACGCAGTGAAAAAACTTTCAGGTGGCACATAGACTATTTTCGCAATCATTGCCGGTGGGTTGGCGCTCTTGTTTACACAGATATTGTGGACGAATGCGAACTGGCGATGAGAATCGAAAAGGCGATCTCCGGAGCGCGTCACCACAAAAGGTTTGGCGCCAGCGATTGCCGATGCAAAGGGCATCTGGTCTTTACCGGGGTCACGGCTGAGGCGGCGATGAGGATGATCGAATACAAAATTTGACAATATAATCGCCCTTTCCTCCCAGACAGGCTCTGGCGCACTGAAATCTTCGATTTTTCCCGATATTTATTGACATTTCCGGCGCTCTATATAAAATATTTCTCTTTGTTCGAAAGTGTCTAAAGAAGATATCCAAATATCCAATATTAGGAGGTTTTGCCCATGGCCAAAGTGCTGGAAGGCCCGGGGATGGAATTGTTCAATAAATGGGGGATCCGCACCCCCAGGCATGTTGTCATTTCCACCACCGATCAAATTGAGTCTCTTGTTTCATCCAACCAGTGGATGCGCGATTGCAAGATGGTTGTGAAGGCGCATGAAGCGCTTGGGTCGCGCATGAAGCTGGGTCTTGTAAAAATTAATCTCGATATCGACGGGGCTGTTAAAGCCGCCGAAGAAATTCTCGGGCGCGAGGTTGGGGGGCTTATCGTTTCCCAGGTGATTATCGCCGAGATGCTTGAGCACGATGAGGAATTTTACCTGGCGGTTAAATCGACCCGTGAAGGCGCGGAGATATTAATGGCCAAATTCGGCGGTATTGAAGTTGAGGCCAATTGGGACAAAATTTCCCGGACGTTCATAGAAGTTGGTGAAAAACCGACCGATAGCCAGCTCGATAAATGTGCGAAAGAGGCTGGCTTCGAAGGCGAGGTGGTGTTAAAGATGAACAAGTTCGCCCATCGGCTATATGAATGCTACGACAATGAAGATGGCAATTACATGGAGATAAACCCCCTGATAATCAGCCCGAACGATGGCAAGCTGTGCGCGCTGGACGCGGTTATACTGCTCGATGGTGACGCCAGGTTCCGTCATCCGGACTGGAACTTTTCATTCGCTTCGGAGTTCGGCAGATCCTACACCGAAAGCGAAAAGCAGATCATGGAGATAGACAGCCGCGTAAAAGGCTCGGTGAAGCTGATCGAGATTCCGGGCGGCACGGTCGCCCTGCTTCCGGCTGGGGGCGGCGCTTCTGTTTTCTATTCCGACGCCGTTATCGCCCTTGGAGGCACACTTGCCAATTATGCCGAATATTCCGGCGATCCGCCCGCATGGGCGGTTGAAGCGTTGACTGACAAGGTCTGCTCGCTTAAAGGGATAGAACACATAATCGTAGGGGGCGCTATCGCAAATTTTACAGACGTTAAAGCCACCTTCACAGGAATCATCGCCGGGTTCCGAAAAGCCAGGAGTGAAGGCAAGCTCGAAGGGGTGAAAATCTGGGTGCGGCGTGGCGGACCAAACGAAGCCGTGGGCCTCGATTTCATGCGTAAACTAAAGGACGAAGGGTTCGATATTCATGTGTATGACCGATATACTCCCCTCACAGATATCGCTAAATTCGCTCTTGAAGGAAAGGTAAGCTAGGATGAGTATTGTAGCCAATAAAGATTCAAGAGTAGTTATCATGGGTGGGCCCGCTGGCGTCAGCGCCGCTAAACGTATGGCCGAATTTTGCTATCTTACAGGGCAGGAAATGCAGGTCACCTCGTTTGTTTTTCCTCCCAGCGCCGGGAAAACGGCGGAAGTGTCGTATGGAGCCCGTTTTCTTTCCATACCGATTTATAAATCGCTGGACGAAGCGGTGGTGAACCATCCCGAAACAAATACATGCCTGGTTTATATCGCGCCCAATCGCTGTTTCGCCGCCACAATGGAGGCGTTAAATAACGACAATATCAAGTTCATTTCGATGATCACGGAAGGAGTGCCGGAAAAGGACGCAAAGCTGATTATCAAGCACGCAAACAAAGTTGGCAAGCTTGTCAACGGGCCTTCTTCTATTGGTGTCTTTTCGGCCGGGCAGTGCCGCCTTGGGGTTATCGGGGGTGAATATAATAACCTGAAACTATCCAAACTATTCCGTCCGGGATCTTTTGGCGTTATCACTAAATCGGGCGGGTTATCCAACGAAATAATGTGGCTTGCCAGCCAGTTCGCCGACGGTGTCACAACCACCATCGGTATAGGAGGAGACTCCTATCCATGCACCGATTTCGTGACATATCTTGAAGAATTTGAGAAGGATATGGATACGAAAGCGGTTGTGCTTGTGGGTGAGATGGGGGGTAACCTGGAGGAACAGGCGGCCGAATGGTATAAGGCCAAACCGCGCAGGATCAAGCTTATCGCCGTGGTTTCAGGGTTCTGCCAGGAAGAGTTGCCTAAAGGGATGAAGTTTGGCCACGCGGGGGCGAAAGAAGGGCAACATGGCGAAGGAAGCGCAAGGTCTAAAACCGATGCCTTGAAAGCCGCCGGCGTTACCGTGCCCCCCACATTTGGCGACCTTGGCCCCACGATCAAGCAGGTGTATGAAGACCTGAAATCGGCGGGGCAGATAAAAGATATTGAGGAAATACCATTGTCCGAAATTCCTGATCTGCCGATCAAGGTGGAAGAGGCGTTAACAGCGGGCGACGTGCAGGTGCAGCCCCTTTTCAAGACCACCATTGTGGACGACAGGGGCGAAGAGCCGCTCTACAACGGCTATCCCGCCTCCGAGCTTATCCAGAATGGATATGATATCACCCATGTTATTGGTCTTTTATGGAACAAAAAGCTTATCTCTGATAAAGAGGCGGAGGTGATTAAACGCATCCTCATGCTCGCCGCGGATCATGGACCAAATGTTTCGGGCGCTTTCGCCACCATTCTGGCCGCATGCGCCGGGATAGGGATGAGCCAGTCTGTGGCCGCGGGGCAGATCATGATCGGGCCGAGGTTTGGCGGAGCCGTTACCGACGCCGCGAAATATTTCCATTTCGGACTTAACAATTATCCCAACGATATTCCAGGATTCCTGGCCCACATGAAAAAGAATGTCGGCCCGGTTCCTGGCATCGGCCACAGGGTGAAATCGCTCAGAAATCCCGATAAGCGGGTCGAGGAGCTTAAAAACACCGTCAAGGAGCTGGAGCTTCGCACGCCAACCCTGGACTATGCCCTGGCGGTGGAAGCGGTTACGACCGCTAAGAAGGATAACCTTATCCTGAACGTTGATGGTTGCATAGCCTGCGTGCTTACCGATCTTGGCTTCCCGAATGAGTCGTTAAACGGCTTTTTCATCCTGGCCAGGACTATCGGCATGATCGGGCACTGGATAGACCAGAAACGCGAGGGAAGCCGCCTTATCAGGATGTATAACTATCTGGTCAACTTCGCCGTTCCCAGAAGGAGAAAAGTCCCCAAGCGGAAATAGCTATTACTTTTACCCGTCAAACCCGGCTGATATTTGTTATTGGCCGGGTTTTTTTGTCCGAGCCTGTTGACAAACTGGTGGCGAGGGCACAGATTATTGTTGTGGGTGTGAGCTGGAGACACACCTGACGGCGTCAAATTGGGTTTCTATGAGGCGCTTCGATAAGGTTCATGGTCCGGCCCTGGTTGGGGCGTACCTGAGGGCATTACTCAGGTTCAATAAATGGGCATGAAAAGCCTTATCCAGGCGTCTCTTTTTTTTATTGTTCCGGTTATCCTGAACCGGGTTGAGTTTTTAGCCGGGGAGCAAGCGAAAGCCGTGGACTCGCTCCGGAGGTGCGCCAACTGTCCAGGCCGATAATAACCGCAGGGAACGTCTTAAAGTTACTTTCGCCATTAAAGCAGGGAAAAAATTTGGTGCCCTGGTCCGGAGTCGAACCGGAACGGGTCGCCCCACTGCCCCCTCAAGACAGCGTGTCTACCAATTCCACCACCAGGGCAAATCTCTTTTTTATCGGATTAATATTATAGATATATTGATATCCAAGTCTATGGAAAACATTAGGGAATTTTCGATTCAATCGCCTGATAAGAGACCATAAGAGACTTTATTATCAATACTAGCCCAATTGCTCTATCCGATCTGAGGGGCTGACGACCTCGGTCAGGCGGACGCCGAACTTCTCGTTGACCACCACAACCTCCCCTTTAGCCACAAGTTTTTCGTTGACCAGCACTTCCAAAGGCTCGCCGACCAGCTTGGTAAGCTCTATCACCGAGCCCTGCCCAAGTTGCAAAAGATCATTTATAAGCATTTTAGTGCGCCCCAGCTCCACGGTGATTTTAAGAGGTATATCCAGAATTCGCTCAATCTCACCCGATACCGCAACAGCCGTCTTTGCGGGTGTGGCGTCCGCCTCTCCCGATGGCGCATCTGGCGTATCGGCGGCGGCCGATTCCGCCGCCGCGTTTGCCTGTTTTTGTTCATCGGATGCTTTGCGAAGCATCTCTTTTTGCTGTGAGAGATCCTCCGCGGCCGCCGCCCAGAGGTCTTCTTCGTTTTCTGTGCTTAGTTCTTCCTCAGCCATAGTTTCACTCTTATGCAGGTTCCGCCATTTCTTTTTCACCGTGGGCCGCTTCCACAGCTTTACCTCCAAGACGATGGATTTTGTTAGTAAGCTGAACGGCTTTATTTCCTTTTACAACACCCGGCACACCTTTAAATTTTGGAATGCCTTCAAGCATGATGCTAAGCTCGCTTCCCACGTCGCTATCGAGTGTTATCACGTCACCCACCGATAAGCTGAGAAACTCCCTGCTCGACATTTCAATCGACCCAAGCTCCGCTGTCACCTCCACCTTCGCCCCTGTCAATCTCTCTCTCAGGCGGTCTATCCAGGCCTGGTCCACCTCAAGCTGATCGCTCTGGAATCCCGCGCGAAGCTTCCCTATGATCGGCTCTATAGTGGAATAGGGGAGGCAAACAGTAAGCGTGCCGTTAATCTGGTCGAGCTCCACCTCAAACATGACCACCACAACCACATCGGTAGGTGGCACAATAGCCGCAAACTGGGGGTTCACCTCGGATCTGACGAAATGCATGCTAACGCTGTGAACCGGCTTCCACGCCTGTTCCATATCTTCGAGCACCATGAGCACCACTTTCTTTATCATCCGTTGCTCGATGGCGGTAAAATCGCGCCCCTCTATTTTCATCTTCGCTTCGCCGGTGCCACCAAAAAAGGTGTCGACCAACGCAAACACAAGCTTCGATTCCGCCACAAGTAGCGCGAATCCCCGAAGAGGCTCCATCTTGAAAATGTGTAGCGACGCGGGAACAGGAAGGGATTTAACAAATTCACCAAACTTTACGGTGTCTGTGGAGACCGCGGAGACGTCCAGCACTTTTCTTAAAGCCGAAGAGAGGGAGTTTCTGAACAGTCGTGAAAAACGTTGGTTTATGATGTCCAGCGTTGGCATTCTGCCGCGAATTATCCGCTCCTGGCTTGTAAGGTCATAAGGAACAATGCCAGAGTCGTCTGGAACATATTCCGACTCGGTCTCAAGCTCTCCATCGGTCACGCCCCGTAAAAGGGCGTCCACCTCTTCCTGAGAGAGCACCTGGCTCATAAGTTTAGCTCCCAAATATCAAGCGTCATATCGTTTTATTGTACCACGAACTCTGTAAAAAACAGCTCCCGCACCACTCCAAGTGTGAGGTTGGAATTTATCCTTCTTATAAGATCCACCTTCAAATCATACTTCCCTTGCACCGTCAATATCTCGTCGGCCGATTTACTCGATAGCACAGTCAGAATAGAATCTTTAATTTGCGGACTCCTGTTTGTAATCTCCTCGGCGAGCTCCGGGACAGATAGTTGCAACACTATCACAACCTTCAGATATCTGCTGGCGTTTCCCGCAAGGTTAACAACGAACGGGTCCATCTGCATCGTCGATCCCAGTGTGGCCATTTTGGTCAAATCCTGGGTTTTTTCCTTTTCCGGTTTAGCGGCCACTTCTTCCTCGGCGCCTTTGGAGAAGACGAGGAAATAGGCCGCCGCGCCACCTCCGATCACAAGTAGCGCCACAACAACCAGTAAAATTATAATTAATTTACTGCCACCTCCTTTTGCTGGTTCCACCCCTGCGACTTCTTCATCGCCCATAACTTATTCCTCCAAAATGTATACTCAGACACCCGCCGCCTGAACAATTAATATGTCAACCCGCCGGTTACGAGCCCGGAAAGCGTCATTTATATTCCTGACAACCGGCTTGGAATCACCAAAGCCGGCAATCGATATCCTATCTTGGTCAATCGATGTGTTTTCCAGAAAGAAACGCATCACCCTGGCCGCCCTCGCAGAGGATAGCTCCCAGTTGGAGGGGTAACGGGGCGTAGAGATGGGAATGTCATCCGTATGTCCTTCAATGATAATCCGGGTGCTGGAAAAACGTAAAACACCACCCAGCCTTTTCAGGATAGAGGCAAGCTTCGGGCTGATCTCGGAGGAGCCAGCGGAAAACATCTGTTTATTCTGAAAGGAGAGGATGAAAGTCGGCCCTCTTTTTTTTATGCTCACATCTTCCATAAGCATCGCCTCCACCAGGTTGCTTGATTCTGTCGATAGGGCTTTCTCCTTTTTGGACTCCTTTTGCAAAAACTTGATAAACTGGGAGACCTGAAATTGTTTGGGCATAAAAGCGCTCTCTGGTATTTGCATTTCCTTTGGAAATGTGTCGCTGAACATAAGGACGCCTGCGCCACCGGCAAAGGTGGAAAACATCTCTTTAAGAGATTTATCGTCCAGCGTGGCCATGGAAAAAAGAAGCACAAAGAATGTGAGAAGAAGCGACAGAAGATCGCCGAATGTCACCATCCAGAAATCAGGGTCAAAATCATCCCCTTTACCCTTTTTCTTTTTCTTCTTTTGCGCCGCCGATATAGCCATATTGCACGTCCTATGTCACAAAGCTATTTTATAGATTATTCGTATACGATCGTTTTTATCGCGGTTTTTTTCGCTGTCATTGGGGGCCAGTGGCCTCGCATCGCCATACCCCGCGATGGCTATCTTTCCCTTGTTTTTCCATCCGTCCTTGATCAGCGATCGCACCAGCGCCCCCGCCCTCGCGTTGGTAAGATCGAAAGAGGAGGGATATCTTGCGCTTCTTGTTTTACGATCACTCGAATACCCTTCCACAAGCAATTCACCCTTTATCTGGGAGAGAAACTTTGCCAGTTCCTTAACAACCCCCGCCCCCTTCGGCGTAATTTCGGCGCTTCCGGGGCTGAATAGAAGCCTGCTCTGAAGTGAAAGCACAACACCCCCCTTTCCCATCATTGAAGAGGCTCTGCCGCCAAATTTTTCGCTGATCAGGTATTGCTCGAATTTTCCAAGTAGCGAGGCGTGGGTTAACTCTCTGTTCAATACGGGGCCGGCCGTTAGCGATCTGTGTGAACCGATGGGTGACATGGCGCTCAAACCGCCGGGCAGTAGCCCCAGGCTACCGGTGAGCGACCCAAGGGCATTCTTTTTCTTCGAATCAACAGGCACGGAAATGGCGTTTAACACGATGAAAAAAGCGAGGATGACCATCATCAAGGTGACGTTCATCAGGTTTGCCATGTCGCCTGAGCGGTTTCCGATTCGCCTTGCTCTATATTTGTTCATCGCTAATCAAACTGGCTTTCTCTTAATTTTGGAAGCAGGAACGCATGGAGCTTTTGCTCTATGATTCTTGGGTTATCGCCAGAGGCTATAGATATGATTGCTTCCGTTAAAAGCTCTTTTATAAGGGTTTCGTCGGCGCTCCTTTTTTTAAGCTTTCCCGCCATCGGAAGGAATATTAGGTTTGCCATCAACGCGCCATATAGCGTTGTGATAAGGGCAATCGCCATCGAGGGGCCAATACTGGATGGATCCTCCAGATTTTGAAGCATAAGAACAAGGCCCACCAATGTGCCCACCATCCCGAAGGCAGGCAAAAATGTGCCAAAAGTCAGCGCCATCTCCGCCCCTAGCCTGTGACGTTCTTTTATGTATTCAACTTCGGTTTCCAATATTTTCAGGATGGTTTGCGGCTCGGCGCCATCGATGGCAAGCCTTAACCCGCGGCTCAAAAAGGGGTCGTCTATCGTATCCGCCACGCCTTGCAACGCCAAAATTCCGTCTCTCCTGGCTGTGCCAGCATATTCCACCACCTGGGGGATGATATCTTTGGGGGATTGAGTTTTATATAACAACGTTTTTTTCAGAACACTAATCATTGTTATTATGTCCGCGAAAGGATAATTGACCATTAAAGCGGAGGTTGCGCCACCTATGACAATGAGAAATGAGGGGACATTGATAAACAAGATCAGTTTGTCGCCCCCTATCGCAGACCCAATGATCCCCAATCCCATCAAAATCCCGACTATTGTCGCTAAATCCATATTTTATCTTTACTGGCGTTTCAACTATTATAATTCGTAGGAGCAATAATGGTACCAGACTAAAAACAGCCTGAATGCGCCAAACTTGTGACGTTTCACCCTCAAATTCATTAGTATTATACCTTTAAAAGCAGGTTTAATATGAGCGTAAATGGTGAAAGCCTTTACCGTCCATAATAATTAAGGAAATGTTCAAATATTGACTGAGAAGGAAAAGTGGCTTTTGAAAATTGGTGGAAGCCTTGGTAGCGATGACGGCCAGGAGCAAGGCGCCTGGCTTAAGGCCCTGATTGGCGTAATCGAGGGACGCGCCGATAACTTCAAATTCGTGATCGTTCCGGGAGGAGGATCGTTCGCCGATTTTGTGCGGTATGAAAGTGATCGGAAAAATGTATCGGCCGCTACGGCCCACATCCAGGCCACGCTGGGGGTCTCTCAATATGGATACAGATTGCTTGATTTGATGAAATGCGGGGCGCCCGCCCATAACAAAGCCGACGTTGAAAGGATTTGGAGCGAAAACAGGATTCCTGTTTTTATTCCCTATCCGTTTATAGTTAACGATAAATGCGTGCCGGCCAGCTGGAACGCGACTTCGGATACATTCGCGGCAAGAATTTGCCAGCGCCTCGGGATAAAAAAGCTTGCGCTTCTAAAAAGTGTGGATGGAATTTTTCTGGGCGAAAAACTTTTAAAGGAGGCGCGGGCCGATTCGTTGCCGGATACGGATGTTATCGACCACTATTTTATCAAATTTTTAAGTGACGATTGTGAAACGCACATAATGAATGGCAAAAAGCCGAATCACCTTATAGCCCTTCTGGAAAACAAAAGGCCCTCCGGAACAAGAATTTATAAATAGCCTTTGCTCAAACAGCTGGCGATAGAGCTGTAAAGCTGTTTTCAGCCGGTCACAATTTACCCTGTTCGCTTTCAACATTCACGGCCTGCATATTGGCCTCTGCAAAATTTATCACCTGTATATGCTCTACCGCCACCCTTCTTGGGAGGCGAGGCCTGGGCGGATGCGGCCTGGGCGGACCACAGCTTGCCAGAACGATCGAAGCAAAACTGACAGCCAGCAAAGAGATAGCTATTTTTTTCATCCTCATATCCTTAAAAAATGAATTTATAAAACCGACTCAGTTTGAATTGAAGAAAGTTTTTCTTTCAAAAGCATCGCCTTTGCGCAGTCCACTCCATCGGAGCCTCTCTCTTTTCCGATTGTGATGGCAGACCGGAAGCCGGCATAATCGGGCGCAAGCGAAGCGAGCTTTTCAATGTCACCCATGTCAAGACAGCCGGCCAAAGCTGTTGTCAAACCAAGCGTTTTTGATTCTTCCAGAATATTTTCAAGCTCAAAGGTGTTGATAGAATCAAACAGGGACAAGCCGGTTTTATCGCAGGTATCGATCAATATCCCGTCGGCGCAAGATAGCCCGGCAATGGATGGAAGAGTGGCAGGCTCCATAAAACCTCTCTTTGCTCCATCGGCATAGGCGACCAACACAAGCTTAACCTCCCCGGGAAGAGTGTTGCGGATAAAAGAAACCGCCTCCACGGGGCTAAAGCCGGAAACATCCGCCAGGGCGATTTTAATAATATCAGCCCCCATTTCAACCATTGTCATGGCCCGCTTGGCATCTGCCTTGTAATCGGGTGAAGCCTCGCCCAGGGCGACAGATATAACCTTGCCAGGGCCTGCGGCGCCCCTGACGCTTTTAACTGTTTCGGGGTTGGGGGGGCCCAGAGGGCCTTTGGACGGGTCTTTAATATCAATCACATCCGCAAGATTTTTTATGCCATCGGCCTCATCTTTGGATATGACGCTTAGTAGCAGGCGCATCAGCTTCAGGCTCTGAAAAGTGTGTTAAACACCGGTCGTGTGATAGCCTGTGTCCACGAAATGGACTTCGCCAGTGGTGCCGGCCGATAAATCAGATAGCATATACAAACCGGCATTGCCAACCTCATCCAAAGTAACATTTCTTTTAAGCGGAGACCTGGAGGCGCCGTGGCTTAACATTTCCTTGAAATTTCCTATACCAGCGGAAGCCAGGGTTTTAATCGCCCCGGCGGAAATCGCGTTAACCCTTATTTTTTTTGGCCCAAGGTCCACCGCCAGATACCGAACCGATGCCTCCAGGGCCGCCTTTGCCACACCCATGACGTTGTAATTCGTAATCACTTTTGTGGAGCCATAAAAAGTAAGCGTAAGGATCGATCCACCGTTCGGCATTATTTCGATCGCTCTTTTAGTAATGGCGGTCAGCGAATATACCGAAATATTCATGGTCATAAGAAAGTTTGCCCTGCTGGTATTGTAATAAGGCCCCTTCAGCTCGTTTCTGTCGGAAAAAGCAACGCCATGAACCATAAAATCTATTGCGCCAAAATGTTCTTTCAGCGATTCAAAGGCTTTATCCATCTCCTCGTCACTTGACACATCCATCTGGTGGACAAAAGAAGAGCCTACAGATTCCGCCAACGGGCGCACCCTTTTCCCCAGTTGCTCCCCGGCATAGGTAAAGGCCAGTTGGGCTCCCTCCCGCGCCGCCGCTTTGGCGATCCCCCAAGCGATACTCCGATCGTTGGCGACACCAACAACCAAGCCTTTTTTACCTTCCATTATGCCCATTTAAAACGCCCCTTCTTGTTACTGGCCAAATCTGACTGGCTGAAAATATATTGTCTAAATTTTATTTCAATCAATATCGAGTTTATCTTTTATTTTTTTTATCATATTCTCATCGACTATCTTGTGGTAAACAAGATAATCTTCAAGCCTGTGAATGCTCTGATACTTGAGAGCTTTTTCAAGCTTCGCGTTGTCTATTTTCTTTTTAATCAACAACCAGTCCCCCAATCTTAACGCGTTCACCCTTTTGGAATAGAGATTTATAAAGTTTTCCCTCGTCATTATAGAAAGATTTTCAAGAGCGGCGACGATATTGGTTTTAGCGTCTTTATGCGCCATCAGTTTTTCAAGCAGTTCCTGGTTTAAAAACCCTTCTTGCACCAGCCGCTTGGAAAAATCGAGATAAAGGTCATTATGTTCTTTAAAAAACTGATCGACAACATTTTTTTGTATATACCCCATTTCCACCAGAATGTCCCCCAAAGGGCGCTTTCCATTTCGCTCGAACCTGTTACGCTCCTTCAAAAATTTGTTGAACTGATCGTTTGTGATTTTTTTGTTATGTAAAAGCACCTTGGCGATTTTGAGTTCGTTAGGGTCCAGGATATTGTTTATCGCCTGCGCTTGCATTCAAATCTCCATATTCGACGCTAGAGTTATAAAGTATATAAATACAATGATTTTATTTTTTTTAGCCTGAGAAGACAAGAACAAAGCCACAAAAGCGTTTTTGAACGCGCTATTACAGCAATTTATCCATTCGCCACACAAATACCATGAAAATGCTGAATAAAATGCCTAAACGCATCTCGGAAAACCCGAATTTAAACGGATCGGCGGGTATTTTGCCCAAAACTATCAGATCCACATTTTTGTATGTGGCCAGAAGAAAGGGGAGAAAAGCGGTCCATGGCGCATGGTCATGAAATACCGTCAGAACGATAATCACAACAAAAAGCCTTGAAATGTGTTCATATAGTCCCGCAAAAGCCACTTTAAACCCTTTTATCCGCTCCACATCCAGGCCAGACCTGATTTTGGGTAGAATCAGACGGGCGGCGACGGTCCTGTCCACAACCCAAACGGCGCACAGCAGATACAATATCCACCCCTCCGGAAGAAACGAGCCGCGCTGTGTGTAAAAAGCGGCTAACGCAGAGACGGTCAGCCCCAGGGCGCCTGCGATCTCTATCCATTTGACCCTTTGGATTCTGGCCACACTTGACCATAGCTTAAGGGTAACCATTAAAAACGCAGGGATAACAAACCACAAAAGGCCCCACCGGTCATAATAGGATATCAGGAGGGTAAAAGAGCCGGTGGAAACGGCGAAATAGATTATCATCCATCCATAAATCCTCTTGCTGTCGTCTATTGCGGCCTGTTTCAGGACGATTCTGACCGGCTCCATCAACAGCATTGCAGAGCATGAGCTAATCACTAAAAGAGTGATCGCGGGCAGATTGAGGCTTCCGCCAGGATAGGCGGCCGCCCCTATGAACATAGGGACCAAAAGCGCAACCCACGCCCCATGCTCCTTTGGCAACACTGGCTTTGAAAAAAAAGACATCGCGATGGCCTCTTGATTTCTGTTCATTGATTGTAAAGGTTATACTGTACGAAATGAAATAAGGGAAGTGACATTTTCACCTGTTAAATGGAGATGCTTTTGAGAAAAATTTCTCTGGAAGAGTTTAAAAGACGGGCCGGTATAATTAAATTACTCATCCTCGATGTGGATGGAGTGATGACCGATGGCAGGATTATCTATACATCCGAGGGTTCTGAAATAAAAAACTTTGATGTGAAAGACGGGCATGGCATCGTTTTGGCGAGAGATTCCGGAATAGAGATCGCCATCATCTCCGGGCGGGAATCGGCCGTGACTAGGCGACGGGCCGAAGACCTTGAAATCAAATTTGTGTACCAGGGGGTTAAAGAAAAAGAAAAAATTGTGAACAGGCTTTTGGATAAGCTTGATATTGACTTTGATCAGGTCGCTTTTCTGGGGGACGACGTTATCGATATCGCTGTAATGAACGTTGTTGGTATTGGGGCGGCGGTCGCCGACGCGCATCCAAAAGCTCTTGAAATGGCTTGCTGGATTACAAAAAAAAATGGGGGCAGGGGCGCCGTGAGGGAACTGATAGACGCAATACTTGAAGCGCAGGCATAAATATATCAGTCACTAAGCAAGGTGGAATCTGTCAGAATCAATTTCCCATTCCCATCTCATCCCAGATTCTTGTTGTGTTATTGGCGTAAGAAGTGTATCGTATCATCATAATTTTGGGGGGGGGCTGGTCTGATTTATGACAATTAATTAAAAGTAAATTGAGCAAAGGGGACACTCTGGTGGAAAAAGAAAAAAAACGAATTTTTATCCAAAAAATACAAAGCCTTCCAACTTTACCCACCGCCCTCGCGAAAATCGTCAGTGTCGCCGAGAACGAATCATCCACCGCCGACGATCTGGCCGATGTTATCTCAAAAGACCAGTCCATCAGCTCTACAATATTACGTCTTGTGAACTCTGCTTTCTATGGTCATTTACGCCAGATATCTTCCATCAATCATTCCATTGTTATTCTTGGCTTCCGAACGGTGAAAACAATGGCGTTAGGGGTATCTATATTCCAGTCCACTTCGAACCCAAAGAGACAATCTTTTAATCGCACCAAATTCTGGACTCATTCGATCGGCGTGGCCACATTCGCCAAAAGAATCGCCGGAAAAACCAAAAGCGGGTCTGGCATAGATCAGGAGGCGCTCTTTTTATCCGGGCTGTTACACGATCTTGGAAAAGTTGTGTTCGATAACTATTTCAACGAAGAGTATGAGGTTGTGACTAAAGAAGCCCTCGAAAAAAACGAATGGATAGGGGATGTGGAGATGCGCCTTCTGGGGATGAACCATTCTGAAGCGGGTGATTATCTGGCGCAGAAATGGCAATTCCCGCCAGCGGTGATAGAGTCTATCCGCCACCATCACAACGTTGACGAGGCGCACAAAGGGAACGGGGGGATGGCCGCTATCACGCATCTTGCCGATTATTGCTGCAGAAAAATGAAACTTGGTTCTGGTGGGGACAACGAAGAAGTGGCGCTAAACCCGCTGGCCCTGGAAACTTGCGGTGTGACAGAGGAAATCCTGGACGAGCTTATAGCCGAAGTGGAAGCCGACCGTGATTCAATAGAGGCTTTTGCGATCGATTAATTGTCAAAGTTGAAACAAGATGAATGCGACTATAGACGAATTGAAAAAAGAGCGTGACACCTATGCAAACGCTCTGGCCCAATCCAACGAATCGTTCCAGGAAAAGGTAAAAGAGTTCTCTATCATCAAAAGGATAGGGGAATCGATGCGGTGGAACCTCGATAGAAAGAAAATTTGCGTCGAACTGGTCGACATAATCACCGACGAGACGACATGCGAAAACTGCTCTTTGTGGCTGGTGGAGCCGGGAGGGATGTTTATAGAGCTTGTGGCGGCCAGGGGGCAGGAAGACGGCGCGGCCGGATATTATTCCTCCGGTTCCAGGAACATCACAAGTGTAAAGGTGAATAACTGGGCGGTGGGATGGGTCGCCGCCACCGGAGAGCCGATACTTATCGAAGACGTAACAAAGAACAAACGTTTTTCAAAACCGGGCGCTTCCCAGAAGGTGAATATCAGGTCGCTTTTGTGCCTGCCTATAAAAGGGGAACAAGGGGTGATTGGCGCGGTTAACATGTCCCACCCCGATGCCGGCGCCTTTTCCAAAGAGGACGAACGCGCCCTTTCGTTTATCACAGACCAGGCCGCGCTTGCGTTTGCGAACCTGCTACTTTTTGAGCGTATTCAAAACTTCAACGAGCAGCTGGAAAAAAAAGTGGAGGAGCGGACAAGTGAGCTGAAATTTTCGGAGGGTAAATACCGCTCCTTCATGGTGAACGCCGGTGACGCTATTTTGGTTGTGGAGAGTGGCGGACGAAAGATACTGGAAGCCAACAGCCGGGCGCTCGAATATACCGGGTATCAGGGCGAAGACCTGGCCGGCAAAGACATTCGGTTTTTACTTGGCGAGGATATTGAAAACCAGTTTACCCAGGCCCTGGCCGAGGGGTTCGGAAGGATTGACAGTTATCCGTTAACCAAAAGTTCCGGTGAGACAATATTTGTAGATATAACGGTGAACATGATTTCCACCGAGGCGGGTGAAATGGCCCATTTAATCATTCGGGATATCACCCATCGCCTGAAGCTTGAAGAGAAACTAAAAGAGTATTCGGAGCATCTGGAGGAACTGGTCTACAAACGGACCGAAGAGCTTAAAATTGCCCAGGGAGAGCTGATACAGGCGAGCAAGATGGCGGCCATCGGTGAAATGGCTTCCGGCGTGGTTCACGAAATAAACAACCCGATGGGGGTGATAAGGGGCTATGCGGAGGAGCTTTTATACAGGATCAACAAAATTTCGCCTCAAAATTATAACGTTGAAGAGATACTATCGTCCCTTGAAACCATTGTGAAACAGGCCGACAGGTGCCAGGAAATCACAGATACGCTTCTTAATTTTTCAAGACGGCAGAAAATGACTGTGTCCGCGGTCGACATAAACGAGGTTATTTTCCAGGTTATTCATTTTGCTTCGCATAAAGCAAAGGAAAAAGATGTAAAGATAATAAATGAGCTGGCTTCGAACATTCCGACGGTTCTAACCGATTCGTGCATGCTCGAACAGATTCTTTTAAACCTGTACCTGAACGCGATGGACGCTATTGAAGATAGTGGTAAAATCACCACTACTACAAGCTTTTACCACTCCGAGGTGAAGATATCGATAACGGACGATGGAACAGGAATTGCGGCTGAAAACTTGCCGACTATATTCGATCCGTTTTTCACGACAAAAGTGAGCGGACAGGGAACCGGGCTGGGCCTTTCCATCTGCACAAGGCTGATCGAAAGGTTGCAGGGGAAAATAACCGTGGAAAGCAAACCGGGTGAAGGCGCCACGTTTAGTGTTACTTTACCTTTGAAGAGAACACTTGAAGAAAGCAAGGATATTTAGGACATAACAGAATATGGAAAATCGTAAAATCCGATTGCTGGTGGTTGATGACGAAGAGCCGTTTCGAGGGCTTCTTGTCACGCGCTTTAACAGGGCGGAGTTTGAAGTGACCGGCTGCGCCTCGGGTGAGAAAGCGCTGGAGCTTGCCAGGAATAAAACATTCGACGTTGGCATTCTGGATATTCGTATGCCAGGCATTTCGGGTGTCGATCTTTTGAAGGAGATAAAAATCCTTCAACCAGAGTTTGAAGCGATTATCGTCACCGGTCAGGCGTCAATCGATTCCGCCATAGAATCGATGAAACTTGGCGCATACGATTACATTGCGAAGCCGTGCAAGCTTCTGGAGCTTGAGATGATTATCCTTAAGGCGTTCGAGAAAAAATTATTAAGCGAGCAGAACTCCAAACTGAAAGAGGAAATCATGCGGCGGGTGGAAAGCCAGAAGCTGATAGGCTCTTCAAACGCCATGGAAAACCTGAGAACACAGATAGAAAGAGCTTCGGCCGCTGATGGAACAACGCTTCTGGTCGGTGAAAGTGGCGTCGGCAAAGAAACCGCCGCAATTATCATCCATAGACAATCGGCAAGAAAAGATTACCCGTTTATAACTGTAAACTGCGGTGTGCTGTCTGGAGGAATACTGGAGACGGAGCTTTTTGGGCATGAAGCGGAGGCGTTCCTGGGCGCGGGTCAACGCAAGAGGGGCATCGTCGAAAATGCCGAAGGCGGAACGGTTTTCCTTGATGAGGCAGAGCAAATTTCCTCCGCCATGCAGGTGAAAATCTTGCGGTTTCTCGATACCGGAGGGTTCAACCGCGTGGGTGGATTTTCGGAGATATCGCCAAACACCAGGCTTGTGTTCGCAACAACTGAAGATCTTTTATCGATAGCCAAGCAGGGCAAGCTTCGCGAAGATTTTTATTACAAAATATCTGGCCTGGCTATAAACATCCCTCCCTTAAGAGAGCGCAAGGAAGATATTAAAGAACTTTCGGAATATATCCTCTCCCACAGCGCCATGACCCAGGGGCATAAAAAACGGTTGGCCAAAAAAGCGGTGGAAGCTTTGATGAATTATGATTGGCCCGGCAACGTGCGGGAGCTTGCAAACGTTTTGGAGCGGGCTGTCAGCCTGGCGACGAAAAACGTTATCCGCACAAAAGACCTGCCCCTGATTTTTGAAAAGAAATCCAAAACCAGCAAAAGCCGGCATCTTATGAGCCTTAGCGAAATGGAAAAGGAACATATTCTGTTTGTGCTCGATGCGGTTAACGGTAACATTTCGAAAGCCTCAAGGATTCTTGGTGTCAGCAGGCCGAAGCTGTATCGCAAAATAGAAAAATATCAATCCGGGAAAGAAGCCTAAGCGGCAAATCATACAAGGTTGACCAGACCCATTTGTATCCTCATAGATATTCGGGCTATTTGGTAAACGTAGTTTGAGTGGGATTCCCATGGATATTCAACATATTGAAATTCATGGTATTATAAAGCTATCTATCAGTTTAATCATATTCAAAAGCTTTTTCCTTGACAATGCCCTCCATAGAAAATTAGTCTACTTGTTTTGTTTTTAAAGGCAATAAAATGGGCCGCTAGCTCAGTTGGTTAGAGCATCTGCCTTTTAAGCAGAGGGTCGTTGGTTCGAATCCAACGCGGCTCACCATTTATATTGTATTATCAGCCTCGCCAGGGGCCACATGAATCTGGCGGGGCTTAAGTTTTTGTCCCCATCGTCTAGTGGCCCAGGACACCGCCCTTTCACGGCGGCGACGCGGGTTCGACTCCCGCTGGGGACGCCATTTTATGTATGTATTGGCCGGGGTAGCTCAGTTGGTAGAGCAGAGGACTGAAAATCCTCGTGTCGGCGGTTCGATTCCGTCCCCCGGCACCATACAAACATTCACGAAGGCGCTATAAGCGCCTGTATCCCATGCAATTATCGCAATATCATTCCGGGGAGTTACAAGGGCGCCCGGTTTACAGGAAAGCTTTGGTTATCTTCCGGACGAATTTGAAAATGGCGAGCTGGGCGCCGGTGGTGGTGAGCCGCATAATCATCGGCGCCAGTTTTTCTTCCAGCTGTTTTCTTTTTGCATAAAAGGGGATCGCTCCCCCACGGATAGCCATCAGCACACCGGTCAACAATCCGTCGTCCACCACAACGATTTTTTTAGCGGGAACTCCGCTAAGCCGCGAAGCCATTAAAAGCCCTCCGGTTCCCGGCTTCTTTTCACCCCGGATATAGATGACCTCGGGGATCGACGAACCAAACGCTTTCCCCCTCCCCTCTTTCATGGCCCTTGTGTTAGAAAGGATAAAAACCTTTCCCGGACCAAAGGCGGAGAGCATCTCCCCTATCAGCTTCAGGCCGGCCTCATCGGGCAGGAGGCTCCTGTTTGCCCCCAGCACCCCGTCATGATCCAGGATGACCGCACGGGCCCCTAACTTCTGTAAATCCTTCCCGGCGATCTCCTCCACCCAGTTTTGGCGGCGATACGCCACATC
>UOGE01000078.1_pt1 | contig 57199 bp, 53 predicted proteins | sample 1989811 | NCBI WGS metagenome assembly UOGE01 (sample SAMEA4712198, study PRJEB27164) | hydrothermal vent metagenome | biome: marine basaltic hydrothermal vent biome; feature: marine hydrothermal vent; material: mineral | place: Pacific Ocean | collected 2011-06-14/2011-07-23 | depth 1691 m | reverse complement strand
CTGGTGACAATGTGAGTATAGTGGGAGAGCTTATCACCCCTATCGCCATGGAGAAAGAGTTACGTTTCGCAATCCGGGAGGGCGGGCATACCGTCGGAGCCGGAGTCGTTAGCGAAATCATTGAATAGAAAAGGTTGGAGTTATAAATTATGGCGGTTTTAACGGAAGGTCAGAAGATACGGATCAAGCTTAAGGCTTTTGATCACAGGATTCTGGACGAAGGGGTTAAGGAAATTGTGGAGACCGTCAAACGATCTGGCGCAAAGGTTATCGGGCCGATTCCCATGCCGACGGTTCGTAACAGGTGGACTGTTTTGCGTTCCCCTCATGTAGATAAAAAATCGAGGGAGCAATTCGAAATCCGCACGCACAAGCGCATTATAGATATTGTGGAGCCGTCGCCCAATACGGTGGACGCTCTTATGAAGCTCGACCTTTCGGCCGGCGTCGACATTGAAATAAAGCTTTAGGTTAAAGGAACGATGAACGGTTTAATAGGAAAAAAGGTCGGGATGACCCAGATATTCTCCGAGAAGGGGGATGAGATACCGGTGACGGTGATAGAGATCGGCCCGTGCCCGGTGACGCAGATCAAGACAAAAGAAAAAGATGGATACAGGGCCGCACAGCTTGCCTTCGAGCCAATCACAAAAAAAGATAAAAAGAAATTCGCCAAGCCAAAGCATGGTCATTTCGACAAGGCGAAAGTGAAGCCGCACCGCTTTTTGAAAGAGTTCCGGCTTGAAGATGGAGATGAAGCGAAAGTTGGTGACACGTTGAATGTCGATATTTTCACCGATGTCGATTTCGTTTCAGTCCGGGGAGTAAGCAAGGGACGAGGATTTCAGGGTGTTGTGAAACGCTATGGCCAGAAGGGCGCCTCGGCCACGCGCGGTTCCCACGAGGCATTTCGCCATCCCGGCTCCATCGGCATGTGCGAATATCCGGCGCGGGTTCTCAAGGGGACAAGGCTTCCGGGACAAATGGGCTCGGTCAATATTAAAGTGTTAAACCTTGAGGTTGTGAAAATTTTCGAGGATAAAAACCTTTTGCTGGTTAAAGGCGCCACACCAGGGGCCAATGGCGGCCTGCTGGTCGTCTCTAAAAGCTATAGAAGGAAAAAAACCTCCGGAGAAAATAACCAAAAGAAAGCCAAGAAAAGCGGTAAATAATGCAGATCGAATTAGTTGATACAAAAAAGCAAAAGGTTGGCGATATGGAGCTTCTTCCCTCTATTTTCGAGGCCGAAGTGAAAGAGAGCCTGATACACGATATGGTGCTGTGCCAGATGGCCAGCAGACGCGCCGGAACCCACAGCACAAAGAGTATGGGCGAAGTGCGTGGCGGTGGCAGAAAACCGTGGAAACAAAAGGGGTTGGGCCGCGCAAGGGCCGGCTCCATACGGTCTCCCATTTTCAAGGGAGGCGGGATTGTTTTTGGCCCGAAACCGCGCGACTATTCCTACAACCTGACCAAGAAAGCGGCCAGGGGGGCGTTGATAAGCGCCCTCTCTTTAAAATCGAAGGAGAACGCCCTGGTTGTTATCGATAAGCTGGCTTTCGACGCGCCAAAAACCAAACTGGCCGTTGAAACGCTGGGTGACCTTGGGTTATCGGGGAAGACGCTCCTTGTCTCGAACGCAAAAGACGATAACATCGACATGAGCTTCAGGAATATTCCGAAGGTAAAACAAATTCTGGCCAAAGCCATTAACGTGTACGATTTGATTAACGCCGATCATGTTTTGATAACGAAAGAGGCGCTTGATTCCATTCAGGAAAGGCTTGGCAAATGAAAAGCGCATACGATATTATTCGCCGCCCGATAATCACCGAAAAAGCGAGCGACGCGAAAGACGCGCAAAACAAGATTACTTTTTCTGTCGACCCTCGCGCCACAAAGGCCGAGGTTAAAACGGCCATTGAAACGGTTTTTAAGGTTTCAGTGGAAAAAGTGAACATCATGAGCGTTAAAGGGAAACAAAAGCGACTTGGCAAATTTCTGGGAAAACGGCCTGGTTGGAAAAAAGCTATTGCATCATTGAAGAAAGGGGACACCATCGAAGTATTCGATCAGGTGTAGTGACAGTATAAAATGGGTGTTAAAAAACATAAACCAACATCGCCGGGGCTTCGAAACCATATTAGCCTCGACTATGCTGAAATAACAAAATCGAAGCCTGAAAAATCGCTCCTTAAACCTAAGAAACGGTCATCGGGACGTAACAATACAGGCCGCATCACCATGCGCCGCCGCGGCGGTGGGCACAAGAGGCACATCAGGATTGTTGATTTCAAGAGAGACAAGGACGGAATCCCGGGCAAGGTCGCGGCGATAGAATATGACCCGAACCGTTCCGCCAACCTGGCCCTGCTTCATTATGCCGACGGAGAAAAAAGATATATCATCGCTCCTGCGGATGTGACCGTGGGGGACGTATTGCAATCTGGCGAGGGCGCCGAAATTAAAAATGGCAACTGCCTCCCGATGAAAAATATTCCTCTGGGCGCGATCATTCATTGCATAGAGCTTACCCCTGGCAGAGGCGCGCAAATGATTCGCGCGGCCGGAGCGTCGGCGCAGTTGATGGCAAAAGAAGACGGAATGGCGCTTTTACGGCTGAGATCGGGCGAAATAAGAAAAACACCCTGGATTTGTAAAGCGACCATGGGAGCGGTGGGCAACGCCATCAGGGAGAGTGTGAAAATCGGCAAGGCGGGCAGGGCCCGGTGGCTGGGAAGACGGCCCAAAGTTCGCGGTGTGGCGATGAACCCGATAGATCACCCGTTGGGCGGCGGAGAGGGCAAAAGCTCCGGCGGACGACATCCGGTCACCCCTTGGGGTAAACCGACGAAGGGCTACAAGACACGCAAAAAAGGTAAATTATCAAACAGGTTAATCGTTAAACGCCGCAGTAAACGTGGTAAATAAGGAATAGATATGGCGCGCTCGTTAAAAAAAGGACCGTATATTGAGGATCACCTCCAGAAAAAAGTTGACGTTTTAAATTCTAAAAACGAAAAGAAAATAATGAAAACATGGTCGCGCCGATCGACCATCGCTCCTGACTTTGTCGGCCACACCTTTGCCGTGCATAACGGCAAAAAGTTTATCCCCGTATATGTGACAGAGAACATGGTGGGGCACAAGCTGGGCGAGTTTTCCCCCACACGCACTTTTCGGGGGCATTTGAAGGGTGACAAACGGTCTTCTGGCTAGGGGAAACCACCCTCGCTCAGGAAATCCGATACGAAAAGCCTGTTTGATAAAATCTAGCGCTCTTTATTTTTAAATTCCATACGATATTCGCCTCGAAGCAGTGTGATATCGGGCGCAACCCACAGTTTTGCCCGCCACGATTCTCCTTACCAGGCGGGCCCCATGAACCTCTATTTCAGGTTCACCCTCTCTTCGTATAACAGATACTTGATAGGGTCGTTATTATCATAGGCGATCCTTATTCTCCTCGCTTCACGGAGCAACCCATACTCCACCTGGGCTATGAGATAGTCTGGTTTATGCACGCTGTCCATCGACACATCGAATTCGAAAATTTTCGTTTCGTTATACTTGATCCTTCCATCCCACAGGTCGATAATGAACGGGCGCCACAGGATGATCCGCTGGAGATAGTCGACCGACTCGTCGATCAGTTTGCCAGTTTTATCATAAAGCCTGAACGATATTACAAGATGCCTGTCTGGCGTACCGGTGGGGAACCTGTGTTCTGTCCCGACGTTGGTGACGCCAAGGCTGAACCGTCTGATTTTCGGTGATTTCGTCGTCACCTCCACCAGCACAGCTTTAAGGGCCGATTTCACCATATCGACATCGTGTCCGCCGCGCCAAAGGTGGCGACCGCCAACTCTCTCCGGGGCGCCGATAGCCATCGCCCTCTTCACTCTGGGCATATGGCATTTCACACAGTTGATCCGCTCCCCTGTATCTTCGATCTCTTCAAAATTGCCGCAAGGGGGAAGCTTCAGAAATACATCCCACCTCTCCGCTTTTACTGAGTGGCAACGGCGACAGACACCGGAACCATCGATAAACCGCGTGTCCTGCCTTGTGGGGTGAGCGTCTGTTTTGATGTCGTACGGGCCGACGATCACCCCGTCCTTGATGTGACAGACAGCGCATGTAACCCCTTCGTGCATCAGTTTCCTGTTGAAATTCGGGTTCGGCTTTAAAATCGGGTCAAACTTATCGTTCCATCGAAACCCGAGAACCAGGTTCTCCTGCTGGTTCTCCAGGGGGGTGTGGCAATTGAGGCATATCTGCTGGTATCCATCCCAGGCGAAATCGGCCTGGAAATATGGCTCGTCCCACGCCCGGGAATGTATTGTGGTCTTCCATTCGTTATAGATATCTTCATGGCACACGCCGCACTCCTCGGCATGAATAGAGGTCAGGCCCTCCGGCATAATAACGGGCTGGGGCCGTTCATAAGCGGGCGCAACCTCGAAAAAATGGAGTTGCCTGGTCAATCTGTGCGTCATGAAGATCGCAAAGGCGATGAAAAGGATCAGATAGATATGCCGTTTAGTCATCTTGCGCTCCCACTGCTAATATAGCGCCCCGCCAGGCCTTGCGCCGAAACAAGGGAAAACTGTTACTTCCTTGCGATAGATTCCAGCGTTTCAATTATGGAAGAAGGCTCCATCCTTTTTGTGTGATCCACATCGACAAATGCGCTTACAATTGTTCCATCGGTATCGACAACATAAGTGGCCGGGATCGGAATCTCGTACGAATTATTCCCGGTGTCATTTTCGATATCAAACCCGAACTGTGAATATATTGGCCTAAGCTCGTTGGCCATGACAAAAACAACGTTATATTCGCGCGCCACCTTGTTGCCGATATCGCTTAATATTTCAAACGATATTGAATGCTTTTCACCAAGCCCGGTCGACTTTTCCGGCAGGCTGGGCGAAATGGCGACAAGCGTTGCGCCCAGCTTTTCTATAGACGCCAGCGCTGTTTGCAGGGCTTTCATTTCAAGGTTGCAATAGGGGCACCATGATCCGCGATAGAAGCTGATCACCAGTGGGCCTTTTTTTAAAAGGCTCTCAGAGGAAATAATCTCTCTCCTGCTGTTTGGCAACGAAAAGGCTGGAGCCTTGTCGCCCACCGATTTCGCCTTGTCCAATATCCCGCTTTTGGCAAGGGTAGTGGTGGAGCTTTTCATGATAGTGGATATACCTGCCGGGATTTGGCCCGCCATTCTCTCCTGGAACCTGGCGATCTCTTCGCTTAAAGTCATCAGCGCACCTCTTCTGGTTATTTGTTTAATTAACCGTCAAGCCTTGATGCCGCATCTAATTTCGATGAACCGTATAAACAGCCTGACACCTATTCCGGCGGCTCCTCGGGTCAGGTAGCTTCTTGCTTTAGAGCTGTAGGCGGTTCCTGCGATATCGATATGGGCCCATTTCCCTTTTACGCTTTTATTCAGGAACGCCGCCGCGGTGATGGCGCCACCCCACCTGGGGCCGACATTTTTAATATCGGCCACATCGCTTTTGATAAGGTCTTCATATTCTTTCCACAAAGGCATCGGCCAGCACCGTTCACCGGTCTCCTCGCCCGCTTGTTTTATCTGCCCCACAAGCTCTTCGTCGGTTCCAAACAGGCCGGACGCAAACTCACCCAGGGCGATCATGCATGCGCCCGTGAGGGTGGCTATGTCCACAACGCACTCTGGCTTATAGCGGCTTGCATATGCCAGAGCGTCTGATAATATCAGCCTTCCTTCAGCGTCGGTGTTTATCACCTCCATCGTGACACCGGATAGCCCTGTCACAACGTCGCCCGGCTTTACGGCGGAGCCACCTGGCATATTCTCGGTGGCGGGGACAAGCCCAACAAGGTTCACCTTCATATCAAGGGCCGCCGCCGCCCTCATAGCCCCGATGACCGCCGCCCCGCCAGACATGTCGGACTTCATCTCCTCCATGTTGCCCGATGGCTTCAGCGATATTCCGCCAGTATCGAAGGTTAAACCTTTTCCCACAAGCACGACAGGCCTCTGGCTTTTCGGCCCTTTCATCCATTCCATAATGATAAACCGGGCAGGCTGGTGGCTCCCTTTGGCCACAGCCATCAGGGCGCCCATCTTGTGCTTCGCGATGGCCTTGGGGTCGAGCGTTTTCACCTTCATTTTAAAATCACGCGCAAGCTTTTTGGCCTGATCGGCAAGATGCAAAGGTGTGGCGACGTTGCCCGGGGAGTTTATCAGGTCTCGCGCCAGGCAAGCCGATTCGGCCAGAATACGCCCTTTTCGAACCCCGTGTTTCATCGCCCCTTCATCTTTGGCGGAGCTTGCGATGAAGGTGACGCTATCGATTTTTTTCTTTCTTTTTTCCGATTTCAGCCGCTCGAAACAGTATTGGGAAAGCCATGTCCCCTCGGCGACAGCCTGGGAGACAAGCCTGCGATCGCAACCGGCGATTGACACCTGGCCAAGAGCCGTTGCGTATTTTCTTACTCCGGCGGCCCTAAAAGTGGAGGCTGTTTTGGCGGCCGCCTTACGAACAGTGTCGGGTGTGGCCTCCCCTTTTTTGCCAAGGCCCGCGAGCAATATTTTTCTGGCGGGGAGCCCGCCCAAACTATCCACCAGCAGGGTCTGGCCCGGTTTACCATTGAAAAGTTTATTTTTGACAGCGCGTTTGATATATCCGTCAAGGGACTTGTCGATATGGGTGATATCGGGGCCTTTAACCTCATCTTCAAAGACACCTATAACTAGGCCATCTGTTTTAAAATTTTTTATGGCGGATTTCCTGATCGATAGCTTCATAGAGACTCCATATTAAACCGGCTTTAACGCTTAGAGATGTTAAAACTTATCAATAAAAAGAAAGATAGAATTATCGTAAGTATAGTATGCCGATATAGCGGCTATCAACCCTTTAAATGTGATAAAATGTCTGATACAGTTTACATGAATCTATTGGGGGAAAACTGTTGAAACGATTTTCGATCGCTGTGTTGATCATTACTGTGACCCTCTCATTCTATGGGTGCGAATCGACCCCCACCAAGGAGAGGAAAGACCTTTTGCTGGCCCATTATAAAGGGGCTCAAAAGATGGGATATTCCGCCCGAACCATAATTTTCCGCCGTGATCAATCACCCACCGTGACAGAGAACTCTTTCAGAAGCGACGTGGAGATAAGCAGTGGAACAGGTGTGAAAACCTATCGGTTTAACAACCATGTCGGAGCTGTGGAAAACAAGGACGGCACCGTGGTGGTGCTGGCTATCGCCGGGTCGAGAGCGGGATTTAGCGTTTATGACAACAAGGGAAACATATTGGTGGAGTATTCCAAAGGGGTGGTGATGGGGAAAACGATTATTTTTAATACCAAAACCAGCGAGGGAAGAAATAACGCCAGATGGTATTTCGGTAAAACCTCGATTATAAGCATTATAGACGCCTACAGCCCTTCAGGGGCTCTTATCTATTCTGAAATCACAACGTATAGCCCGCAATAAGAAACGCAAAATATTCATGTTTGTTTTATGATTATATAAATTACACAATGTTATGGAAAATTTTATATCCCTGAAAAATATTTGTTATTTTATCTAAAATTCATTACTATATAGTTCATGTCTGTCGGTTATTGTGTTGTCGTCTGTTGAACTTTTGTAGGCCGAAGGATTATGTTTGAGCATCCCTTTTACTACCTGATTATCACCTTGCGGGTTTCGCTGACCCGTAATTACAAAGAATTTATCTAGCGCATTACTCATGCGGTTATCAATAGTTTCTACTTTTGGGAATGTATTATGAGTAAATCGGGGGATGACCAGGTTCGTTACGAGCCGGCGGCGCCGAAAAAAGAACAGGGTGGCGCGCAAAAACCAGCATCACAAAAGAGTCGCCCCCTCCTTGAATATTCTCCCGTTTATCTCCTTGTCACAATCATGCTAACCCTGTTCACGGCGGAGTGGCTGATCATGATTATCCTGAACATGGCGCCCGGGATACCGCAAGAATGGGCGACGCTTATAAACGCGCTGGCGCTCACTGTTGTGATTTTTCCAGTGGTCTATTTTTTCCACTATCGGCCCAAAGTCCGTGACCTTGCCGAGCTCAAAAGGGTAAGCCTTGTTTTAACTGAGAGCGAGCGCCGGATACGCTCTGTGATGGAGGCGACGAACGACTCTATTATACAGATAAACGAAAAAGGTCTCATAGTTTTCTGGAATCGCGCCGCCGAAGCGTTGTTTGGATATACGGCGAAAGAAATAATGAACAAAAAATTCCTGACTCTGGTGACCTCTCCCAGATATTATGTCTTTTTTGAAAAATGGTTCCGGAATGAACTCGATTTAGTGAAGAAAAACCATGGGGATTCAATGGGGCAAGGGCAGTTCGAAGTGTTTATCAAACGTAAAAACGAAAAAGTAATCCCGGTTGAGGTCTCCCTTTCTTCCGTATGGCTGGAAGATTCATTGCACACCATTTGCATGGTGCGAGACATCACAATTCGCAAAAAAGCTTTTGTGGCGTTAAAAGAGTCGGAGAAGCGTTTCCGCGAAGCCCTGGAGAAGGTGTGCATGGTAACCGCCCAGGTGGAGGCGAACGGCAAAATCATGTTTTGCAATGATTATTTTTTAAGGGTGACCGGTTGGGAAAAGAAAGATGTGCTGGGGCGCAACTTGTTTGCGCTTTTTATCGCCGATAAATTTCACGCCGCGTTAAAGAAAAGATTGTACGAGTCTATTGCCATGAGGGTGGAAATTAAACAGATGGAGCAGGAAATCATCACGAGAAGCGGTGATTGCCGGCTTGTTATGTTTAACACGACAAACTTGCTCGATCATAAAGGGCGAGTGATTGGCGTTACAATTATTGGCGAAGATATTACCGAGCGCAAAAAATCGGAAGAAATAAAAAAAGAATCGAACGAACGATTGCGAAAGGCGAATGAGGAGCTTCAAAAGGCGCAAACACAGCTTGTTCGTTCGGAAAAACTGGCATCGCTGGGCCATCTGGCCGCCGGTGTGGCCCACGAGATCAGGAATCCGCTAAACATTATATCGACATCTATCCAGCTTCTGTCGATGGAGGAGAGGCTTTCCCCTGAAACTGTCAAGACATCGAGAATTGTTATGGAGCAGGTGAAGCGGGCCAGCAAGATCACAGAAAATTTAAGAGAGTTCGCGCGGGAGAAAAAACCGGAGATTATAAAAATGGATCTCCACGACTTTCTCGAAAGAACCATCGCCCTTGTGGAATATGAGATGTCGCTTGAAAATATCACGGTTGTCCGGAATTTTAACAGTGGCCCGATATATCTTTTAGGTGACGAAGATCAATTGGCCCAGGTGTTCCTGAACGTTATCGGGAACGCCAGAGACAGCATGAACGAGAAACAGGAAGAGTTTTCCTACGATGAATTACAAAAGAGGGGATGGGTGGGGCAGCTCGTTATCGAGACAATCGTTAACGAACATATGGCGGGGGTGAGATTCAGGGATACCGGTGTTGGCGTCACCCGGGAGACCAAAGAGAAGATTTATGACCCTTTTTACACCACAAAGCGAGAGGGTAAGGGAACAGGGCTTGGTTTGGCGATAGCTTATGGCATAATAGAAAATCATGGGGGGAGAATAGAAATTGAAAGCGATGTTGGAGAGGGCGCTGAGTTTTCTGTTTTTTTACCGCTGGCCACCGAAAGAAACGCTTAACGGGAAGTGAAATAATTTAACAGTGAGCCAAGACAAATCGATCAAAGTCCTCATTGTCGACGATGAGAAGGAAGCCTGCAAGATACTGGATATTTTTCTCACCAAAGCTGGTTTCGAAACCGATTTTGCTTTCAACGGCGTGGAGGCTTTGAAGCGTTTCAAGGAAAAAGACTATGCCCTGGTCCTGCTGGATGTAAGAATGCCCGGTATAGACGGCATTGAAACGCTGAAAAGAATCAGAAGGGAAAACGGTGATTGTGTTGTGATTATGCTGACAGCCGTCGACGATGTGGACACGGCGTTGCTGACATTAAAAGAGGGCGCTAACGATTTTTTAAGAAAACCGGTGGAGCTTCATGAGTTAAAACATTCGGTGGAATCCCAGCTCGAAAAACGAGCGCTAATAATTGAAAACAGATTCTACCAGACCAGACTGGAGGATAAGGTTGAAGAGCAGACAAAATCTCTTAACGAGCTTAACGCATACCTTAAAAGGACTAACCTTGAAATCGTTCGGGCTCTGGCGGAAGCCATTGAAGCGAAAGACCCATATGTAAAGGGGCATTGCTCCCGGGTCACCTCTTTTTCGCTGAAGCTTGGTAATGCTTACAACCTTGACGAACAGCAAATGGAGACCCTCGAATATGGCGCGTTGCTTCACGATATAGGTAAAATAGGCATACGGGGGAGCATCCTTAACAAGGCGGGGCCGCTGAGCGACGAAGAGTTTGAGCATGTGAAAACCCACCCGGTGATAGGGGAGCGGATAATATCACACATCGATTTTTTAAAAGACGCCATGTTCATCGTGAAACATCATCACGAGCGCAGGGATGGCAATGGATATCCCGATAGGCTTCCCGACGAAAAGCAAAACATACTTTCGAAAATCGTATTGATGGCCGACGCGTACGATGCCATGACCAGCGACAGGCCATACCGAAAAGCATTGATCGAACGAAAGGCTCTCGAAATTCTTTTGGAAAACTGCGGAACCCAGTTCGATAGCGAGCTTGTGGATTTATTTATTTCCAAACAGCTATATAAATAGGAAAACATCGGTTTTATCTTACGCTATTATTTTATTTCCCAACCCAGGTAACCACACGCAAGATCAATGAATAAGCCGAGGATGCGCTAGTCAGATTTATGGATTATCCGATGCGTATGATCCGGCGCTCTGAAATATTTTCTTCATGGTTGGTTACTTTTTTCTTCTTTTGGGGGCTGGACTTTTTTTTCAATCAAATTAATGTTCCGGTTTATGATATAGACCCGCGTATATACATGGCCAGTGTCGGGTTGAGCCTGCTTTTCTGGCTTATGCTATCGGTCATTTTCAGCGTTTTAACCCGTGGGTGGCAAATGGCTACCGCTATTGGGCTCTCCTTTTTACTTACGGCGTTTATATTTACGAATTACTATATAAATCGGGAATTCGGAGAGTTTATCACCCCCGGCATGCTCCGGTTTATCAGCGCGGATCCTGAATATTATCTCAATTATATAAGCACATATCTTTCGTGGCGGGCGGCCGCGATTTTTATAACAGGGTGGCTGATTTTCTTTTTCGTCTGGCGCCCGCGAGAGGCCCCGCGCCAGCGGCTGATATCAGTCAAAAACGTCATGATTATCACGATCGCCATTTATTTCTTTATAACAGCCTATTCCAGAATAGAAATTTTCAATCATAACAGGCTTACTATGGAGTCGTCATTTGCCCTTGCCATTACGCAGATGGGGGAGGATGAGGACAAGCAGGAGCTTCATCACTCCCGGCGCAAGGATGTTATGCAGGTTAACCTGGCTGATGATGAGCGGATAAACGTTCTGGTGGTGATTAACGAGGAGTGGGGGAAAAACAACCTGGCATTCTATGGGCGAGGGAAAAACAGCATGCCCCTTTTGAACGAGTGGATCGAAAAGGAGAGCGAGACAGTTTTCGTTTTCAATCAGGCTTTCACAAACTCGACAGCCACCGATGTCAGCGTCCCATCACTTTTAACCGGTGTAGCCCCGTATGAGAGCAGCGCAAGGCTCCACAGTTTGCCGCTTTTATGGGGCTGGGCGAAGGGGAGCGATCATACAACATTTCTGGTAAGCCCCCAAAGGTATCAATGGGCCAGGCAGGACAAGTTTTTTTTCGATGATAACCTCGATATCCATGTCACCGCAGGCGATATGGAAGAGCCGATAGTGAACGACCTGGGAGTGGACGAACTGGCCGGCACAAAATATTTCAAAGATGTGGTGAGGAATATCCCGGTCGATGAGCGGTTTGTGGCGGTTTATAATTCCAACGCCTTGCACACACCCTGCCAGAGCCATAGCGACAGGCTAGACAGCCAGCCGGCGTCTGGTTCGCCATGCGAGAAAGCGCAATTTATCCTGGATATCGCCCTCCAGAATATCCGCAATACTTTAAAAGATACTGGCAGACTCGACGAAACCCTGATTATCATCACAGCCGATCATGGCGCTCTCGATCCTAAAAAGCCGCATCACAAAATTCCGCGAGTGTATTCCTATTTTGAGGAATACGCAAATATTCCGTTTCTTATCCATATCCCCCGAAAGTGGCTTGTCCAAAAGCCAGGCTACGTTGAAAACCTCAAGGGGAACAGGAATAAAACCGTCTCCAATATAGACATCATCCCGACTGTGATTCAGGCCATTGGCCTTCTGGAAAACGGTAAAAACAGGAAGCTGGCGGGAACAATGAAGGGGCTGTCGCTACTTGCCCCGATAAAAAAGGGGAGGGTGGCCCTGGCCCTCAGCACAAACGACGTGCGCCGGTGGGATCATGAAGGGTTCGGGATATTTTGGGAATATAACAGGTTTGTTTATTCAGACGTGGAGGGGGCTCAATATTTCCATATTGACACCGATCCCGCGCAAAAACAAAACATCTGGGATGAAGCGTCTGAAAAGGAGAGGCGCAAGGTCATGAACATTATTGAAGGGGCATATCACCTGCGAAGGATTTATAAAAGCCACAATCGATAATTACTGGAAATGGTGAATGCTGAATATATTCTTGACAATTCAGGCCGAATAACGTACGTTTGAACAATGGAAACAACAGAAGGAACCAAAAGAAGGATCCTGGAGGCGGCTAACGCCCGGTTTCGCACCTATGGCTACGGGAAAACCACCATGGCCGAGATAGCCAGGGATTGCGACATGTCCGCGGCGAACCTCTATCGTTTCTTTGAAAACAAAAAAGATATCGCGGCCGAGGGCGCTGCTGAATATTTTACCGCAAAGGAGCGCACGCTACGAGATGTTGTAAAGCGGGGCGGGATGACCGCCGCTCAAAAACTTGAGGAATTTATGATGGTTTCCTTTGATCTCATGGTCGATTTGTTGGAAAATGAGCCAAAAATCAATGAGTTGATCGATGTCGTTTGCATTGATTGTAGCTGGCTTATATCTCGCCATGATGAGGCTATGCAGGCCCTGTTGGCCGAAATATTGGCGGAAGGGAACCGAACTGGCGAGTTTGACGTGGAGGACATTTTATTAACGGCCCAGATGGTTAAATATGCGACGATTATGTTTCACCATCCGGGGCTTGTGTCGATGTGTCCGCAGGAGCGCCAGCGTGAAAGTGTGAAAGGTATTGTCACGCTTTTGGTTGAGGGGCTTTATAAACGCTGATTTTTTTTGACCTCAAAGTAAATAATACCAATTATATTCAGCATTTAGTGTTTAGAATTCATCTTGGAGGGTATTATGAGAAGGTTTGAAGCTGGTTTCGGTAAATGGGTGGTAAGGCGCCGGTGGGTTATCATCGTCATTTCCATTCTTGTAATGCTGGCCGCCGCAAGCGGGATGAGATTTTTAACCTTTAATAATGACAGCCGCGTTTTCTTTAGCGATGAGAACCCCCAGCTAAAAGCCCTCGACGCCCTGGAAAACACTTATACAAAAAACAACAATATCCTTTTCGTGGTCGCGCCGAAGGGTGGCGAGGTTTTCACCCGCAAAACTTTGGCGATGGTGGAGGAGCTCACCACAGCCTCGTGGAAAACCCCATATTCAAGCAGGGTCGATTCGATCACCAATTTTCAGCACACCTATTCCCGGGGGGACGAACTGGTTGTGGAGGACCTGATCGAGGGCGCGACAAGCCTGACAGACGATGATCTTTCGCGCGCCAGGGAAATCGCCCTGGGCGAGCCACTTCTCCTCAATCGGCTGATCTCATCCTCGGCCCACGTGACGGGTGTCAACGTTATGATCATCAAACCGGGCCTTTCGGATAACGAGCCGGCGGAGGTGGCCCTGTTCGCGAGGGATCTTGTGGCCCAATTCAAATCGCGCTACCCCGATATCGATATATACCTTGCAGGTGGTGTGATGATGGACAACGGTTTCGCCGAAGCGGTGGAGGACGATATGTTCACGCTGATTCCGGCGATGTATGTGGCCCTTCTTCTTATAACCGGTTTTGCCCTTCGCTCCATAACGGGGACTTTTACCACGCTTTTAATAATCCTCTTTTCCATTGTCACCGGGCTTGGCCTGGCGGGGTGGCTGGGGATATCAATCACCACAGGCTCTGTTAACGCGCCTGTAATCATCATGACACTGGCCGTGGCCGACAGCATTCATCTGCTGGTGACGATGTTCCAGGAGATGCGGGCCGGCAAGACCAAGTGGGACGCCATTTCCGAATCGATACGGATAAACCTTCAACCTGTTTTCATTACCAGCCTCACCACATCCATCGGTTTTTTATCGATGAATTTTTCGGATGCGCCCCCTTTTCACGATTTGGGTAACATAGTTGCGATGGGGGTGGGCGCCGCCTTTCTTTATTCCGTGTTTTTTCTCCCTGCCGCCATGGCTGTTCTTCCGGTGAAGGTGAGCCGAAAAGATAAACCAGGTAAATTCGCCTATAGCTCCATTCTGGCCGAATTCGTCATTAACCGGCGCAAGGAAATATTCTGGGGAATGCTGGCCTTCATAGTTTTACTGACCTCTCAAATCTCGCGTATAGAGCTAAACGACGATTTCATAAAATATTTCGATACGCGATACGATTTCAGACGAGCTTCAGATTTCGCTCAGGAGAATCTCACCGGATTTTACAACATCGAATATTCGCTGGAATCGGGCTCCCCCGGCGGGATCAACGATCCGGAATTTCTGAACACAGTCGATAAATTCGTGAGCTGGCACCATGAGCAAGATAAAGTGGTGAATGTGAATTCGATTACGGAAACCATAAAACGGCTCAATAAAAATATGCACGGCGACGACCCTGCATACTACAAGATTCCGGAAAGCCGCGAACTGGCGGCGCAATATCTTCTGCTATACGAAATGTCGGTTCCTTTTGGTCTTGATCTTAATGACCAGATCAATGTAGACAAGTCGGCCACAAGGATGATAGTCACCTTCGCTAACACCACCACCAGGGAGCTTCGCGCCGCCGATGAAAAGGCGCGATACTGGCTTGGGGCCAACGCCCCGGCCAGTATGTTTACATATGGCTCCGGGTTATCGATCATATGGGCGCACATTTCAGAGCGTAACATAAACAGCATGCTCCTGGCCTCTTTTGGCGCTCTCGCCCTTATTTCCGGGCTTCTCATCTTCGCCCTTCGAAGTGTCAAGATAGGGCTGATAAGCCTTATCCCCAACCTGGCTCCTGCGTTTATGGCGTTTGGCGTGTGGGGCCTTTTTGTGGGGCAGGTTGGCCTGGCGCTCTCTGTGTTACTGGCGCTCACGATGGGAATCATCGTGGATGACACCGTCCATTTTTTAAGCAAATATTTGCGCGCACGCCGCGAAAAAGGGATGAACCCGGCGGACGCGGTTCGATATTCGTTCGACACCGTTGGCTCCGCCATTTGGGTCACCTCGATTGCGCTGGTCGCCGGGTTTTCGATCCTCACTTTTTCAGGGTTCAGCCTGAATTCGGAGATGGGATTGATGACGGCGATCACCATAACCCTTGCCCTTATTCTGGACTTTTTGTTTTTACCAACGTTACTTATGAAAGTGGAGGATAACAACAATGAGACTTCTGATCGTTATACAAACGGCGCTGGCTCTTCTGGTTTCTCTGGCTCCATCGGCGAAGGCGGCCGGGACGCCTGAGGCCAAAGGGCTCGCCATCGCCATAGAGGCTGACGCGCGCGACAGCGGATGGGGCGATTCCACCGTGGAGATGATGATGACCCTTAAGAACAGACATGGCCAGACCAGCCGGCGCAAGATAAGGATAAAAAGCCTGGAGGTAAAGGGCGATGGTGATAAAAGCCTTTCGATTTTTGATAACCCGCGAGACGTGAAGGGAACGGCGTTCCTCAGCTATACGCACCAGGAAAAAGACGACGACCAGTGGCTGTATCTGCCGGCGCTTAAAAGGGTGAAACGGATATCGTCAAGGAACAAGTCTGGCTCGTTTGTGGGTTCGGAATTTTCCTATGAAGATATCGCGAGCCAGGAGGTGTCAAAATATACCTACAAATGGATCAGAGACGATGTCCATGAAGAGCGCCAAAGCTTTGTTATAGAAAAATACCCGATTGACACAAAAAACTCCGGCTACACGCGGCAGGTTGTGTGGATCGACAAACGGGAATATCGGATGCTCAAGACCGAATTCTATGACAGGAAAAACACCCTGCTCAAAACCCTGGTGTCTAAAAAATACAGGAAATATAACAACAAATTCTGGCGACCGGGGGAGATGCATATGGTGAACCATCAAAGCGGAAAGAGCACAACCCTGGCGTGGACCGGCTATAAATTCGGTGTTGGCCTCACAGATAACAGCTTCAGCAAAACGAGCTTGAAGAGAGCTAAGTGAAAAAATTTGCTGTGGCGCTGGCGCTGGCGCTGGCGGCTGGAACAGGTTTTCAAAAACAGGCTCACGCCCAGGAGCTTTCCGGATATATGGCGGTGGAGGCATTCTATTTTTTAAACGATCCGGCATATCCGGAGCAGAGGAGGGACGAAGGATCCATCGTGTTGCAACCGGAGTTCTATCAGGAGTTTTCCGGCGGTGACAGCTTTACCTTTGTTCCTTTCGCCAGGATAGACAGCTCCGACGACAAGCGGACCCATTTCGATATCCGCGAAATGAAGTTTATCTTTGTGGGCGACCCGTGGGAAGTTCGCGTTGGTGTCGACAAGGTTTTTTGGGGTGTAACCGAGTTTAATCATCTGGTCGATATCGTTAACCAGACAGATTTGGTGGAGTCTTTGGATCTTGACGAAAAACTGGGCCAGCCGATGGTCAGCCTCTCTGTCCCATTAAGCTGGGGGACATGGGATTTTTATCTTTTACCATATTTTCGGGAGCGGACATTTCCCGGAAAAAAGGGGAGGCAAAGGTCTTCAATCGCTGTCGATGTGGACAACGCGGAATATGAAAGCCCCAACAAGGAGTACAACATCGATTTCGCCTCACGGTACAGCCACACCATGGGCGACTGGGAGCTGGGACTTTCGTATTTCGCCGGGACAAGCCGCGACCCGACGTTTCTTTTGCGCTTCGACGATACAGGCGCCCCGACGCTGATCCCCTATTACGAGCAGATAAAACAGACGGGGCTGGATGTGCAATTTATCGTGGGGGAGTGGTTGTGGAAACTCGAAGCGATATACAGGACGGGGCTGGGTGAAGTCGACTATTGGGCCAGTGATTTTGGTTTTGAATATTCGTTCTACCAGGTGTTTGACAGCGGGTTGGATGTGGGGATGATTGTTGAATATGTGTATGACGACCGAGGGGTAAAAAGTTTAACCCCTTTTCAAAACGATATCGCTCTTGGCATGAGGCTCGCCCTTAACGATGCGGCGAGCAGTGAAACGCTGATCGGGTTGACCGTCGACGCCGAGGACTCCACCAAATTGTTGTTCATCGAGGCCAGCACAAGGCTGGCCAGTAACTGGCGGCTATATCTTGAAACCGGCGGAATCTTTGGCGCGCCTGAAGACGACCCGCTCTATTCCTATCGGGAAGACGAATATCTGCGCGCAGAGTTAATCTACTATTATTAGAGGCTCCTTCAGTATCATTGTAAATTTTTTACGGGCTGGGGGGAGGGCCCCGCCATCATTTCTTCATCAGGCTCTCAATCCGCTTGAGCCGCACTCTCTCATAGTCGATAACCACTTTTTCGTATTTCTCCCCCATGAGCGGGCTCGAAATAACAAAATCGGCCGTCGACCTGTCGCAGGCGAGTACGATGTTATAGGTGGTGGCGATTCGCTGAAGCGCATAGATATCCGGCTCATGAGGGTGTGACATCAGAGGATCCCATAAAAATATAACAACTTCTATGCCATGTTCGGCGATCTTTGCGCCAATCTGCTGGTCTCCCCCCAGCGGGCCGCTTTTGAAAAGAGTGATATTAAGGCCCAGTTTATTTTTCAGTATGCTTCCGGTTGTGCCGGTTGCGAAAAGCTCCTGTTTTTCAAGCTGGGCCTTGTTATATCCCACCCATTCGAGCATATCCTTTTTGCGGGTATCGTGTGCCACCAGGGCTATTCTCTTTCTTTTTGGAAAAGCAATTCTTTCATAAAATGTTTCGCTCATATTCACCGTATTGTTTGATTGTTTAAAATGTCTGTTGATATCCATCTACCGGTGGCTAAGAAACCACCTTTTTCATCAGCGCATCATGTTGCGCATCATCCCTCCGCCCATCCGCATCCCCGGCATGTCTGTCATCATTCCCGTCCGTTCGTCCCCGTTCATTCCCATCATCATCATTCCACCCCTGGAAAGCTTTGGCGCCAGCGACCTGATGTAATACGAAACAGACAGCATATCATCGGGCGACAGGGCCGTGGAGAAAGATGGCATTGGCGTCCCGTTCAGGCCGGTGGCAATGGTGAGGTATATTTCTTCAATGTTAAGCCCGCGCTTTAAAATGGTTCGTCTGAAATCGGTCGGTTTTATCGGCCTTTGCCAATCGTCTTTCAGCTTGTCCGCCTTTTCTCCATCGCCCCGGCCATCGGGCCCGTGGCATACCCCGCATTTTGCGTTTTTATAAACCAACTCTCCCTTTTTAACATATTCCGCCCCCGATTCTCTTTTTTCCGGGGCTTTCACCGTCACAAGCTCTTCCCCTTCATCAAAGAAATCGGAAAAGCTTTTAATGTAATAAGTCACCTGCCATTTTTCGGTGGCGCTCAAACCTATCCATGGGAGCATGGCTGTTTGATGCAGGCCGCGTGATACGGTTTTATATATATCTTCATCTGTGGGGGCCGAACCGCTGGGGGTGGAGCGGAATTTATAGACGGCGAAAGTGAAATCGCGCGGCTGGACAATCAAATCCTTCGCCTTTTCCCCTTTTCCATCCCCTTTTGGCCCGTGGCATATGGCGCATCTGTCTGTATAAATCGATTTCCCACTGGCTATAGCGCCTTTATCTGGCGCTGGTCTGGGTGTTTTGAAATCGACCGGCAGTGTGTCCCCGGCGATCCACCCTCTCATCAATTTCATGTGGCCCATCATCCCGCCAGACATCCCACCCATCATCCCCATTCCGTAATAGGAAAATGTCAGGACGATGACAGCCGCCGCTATCAGGAAAAACAGAAATCGTCTCGGTATAATTTGTGATTTACCGCCCACACCATCTCCCTTTCAGATTGATGAGCCGGCGCCATTTGCTAGTAACAAAACACCGCCAGCCTTTGCCATGCGCGCGCCCTCCAGCGCCAGAAACCCGGCGGCCAGCGAGGCCATGCCGGAATCGTATGCCGTCACTTTCTCTTTAATAATATCGTCCCCTCTTTCGGTTCTGTCAGGGCGCAATAGGCCGCCTCTTTCCCGCTGGTGAGAGCTTTCGCAAAATCGCACGGCTCTATGCGATCGACATCTTTCACGCTCTGGAACATACCGTGAAAAAATTCAGAAAGGATGATGCCGGAATTGCCTTTAGCCTCTATCCGCAATTGATAGGCGATTGTTTCGAGCACGTTGGCGAGGGAATGATCGTCTATGGCGCGCAATGCGTCGACGGCTGTGTTCATGGCGCGGCCATGTTAGAGCCGGTGTCCGCGTTCGGCACGGGGAAAACGTTGATAGAATTAAGATAATCCCTGGATTCATCCAGACGGAGAGCCCCGGCGATAAAAAGAGCTTTGAAAGCGTGTCCATCTGGAAATACATGTCGCATAATATTCTATCATCACGAAGATAGCCGGTTTGTCTAAAGAGCCACCTTTCCCGGAATCGCCCACGCGGCGCCCTTCCTACATTCTAGATATTTAGCCCGGCTTTAGCAAGAGGTCCTTTGTGCGCCAGGGTTGAAGCGTTTTCTTGTTAATTTATGGTATCTTTACAAATTGTCACAATGGGGTATATTTAGTAGTCAAGGGTATAATCCGTATCATAAAGAATCGAGATGCTAACCGGCTTTTAAAGGGTGCAACAAAAATGAAAGTGAATTCAGTTGACGATGTTAAAGGAATAGTTCAAGGCTCCGCCACAGTGGGTGAGACCGTGACGGTCACCGACCGGGAGATGTTCCGTGGCGATGTGATCGACAAGCTTGTATATAACGCCGTTTTTGGCCCCGCTCCGGAGATTCGAGGCATGGCGCGATGGATTATAAAAAGCGCCGCAATCAACATGGGGACGTGGGCCGCCTCTATCCAGGGGTTATACGACGCCATGGGCCGGGGTGAAGTGTCTGGATACACCGTCCCGGCGGTGAACATACGGGGGATGAGCTATGATACGGCTCGCGCCCTTGTCCGCGCCGCCATGAAAAACAACGCCGGAACTTTCATTTTCGAAATCGCCAAATCCGAGATCGGATACACCCTCCAGCGCCCGAACGAATATGCCGTCGTGATGATCGCCGCATGCGTCAAAGAGGGGTTTTATGGGCCTGTGTTTATCCAGGGGGATCATTTCCAGGTGAACGCGAAGAAGTATAAAGAAGATCCGGAGAAAGAGGTTCAAAGCCTCAAAGCGCTTATAGAAGAAGCGGTTGGGGCGGGATTCTATAACATAGATATAGACACATCAACACTGGTCGACCTCGATAAGCCAAACCTGGACGAAGAGCAACGGCTCAACTATGAAGTCGGGGCGGAGCTGACCGCGCACGTACGCCAGCATGAGCCGGAGGGGGTGACGGTTTCTGTCGGTGGTGAAATTGGCGAAGTGGGGGAGAAGAACTCGACAGTGGAAGAGCTGATAGCCTATATGGAGGGGTATAAACGCGCCCTGTCGGCCAAAGGTGAATATGTGGGGATAAGCAAGGTGTCTGTTCAAACAGGGACATCCCACGGCGGGGTCCCCCTGCCGGATGGCTCCATCGCCGAGGTCGCCATAGATTTCGACACTCTCGACAAGCTAAGCCACACGGCAAGGGAGAAATACGGGTTATCCGGGGCGGTTCAGCATGGAGCGTCCACATTGCCGGATGAAATGTTCCACCATTTCCCGGAGACAACAACCTCCGAAATACATCTTGCCACAGGATTCCAGAATATGTTCTACGATTCGCCCCATCTTCCGGCCGGGCTTAAAGAAAAAATTTACAAAGGATTGGCAGAAAAATTTGGATCAGAGCGAAAAGAGGGACAGACCGAGGAGCAGTTCATCTATAAAACCCGCAAAAAAGGGTTTGGCCTTGCCAAAGAGGAGATATGGACATTGCCGGAATCTGTCCGCAACGCCATCGGCGGCGAACTGGAGCAAAAATTCGATTTCCTTTTCAACAAGCTAAAAGCGGTCGACAACGTTGCCGATGTGCAAAAACATGTCACACACCGCCGGGTCGAACCTGGCCTGGAAGCCGAGACGGCGATGTCATAAACTATCCGAACGAGCCCCTTTATTTAATATATACGGCGCGAACGCCCCTGTTCCGCGCGCCTTTTATGGCCTGACATATGGCTCTCCATGTTACAAAACGGTCAGCATGGGGCTCAAAACATATGTTAATAAATTCACATAAATCACTTTAATGTGCAAATATCTCTAAAGCTCAAATAATCAAGAGTTAAAGGGGCTTTGTTGAAGTTATCTGTCTGCGCAAAACCGGAATTATCACTGAAATGACGGGGCAAAATCAGCCTGTGGATGGAGAAATTTACAATAATTTTTGGGAGGCGATTAATCGTTGTTGGGGGGATAGGAGATCATGGCTCATCAGCGGTGCGCAGTTTAAAAAGAGCCCCGTTCCATCAAACTGAATTCATATCCATTGCCGCGACAAGGCGGCCATTATGTCGCTCCAGATTGTGTCCGGGTTTTCGTCAAAAATAGCGCTGGTGTTCGCACGGACAATTCGCCAGTCGCCCCGGTGGATTTCGTTTTCCAGTTGACCCGGAGCCCATCCGGCGAACCCGGAATATGCTCTGAATGCGTTTTCCGGCTTTTTCCCCTCGATCATCAGCGACAGCACATCGTAGCTCGAGCTTATGTATACGTTCTCCACAATATTTGTTGAATTCTCAATTTTTTCGTTGCTTCTTGCCAACAGATAAACCTGATTCATAGCGACAGGACCGCCGAGGAAAAGGGTCTCGTTTGCGTCCTGAAGCGTTTTTACATCCTGGAACACACGGGCAAGGTCGACCTCGGTTTTTCGATTAATGATAATCCCTCTTGCGCCATTACGGCCATAATCCAGAATCAGGATTACAGTCTCCCTGAAATTGGGGTCCAAAAGCTTTTCACTGGCCACCAGGAAAACCCCCTGGGCCAGGTCAGTCTCCCTGTACAAATTATGAGCCGATATTTGAGGCTGTCGATTGACGAGTGATTCGCCATTATTGGTTGTAAACGAGGGGGATACAAAAAGGATTGATGAGAAAAACAAAAACCATTTCATCTATCAGCCCTGCGAAATTGAAAAAATATATATAGATTCATTTTCCGGTCTGTTTTATTTTATCGCATTTGCGCTTATGAAGCTAACCTCTTTTATATGCGTCTTTTAAAGAGGATGGATATACAGAACACCCCCCGGCGGTTTTACCGGGGGCTGTAAATTCACCGGGCGAACATGCTTTTGGCGACAGGCCCTTTATGCCGGAGCGATGTTGTGTTACTATCAGCTTTTTAAAAATGGCGAGGCCGTTTTGCGCCGGGTCTTACGCAATCGTTAACCGTAAACCCCGTCAGGCCCGGAAGGGAGCAGCGGCATGCGGATCTTTCGATGTGCTGTAAGGCGCCCGGCGCAATTCGGCCCCGCCTTTACTTTTCTGGTTTATATCGCCTCGTAATCAGCCGGTAAAAGAAAACATCAGTTAAGGCTTATGGAAGAGAAATACACGGTTTCGGCTCGCAAGTTCCGTCCGCAAACGTTTTCCGAGATCATCGGTCAGCCCCACATTGTCCGCACTCTCACCAATGCCTTCAAGAATAAACGTATCGCCCACGCCTATATTTTTTCCGGCACCAGGGGGGTCGGCAAAACCAGCACGGCCAGGATTGTCGCCAAGGCTTTAAATTGCGAAAAAGGTCCCACGGCCCAGCCGTGCCTTGAATGCAATAATTGCAAAGAGATCGCGAACGGATCCTCCATCGACGTGATGGAAATAGACGGAGCGTCAAACAGGGGAATAGACAACATCCGGGAGCTTCGCGAAAACGCCCGGTTCACCCCGTCGAATTCCACATATAAAATATATATCATCGACGAGGTGCACCAGATCACCAAGGACGCATTCAACGCACTCCTGAAAACACTGGAAGAGCCACCTGACCATGTGATTTTTCTTTTCGCCACCACCGAACTAACGAAAGTGCCCGATACGATCCTTTCGCGTTGTCAAAGCTTTGAATATCGCTCTATTTCCACCCGGGACATTATCGACCAGCTAAACAAAATCGCAAAAATAGAGGGGATAACCATCGCCCCCGGCGCGAGCCTTCTTCTGGCCAGAAGGGCCAACGGCTCCATGCGCGACGCCCAGTCACTGTTCGATCAGGCAGTGGCATATGGCGGTGGATCGCTAAAGGAGGCGGACGTCAAGATTGTCCTTGGGATGGTAGACAGGTCACTTGTGTTTGGCGTGATGGATGCGGTGATAGGTCGGGACAGACCGGCTGTTCTAAAGCTTTCGCAAGCGGCCGCATATCAGGGCGCCAGCCCCATGCTTTTTGTGGAAGATCTGTCCAAAACCGTGCGGGACATAATGATGGCCAAGGTCAGCCCGGACAATCTGGACGATTTTGAGGATGATGAGCGTGAAAAACTGAAAACGTGGGCGGAACTCCTGGATTATGACGAAATACACCGATATTTTCAGGCCCTTTCTGAAACGCTGAATCAGATGAAATATTCCCCCCAGCCCGAAATTAACCTCGAAATGGGGCTTTTGAAGCTGACCGGGAAAAGGGGAGTTGTGAAAATCGACGATCTTATAGATAGGGTCAGCAAGGCCCAGACAACGATCGAGAAAAGCGGCGTCACCCCTTTGTCCGATTATGATCCGGCCCCGGGCGGCTTGGCTTCGCCACCACCCCCTATAACCCCCCTGGCAGAGGCGAAAGAGCCTGGCGCAAAGGTCGACGCGAACGTGGAGCCGGCCCCTTTCGAGATAGAGAAATCGATCTATGCCGCCCCTCCACCCGACCTGCTCGACGCCCTTAAAAGCGCAAGACCCATGCTGGGCGGAATTCTGGAGAGTTCCACGGTTCATGTCAGTGGTGACACTGTGGTGATAACTGTGAGGAGCCTTTTCGACAGGGCGAGACTTGAAGAGAGTGACAATAAAAAATCGATAGAAAACCTTGCGGGTGAGGTTTTGGGGAAAAAAGTGCGGGCGGTGGTGAAATTTGCTGATGAAAAAAAAAGCCTGAATTCAGATAACAGGAAAAAGAAAGAGGCTATAATCACCGATAAAAGGCGCCACATGGAAGATACGCCGATCATCCAGAAGGCGATCGATATTTTTAATGGAGAAATAACAAATATCAAAACTATCAATGATATTTAACGCAATTGCCGATTCCGGATGCATCTGACAATTAATCTGAAGGAGCTTTAATACAAATGTCCAAGGGATTTGGAAACCTGCTTCGCCAGGCGAAGCAGATGCAAAAGCAAATAGTGGAAGCCCGCGAAGAGCTTAAACAAAAGACATATGAAGGCTCTTCCGGGCAGGATAAGGTGAGAGCCATCGTATCTGGCTCCTATGAATTGAAATCGCTCTCCATCGAAAAAGATGTTGTAGACCATGATGATATAGAAATGCTGGAAGACCTTATCCTCCTCGCCGTGAACGAGGCCATCTCCAGGGCGAAGGAAGAGTCCGAAGGGGAGATGGAGAAACTTACCGGCGGCATGGGTATCGATGTGCCCGGAATGTTTTAGCGAGAAACGATAGAGAAAACATATGAAAGGCCCCGAATCTTTAACACGTCTTGTCGATCGGCTTCAAAAACTGCCCGGAATCGGTCAGAAAACGGCGGAGCGGCTGGCGTTCTTTATCCTTAAATCGTCTACAGAAGAGGTCAAAAGGCTGGCCCAGGCCCTGACCGACGTAAAAGAGAAGGTGAAACTCTGCTCCAGATGCAATTCCACCACCGAGGCTGATCCATGCTCCATCTGCTCGGATCCGAGCCGGGACCATTCGCTGATATGTGTTGTGGAGGAGCCTCATGACGTTTTCGCCATCGAGCGGGTGGCGGAATTCAGGGGAGTCTATCACGTTCTTATGGGTGTGTTGTCCCCGCTGGACGGGGTGGGGCCGGAAGAGCTGAAAATCGAGGAACTTGCCCGGCGAATAGATAAAGGGGGGATTAGAGAGGTGATTATAGCCACAAACCCGAATTCCGAAGGGGAGGCGACCGCGATGTATATTGCAAAAACGCTTAAGGAGAAAGATGTGGCGGTCAGCCGTATCGCTCGCGGATTGCCGATGGGGGGGGACCTGGAGTATGCCGACGAAATGACACTGTCCAAAGCGCTGGGGGGCAGGGTCAGAATGTAGGATCGCGGCTTGAGTCTCATTGCTTGGAGTGTAATAATTATAATTACCTGGCGATATTGCGCCCCTTCTGAAACACTCAAAAAACAATTGGCTTGACTGCTTAATTTATGTATAATCAGCTCTTTTTTTTGGAAGTGGCGCTAACTTCTGGATTTTTCTCTTCTAAGGTTATATGCTAAAAAGCCAGTGTCTGTTCCGGTCTTTTCAGGCGCTTTATTTAACGATAGCGAGAGGTATTTAATGACAAAATTACCAATTTCCAACGAACTCGGCTTTTATGAGATCAGGATGGAGTCTGTGGGGGGATTCGGCGCGAATCTGGCCGGAAAAATCCTGGGCGAGGCAGGTGTGTTGGGTATGGGGTTTAACGGCTCCAATTTTTCATCATACGGGTCGGAAAAAAAGGGAAGCCCCGTTAAATCATTTGTCAGGTTCTGCGACCCTGATGTGACGGTGCGGATCAACACCCCGATAACCGAGCCGCATATGCTTGTTATCTTTGTTGAAACCATGATTGACGCGCCGGGGATGATATCTGGCGCTGGAAAAGACACCACGGTGATTGTCAATACGCATTTAAACCCGGATGACGCGCGGGACAAAATGAAACTGCAAACCGGCACGGTTGTCACCGTGGATGCCATGAAAATTGCGATTGAAGAGAAAACACGCGTTAACACTGCGCTATTGGGGACTTTGTCGGCCGCCTCCGGGTTTATCGACCCTGAAGTTATCAAGGAATTTATACGGAAAAATCTTGGCAAGAAATATGCCTTCCTCATTGAGCCTAACCTCAAGACTTTTGACCGTGGTTACAAAGAGTTCCAGACGGAATTTTTCGAGGACGACGGTAAATATCCGGCCCAGCCTTTCAGGCGCGACGGGCAGAAGATCGGATATATGAACCAGCCGCTTGGTGGAGTGATAACCACTCCCGGCAACTCTATTCACAAGGATTTGACCGTTTCCCGGTCTGGGTGGGTTCCTGTTTTGATCAAAAGCAAGTGCACCCATTGCGGAGAGTGCGATATCACCTGCCCCGACTATTGCTTCGTCTGGAGCAGGGGGAAAGACAAAAAAGGGAAAGAGGTTCAGATGCTCGAATCGATAACCTACAAGCATTGCAAGGGATGCCTCCGATGCGTGGATATTTGCAAATTCGATGCGCTTGAATCCAAAGTGGAATACGAAGTCGATCCAAAAGTCATTGAAGTTGGATTCAGGGACTGATTGGAATTGATAACAACAGATTAAAGGGCGAAATAAATAATGAGCGCTAAGACAGACGACAAAATGGCCGCCACCGGCAGGCCTGCACAGGTGACAGATTTTCGTTCGGGCAACGAGATGTCCTCGCTGGCCGCATCGCATATTAATTTCCACATTATGGGATACTACCCGATCACGCCGTCAACAGAGGTGGCCGAATATCTCGACGAGATGGGAGCCAACGGGGAACATGACGTGAAGCTTGTCCCTGGCGACGGGGAGCATGGAGCCGCTGGCATTTGTTATGGCGCTTCTACAGCCGGGGGACGGGTTTTTAACGCCACATCGGCCAATGGGTTGCTCTATTCCCTGGAGCAGATGCCGGTTCAGGCTGGCACGAGGTATCCGATGGTGCTAAACCTTGTCTGCCGCTCGGTCTCCGGGCCGCTCGATATCAGGGGCGACCATTCAGACCTTATCGCCACGATGGATGTCGGCTGGATAATTTTATGCGCCAAGGACCCGCAGGCTGTGTATGACATGACTGTCCTTGCCGTCAAAATAGGCGAGGTGGACGACGTCCGGCTTCCTGTGGTGGTGGCGGATGACGGATTTTTCACAAGCCACCAGAAAAGACGGGTCAACTATTTTGAAGACAGGCTTACCGTTCAGGATTTCATCGGCCCGGTAAAGGAGATCAACAGCTCCGTGAAGCCGGGCGAACCGATCACCATCGGGCCATATATGAACGACCCGGACCAGATCAACAACAAAAAACAGCTTTCCATGGCCATGGCGGCGGCCGAAGGCGTTATTCCCAGAATATTTGAGGAATACGAAAAAATTTCCGGCAGAAAATATAACGTCCTCGAAACTTATAAAATGGAAGATGCCGAAGAGGCTATCTTCATCGTAAATTCAGCCGCCGATATTGTGCTTGAAGTTGTGGATAAACTTCGCGCCGAAGGAAAAAAAGTGGGCGCCATGTACCCAACGGTGATACGCCCGTTCCCGTCGGAGCTTGTGCGAAAGGCATGTAAAAACCTGAAAGCCCTTGTGGTGGCCGAAAGGGCCGATTCATACGGAGCTAACGGCGGAAGGCTATATCACGAGATCAAATCGGCGTTGCAGGACGACCGGGAGAACAGGACACTGGTCATGAGCCGTATATACGGCCTCGGCGGGAAAGACTTTTTTACAGATGACGCAATCGATCTTTTTAAAGTTTCGGAAGAAGCGGCGGTGAAGGGGGCGATTGACGTTCCTTACGATTATATAGGAATCTCCCCCGGCGACCCGGACTGGAAACCAGTGAAGGGAACCCCTGTATTAAAGGAGGAAGATTTAAAGCCTGGCATTCTGAAAGTCTCTTTAAACGAGAAAACAGGGATGGTTGACGTTAAGGGGGTCAAACAGCGAGACCTCACCGCCATGCCCCAGCGCATAGTCCCCGGCCACGGCGCCTGCCCCGGTTGCGGGATATTCCCAAGCATAGGCACCTTCCTTAAAGGGATCGAAGGCTTTGTGGTGATGCTTTGGCACACAGGTTGTGGGATGGTGGTCACCACCGGATATCCCAACAGTTCTTTTGCCATCACATATATCCATAACCTTTTCCAGAATGGCGCCGCCACCATGGCGGGCGTAGTGGAGATGTATAAGGAAAAACAGAAACGGGGCGAGATTCCAAAAGAGCAGGAAATTACTTTCATCATGGTGACAGGCGATGGTGGACTCGATATCGGCCTGGGCCCCGCATTGGGGACAGCCTTCCGCAATAACAACCTCATTATTCTGGAATACGATAACCAGGGCTATATGAACACCGGTAACCAGATGTCCTTCACCACGCCGATAGGCCACGCCACTTCCACATCCAACATCGGATCGGTTGGAAGAGGCAAAACTTTCGGACACAAGGATTCCGCCCAGCTCTTTGCGGCGGCCCACATACCCTATGTGTTCACAGGGAGCGAAACACAATATAAAGACCTTATTCGCAAGGCGGCCAAGGCGCAGTGGTATTCCAGGAAAGAGGGAATGGTTTTCGGGAAGCTGTTTTCCGATTGTCCGCTGAACTGGCGTCATCCCGATAATAACGGGCAGGAAGTGGTTCAGGCCGGGATTGATTGCAATTTCTTCCCTCTGTACGAGGTGGAAAAGGGGATCACCACGTTGAATTACGATCCGGAGGCGAAGGGGAAAAAGATCCCGGTGACAGACTGGCTGAAACTCACCGGCAAGACCAAGCATATGCTCAAAGACGATTATAAAGAGATCGTGGCCGGCTTTCAGAAAGAGGTCGACCGGCGGTTCGCCAGGATCAAGGCGATGAGCGAGTGCCCGGATCTATAGAGTGTATGGAGTCACATTGTTTACAATTGGCGTCAGTTGAGTAAATCGACAAGGATAGTTTCGGCGCTTTTTGTAATAACGCTCCTTTTTGCGTCGGCGTGCGCCAAATCCGATTCCGAAAAGGATAATTCACAAGGTTCGCCCGGCTTTGCCGCGCCGTCAGGTTCCATCAGGGGGGATATTGTAACCTCCTCCACACTGCTTAACGTTTCGCAAAAAGATATTAATATCCTTCTGCTCGCCTATGGCCTTCCAGCCGTCTCGTCCGGTCGATCGCTGACAGTATACAAAATTGTCTATATAACCGAAGATCCGGGTGGCGCGATGATACAGGGTTCCGGGGCGCTGGTGGTTCCAGGCGGCGGTGGAAGCATGCCGATTGTATCAGTCTCGCACGGCACGATGACCAATAATTCGGACGCTCCATCACTGCTTGGCGAAAAAATACTGGAGGCGTTGTGGCCGGCTGTTAACGGATACATCGCCGTCATCGCCGATTACACTGGCTTTGGCGCCTCTTCGGGGATTATGCATCCATACCTCCATGCCCGGTCGCTGGCCAGCGCCTCACTCGATATGCTACGCGCCAGCAACGCTTTTCTCTTGTCCATTGGCCAGGCGACAAACGGAAAGATATTCAACATGGGTTATTCCGAAGGGGGCTACGCGGCAATGGCTCTTCAAAAAGATATAGAGCAAAACCGTTCGGATGAAATCACGTTAACCGCATCGGCCCTTGGCGCCGGGCCATACGATTTGTCCGGCTCCGGGGCGGAGAAGATAGAATCCGAAACGATTCCTGGCGTAGCCTATTTCGTGTATGTGATTGTCGCTTACAACGAAACATACCGGTGGGGCAGGGGGTATAACGAAATTTTCAAGGAGCCGTACGCCTCGTCGCTACCGGGTGTTTACAATGGATCGCAAGATATCGAACAGATTGGATCACAATTGACCAGTGTCACGGCCGATTTGTTGCAACCAGGTTTTATCGCCGATTATAAAGGGGATGGGGAGCGTACACTTAAAAATGCGCTGGTTGAGAATAATCTTTTAAACTGGGCGCCCAAAACGCCGACGAGGCTCATCCACGGGATAAACGATCAGATCGTCCCATACCAGAATTCCGTCACAGCCCGCGACAGTTTCGCCGCCAACGGCGCCGGTGTGGAGCTTGTTCCATGCACACAAGGGGCGGGGGACCATGGCGATTGTTACCTCCCTTTTATATATAGCGCGGTGGGCTGGTTCGACAGGTTTTAAAAGATCGGCCATGCATATCGGCTGTTTCGCGCGTTTCCGGCGATCATGTTTTTCAAAACGCCTTCACACAAAATATTCCAAAAGCGGAGCGCCTCGAATTCGTATAAAATAGGCGGATGAAAAACCGGTCTAAACGTTTCGAGTCGATTCTTTCATCTTTCACCGATGCGGTGATTATCATAGATGCCGATGGAAAGGTAGAGTGGGTGAACTCCTCAGCGCAGGAGCTTATCTCCCTGTCGCACAGCCACATGGCGGGAGCGGATATCCAGACGATATTCAAACGCTCTCCTAGCATTATGAAGACGGTCAACCAGTCGCTCTCCGATGGTGTCGTCTTCACCGATCATGACGCCTTATATCATCCAAACGACGGAGGCGAGACACCTGTGGGGGTTTCCATTCGCCCGATGGATGAAGGGGAGGGGAGGGGAGCGGTGATTGTGCTACGCGATCTTACCTCCCTGAAATCGTTGGAAAAATTTATGGCGGTGAACGAAAAAATGGGTGAGCTCTCCGCCCTGGCCGCCGGGATGGCTCACGAAATTAAAAACCCGTTAGGGGGGATCAGGGGCGCCGCACAGCTTATTAATATAGAGACGGCCGATACATCGCAAAAAGAACTGTCGGAGCTTATCGTTAGCGAGGTGGACAGGATCAACCGGCTGGTGGTCGACCTGCTGGCGGTTAACCAGCCTGGCGATTTCACCAAGGAGCCGGTGAACATATACCCGATTCTTGACGATTGCCTCCGGCTGTTGAAAGCTTCAATGGAAAAGAAAAAGATCGCGGTTGAAAGATATTTCGACCCGAGCCTCCCGGGGGTGATCGGTTCTGCCGATAAACTTCGTCAAATATTTTTAAACATCATCAAAAACGGTGTGGAGGCGTGCGACGAAGGAGGAGAGATCACACTGTCGACCCAGCTTGCCTGGGATATCCCCCACACCATAAAGGATAAAAACAGGCGTTATATTTTAATAGAGGTTAAAGATCAGGGGGGAGGCATCGATGACGAGGCGAGGAAAAGGCTGTTCACCCCATATTTTTCCAGCAAGAAATCGGGCGTGGGGCTGGGCCTGTCGATAACGATGGGGCTGGTGCAGGCGCACGACGGATATCTCGACATCGGCAACAGGAAAAACACCAAAGGGGCGGTGGCGCAAATATTTTTGCCTTATAAAATAAAAACCTGAGGCGTAAAAACGGTCTATGCCTTGATATTCATAAGCGACCCAAGCATCTCGTCGGTGGCCTGGATAGTTTTTACCTGAGCTTTGAAACCTGTCTCGCTTTGTATCAGGCTCACCATCTCCTGCCCGATATCGACGTTAGACATTTCAAGGGCGTTGGCCCGCACTTCGCCCAACCCGCCAGACCCCGGCGCCCCCGATACAGGCTGGCCGGACGCCGAGGTTTCATAGTATACGTTGCCGCCACCGCGCTCCAGCCCGTTGGGGTTATTAAATTTGACGGTTTCTATATTGCCGATGGTCTCTCTCGTTCCGTTTACCATCGCGGTGACCGATCCATCATTTTCTATGGCCACATTAGTCGCCTGGCCGGGGATTCGAATTTCGGGGCTAAGCCTGTTTCCGGCCGCATCCACAAGCTGGCTCTGGTTATCGACACTAAAAGAGCCAGCCCTGGTATATCCGGTGGCTCCACCGGGGGTTGTCACCCTGAAAAACCCGGAGCCTTCTATCGCCACATCAAGCCCACGGCCAGTTGTATAGATGGCGCCCTGGCTTTGCTCTGTCCGTATGGCGCCGGTTCGAACGCCCCCGCCGTTTTGCGCCGATGTGTTAATCGGGGTTGATCTTTTAAACCCGGTGGTGTTTACATTGGCGAGGTTATTCGCAGTCGATCTTGTGTTGCTTGCATATGCCCTGAGTCCTGACAGGGCGGCGTTCATGCCTTGTATCATATTTCCACATTCTCCTTGTCGAAATCCTGATCCATTTTAGCCTTCAATCGCCGCAAATCTCAATGGACAAATGGCGCATATAGAGATGTTTCGCTCCACAGATAAGTCAGATCAGCCGGAATAAAAACTTCCTGAATCTTTATCGGCCTCTTCTCCTTATAACTTTAGCCCCGTTTCGATAATAAATGAAATATAAAAAAAATTGGGAACAGACCTTAAGAATTGGATATTTCCGCCGAAACATAGATTAGGCGGAATGCGGATTTAAAAAGTTCGCATCCACTGGAAGCAAACACCTGAGCCTAATGGGAGGGAGACCCAGCCGGTATGCAGGGAAGCGGTAAACGTATCAAGGAGGAGATCCAAAATGGCATTACGAGTTTATAACAACATTTTCTCACTGAACTCCCAGCGGAACCTGGGTGTCAACAACAGCAAGCTGGGCCAATCGCTCGAACGACTATCATCGGGACTGCGCATCAACAAAGGCGCGGACGATGCGGCCGGACTGGCTATTTCCGAGGCTCTCAGAGCGGACATCAGGTCCTTGAACCAGGCCCTGAGAAACGCTAACGATGGAATCAGCCTCATCAACACTGCGGAAGGCGCGCTCTCCGAGCAGTCGGCCATCCTCGTTCGTATGAGGGAGCTGGCCTCACAGGCCGCCACCGGCACCGTCGGTTCCACAGAGCGAACCACCATAAACAGGGAGTTCAATGCGCTACGGGACGAAATCGACCGTATTTCGTTAGTGGCGGAGTTTAACGGGCAGAAGCTCGTTGACGGCTCGCTTCGCAGTGGTGTCAGCACAGGCACGGTTGTGCTGCAGGTCGGCATGCAAAACACCGCCAATGACAGGATAAACCTGAACACAGCGATAGATTTGACAGCCATCGATTCCACAGGTCTTAACATCACAGATATTTCCGTGACGCAAATAGCCTCGGCTCTCGATTCTCTCACAAGGCTTGACTCGGCGATAAGCACCGTTACGGAAGCTCGTGGTAAGTTGGGCGCAGTGCAAAACCGGCTGGTTTACACGATCAACAACCTGGCGGTGAGCTCTGAAAACCTGCAGGCGGCGGAATCACAGATTCGTGACGCCGATTACGCTAGCGAAATTTCAGACTTCACCAGAAACCAGATATTGGTTCAGGCTTCCACGGCCATTTTGGCTCAGGCTAACCTGGTTCCACAGACTGTGTTACAACTTCTGGGGTAATCGCAAGCTCCAAGCCATAGGGCCTACAAAGTGGGAGGTTTTAATTAACCTCCCACTTTTTTTATGTCGCAAAATAAAATGGAGCCTTTATTTCGATTTTACGATTTCGTCTATTTCTTTTAGCGTCACCAAAAGGGTTTTGAGGTCGCCTATGGGCCACATGTTCGGCCCGTCGCACGGCGCGTTGTCAGGGTCCGGGTGAGCTTCCAGAAAAATTCCGGCCACTTTGGCGCCAACGGCCGCCCGCGAGAGGGTCGGTATCAGGTCTCGATTGCCTCCGCTTTTTGTTCCAAGGCCGCCGGGGCGCTGTACGCTGTGCCCCGCGTCGAATATCACAGGGGCGCCAAGGCGGGCAAGTTCGTATAGCGAGGCCATGTCGGCCACCAGCGTGTTGTATCCAAAAGAAACCCCACGTTCTGTCACGAGCGCCCGGTCATTCCCGGCGCTTTTCACCTTTTCGATGGCGTTTTTCATATCCCAGGGGGCCATGAACTGTCCCTTTTTCACGTTGACCGCTTTTCCCGTGGCGCCCGCCGCCAGCAGAAGGTCTGTCTGCCTGCTAAGGAGGGCCGGTATCTGTAAAATATCGATAACCTCGCCCGATATTGTCGCCTCCTGAGGGGTATGAACGTCCGACAGAACCGGAACCCCGATGCTTTCCCGTACTTTTTGAAGAATTCGCAATCCCTCGTCTATTCCGACACCCCGGAAAGAGTGAACCGAGGTCCGGTTAGCCTTGTCGAAAGAAGATTTATATACGAACCCGATCCCCACCTCGTCCGTGATTTTTTTTATATCCTCGGCGCACCGCAGGGCATGGCTTTCGTTTTCGATTACGCATGGGCCGCCGATGAAAACCAGAGGCGCATCGTTATCGAAAACTATCGGGCCGGGATCGATTATCACACTCATATCAGTTGACTATTCTCCTTGGTCGCTTTAATGAAGTCGCGGAACAGCGGGTGGGGATTGCGCGGGGACGATTTAAACTCCGGATGAAATTGCCCGGACAGGAACCATGGATGGTCTTCAAGCTCCACAATTTCCACAAGCCTGCCATCGGGCGACTGGCCGGAAAATATCAGCCCGGCTTCTTCAAGGCGCATTCTGTAGTTATTATTAAATTCAAACCTGTGCCTGTGCCGCTCGCTTATCTTGCGCGTTTTATAGGCGGCGTAGGCGACAGATTTGTTTCGCACCTGGCAGGGGAACGCGCCCAGCCGCATTGTGCCACCCATATCGTGGAGGCTGGTCTGATCGGGCATCAGGTCTATCACCGGATCCTTGCAGTCTGGTTTGAATTCGCTACTGTTTGCGTCTTCCATCCCGCACACGTTGCGCGCATATTCGATCACGGCGCACTGCATGCCCAGGCATATTCCAAAGAAGGGGATTTTCTTCCTTCGCGCAAGGCCGATGGCCATGATTTTTCCTTCAATCCCCCGTTCTCCAAATCCGCCAGGGGCCAATATCCCGTCGGAGTCCCGCAATGTTTTCTCCAGGTTTTCCTCGGTCAGTTTTTCCGAATTGACCCAATGGAAATTTATATCGATATCGTTGGCTATTCCCCCGTGGGTGATAGCCTCCGCCAGGCTTTTATACGATTCTGTCAGTTTTACATATTTACCGATGATAGCTATGGTGATTTGCGGCTTGGAATTGTATATTTTTTCGACAAGATTTCTCCAGCCGTCAAGGTTGCTTTGCCTCCTTTCAAGCTTCAGCCTTTCCAGCGCCAGCTCGTCCAGACCCTCTTCATGCAGTGTCAGGGGGGCTTCGTATATCGATTTCACGTCGACTGCGGAGATAACACCCTTTTTATCGACATTGGAAAACATGGCGATTTTTTTCTTTAAATCGTCATCCAGCGGCCGCTCGCATCGACACAGGACTATGTCCGCCTGGATACCGGTTTCCAGTAACCTCCTGATGGAGTGCTGGGTTGGTTTGGTTTTCACTTCCTTGGACGTTTTTATGTATGGCACCAGCGTAACATGGACGTAACAGCAGTTGTCCCGCCCGATGTCGAACCGGTATTGGCGTATCGCCTCCAGAAACGGGAGCGATTCTATGTCCCCAACGGTTCCCCCTATTTCGCAAATGGCGATGTCGTACCCCTTGCCAACGGCGTCAAGGCGCGTCTTGATTTCGTCTGTTATGTGCGGTATCACCTGCACCGTGGCGCCAAGATATTCCCCTTTGCGCTCTTTTGTGATGACGCTATTGTATATCCATCCGGCGGTGACGTTGTTCAGCTTGCTCATCTTTGTGCTGATGAACCTCTCGTAATGGCCCAGGTCCAGGTCTGTTTCCGCGCCGTCATCGGTGACAAAAACCTCCCCATGCTGATATGGGCTCATGGTGCCGGGGTCGACATTGATATATGGGTCAAGCTTCATGATCGTCACCTTAAAACCCCGCGCTTCAAGCAATGCGCCCAGCGACGCGGCGGCGATACCCTTGCCCAGCGAGGATAAAACTCCGCCAGTTACAAAAACATATTTAGCCATTTTTTCCCTTCGTTATCTTATGTGGATTCCGGATAAAGTCCGGAATGACACTGTTTTTATCCATTACCCGCGATCTTTTCCGCCGCTTCCAGATCTTCAGGAGAATCGACCCCGATGGAATCGCTCGGGGTTTCTATACATAAAATCTTTTCCCCATGCTCCAGGATGCGCAATTGCTCCAGCTTCTCGCATTTTTCCAGGGGTGTCCGCTTCATGGTGGCGTATTTCAAAAGAAAATCACGGCGGTAAACGTATGTCCCCAGATGTTTGTATAACGGGAGGTCATCGCAATCTCCATCCCGGTCATTGGGTATCATAGCTTTTGAAAAATATAGAGCATAGCCCCGCAGGTCGCGCACAACACATGTCACGTTTGTGTCACCCGCCTGCTCTTTGCCCATGGCCACGCACAATGTGGATACGTTGAGGGAGGGGTCGTCCGCCACGCCCCGCACAGCTTCATCCACGGCCGCCGGGTCTATGAACGGCTCGTCCCCCTGTATGTTGACGACGATATCGTAATCGGGCAATTCGCGGGCCACTTCGGCGATTCTGTCTGTCCCGGATTGATGGTCGATAGAAGTAAGCCAAGCTTCCCCGCGGAATTTTGTTACGGCGGCATAGATACGGCTATCGTCGGTGGCGACGATAACGCGGGAGGCCGTGGCCATTTTTTTTGCCTGTTCGTATACACGCTGGATCATCGATTTTCCGCCGATAGGTTTCAAAGCCTTCCCGGGGAGCCGTGTGGAGGCGTACCGGGCCGGTATTACGACCAGAGCTTTAGCGCTCAACGGAAAAACCCACCGATTTTAGGGGAGAGAAGGGCCTTTGAAAACAAAAAGTTATGGCGAGCAAATGTTTTGCGAGCTCGTTCCTCGTCTTCAATAAAACAACCTTTTCGTTTAAGGCTAAGTGAACAATCACACAAGATATCATGCGCGGCGAAAAAGTCAAAGAACTAATATGAGCATGATCGCAATATATCCGGATAATTCCTGTTTTAAAAAAACTGTGGCGAGGGAAAAAATATTTTTCAATCAGGGAAATCGCAGATATCAATAGGCGTGCTTGTCCACAAAACCTTTCCAGATCGTGAGCAAAATAATTTTTATATCGAGCAGTAGCGACCAGTTTTCGATATAAAAAAGATCGTGTGTTATGCGGTCTTCCAGCGACGTGTTGCCGCGAAGCCCGTTCACCTGGGCCCAGCCGGTCATCCCGGCTTTCACTTTGTGGCGGAACATATAGCGGGGTATGCTTGTCTTGAAGCTATCGACAAAATGGGGTCGTTCGGGGCGCGGCCCCACCAGGCTCATATCTCCTTTCAGGACGTTAAATATCTGCGGCAATTCGTCGAGGTTTGTTTTTCGGATAAATTCACCCACTTTTGTTCGCCGGTCGTCTTTATCAGCGGCCCACCGGGGGCCACTCTTTTTTTCCGCATCGACCTGCATGGAACGAAATTTATACATTACAAACCTGGCGCCTCCAAGGCTCATCCTTTCCTGCTTGTAAAGTATCGGACCGCTCGATTCCAGCTTCACGGCGATGGCCACCGCAACCATCACAGGGGCCCAGAACACAAGCCCGATGAGCGATAGCGTAATGTCGAACACTCGTTTAAAAATTACGTTCCAGCCATACATGGGGCTTTCGGAAAGGGAGACAATCGGTATTCCGTCAAAATCCTCCACCCCCGCGTTTAGTTGCATCAGGTGTAATATATCGGGAGCAAGCTTGATATCGACCGTTTCGTCCCCTAAAAGCGAGAGGGTTTTTTCCAGCCGAACCTCTGCGTTGCGGGGCAGGGCGATGAATATCTGGTCGATCGAATGATTTTTAATCATCTCTTTTAAATGCTCAATGGTGCCCAGAACTTCATAACCGTGAATGTTTTTACCGATATCCTCCGGGCTGTCTGACAATATCCCCACCACTTTCAGGCCAGACTCCGGGTGGTGGGAAAATTTTTCCGCCAGAGTCCGCCCCAGCTTGCCCGCGCCGATAATAATGACGAATCGCTGGTTATAACCACGCCTCCTGGCATATTTCAGCCCCGTGCGAACCGCAACATGGGAAAGAACCAGCGAGATCATGGAGCTCATCCAGAATATGCCGATCATCAAGCGTGAAAACTCGAAATTTCGATAGAAGAAAGCGATGGCGGCCATTATCAGTATAGAGATGGTGGAGGTTTTAAATATACGGAAATATTCATGGAACCGCGAGTCCGACCGCATCTGGTAATACAATCCCCCAAGCTGGAGCGACACCGCCCAGATCACGATTATCACCGGGAGAACCTTGATATATTCGATGAGTGGCGGAACCCCTTTGGTTGCGGGTAGCAGGCCGAACCTTAACTCGTACGCCAGAATCCACGAAAAGGAAACAACGCCTATATCGACCACAAGCATGGCAAAGAGGAACAATTGATTATGCTTTTTCAACATTTGACAAAGTATACACGATGAATTTTCCATGGGGAAGGAAAGAGATGGTTTTGCATGGCGGAAGGAAGTCACAGGCCTGTTTCTGATGGCAAAACAGGGGTGGAGGCCTGGTGGAGGGGTGTGGATGGAATAAATGTGAATGTTTTATCGGACATGGTAAAATGGATTCATATGAAAATGCTGGCATGAGTTTCGTTCCACATTGTTCACGCCGGTGAACTTCATCAAGAAAATCTGCGAGATAAACTTCAGACATATGCCAGAACTTGCCCTGAGCCGCCCCTGCCAGGCAGGGCCACAAGCGGTCGCCCTTAAGGTTATGGCTGTGGCCCCAAACAAAGATGGAGACTGGCGGGAGCCGACTGATGGTGAAGTTAATGGATCGTAACAATGCGCAAGAGGGGAAGCTTGGCCTGAAAGAGATTGTCGCCATGGGAATTGGCGGCATGGTTGGAGGGGGGATATTTTCTGTTCTGGGTCTCTCTGCCGAACTGGCGGGGCATGCCGCCCCTCTGGCCTTTGCGTTTGGCGGTCTGATAGCCCTGCTCACCGGGCTTTCATATTCCAGGCTGGGGCTCGCTTTTAAATCAGACGGCGGCAGTTTCACCTATCTGGAACATGCTTTTTCCCATCGTAACATCGCCGGTATGGGGGGGTGGCTTTTACTGGTGGGATACATCGGCACGCTGGCGCTGTATGCGTTTACGTTTGGCATGTATGGCGTCGCCATGCTGGAATCCGGGGCGCATAATCCCGCCATACAGCGCTTTCTTCAAAGCTTTATCCTGGCGCTGTTTCTGGGCGTAAACCTGTACAGCGTGAAGGCGGCGGGGAGAAGCGAGGAGGCGATTGTTCTTGTGAAGGTGTTGATATTGTCTTTGTTTGCCATTGTGGGGCTTTTTTATATTAGAGAGGATCACATCCTGCCTTTATTAAATAATGGCGAAGGGGGTGTGCTGATGGCGGCGGCTCTTATCTTTGTCGCCTATGAAGGTTTCGAGCTGATTCCAAATGCGGTGAACGAAATGAAAAACCCGGGGCGTGACCTGCATCTTGGGATAATGATTTCCATCGTCGTTACGATTATAATCTATATTCTGGTCTCCCTTGTGGCTGTTGGCAACCTGTCCGCGTCTGAAATATCGCAATACAAGGAGTCGGCCCTGGCGGTTGCGGCAAAGCCTTTTCTGGGGCGCGCCGGTTTCGCGTTGATCGCGCTGGGGGCCCTGCTTTCCACCGCTTCAGCGATTAATGCGACCTTGTTCGGCACGGCCAGGCTGGCCATGGTTATGGGGCGGGATTCCGCCTTGCCAAAAGTGTTCTGCCATCGTGAACGGACCAGGGATATTCCGTGGGTGAGCCTTGTTGTCATAACGTGCGTTACGCTGGTGTTTGTTAATCTGTGTGATTTGACGATGATCGCCGCCTTCGCAAGCTCCACATTCCTGCTGATATTCGCGATCATAAACCTGTCGGCTTTCCGTTTGCGAAAGAGGATTGGCATCGGAGCTCTATCCCCGCTGGCGGGCATTATGCTATGCCTTGGGTGCTGGGCGGTTCTTTGTTTTTATTTATGGGAAAACAATCGCTTGGTTCTTGCGTGGATGGCGGTTTTCTATGTGGGAACGGCGATCGCGGAACTTGGCTATAGCGAGAGAAAGCTGGCGCTTAAGTGGTGGAATAATATGTCATAGGGCAAAATGCGCTGGCGGGGGGGGCTAATCGGAACTGGCTTCCTGGCTGTTAGCGGTGGCCGGCTTTGGCTCGCTGGCCTTCTGTTGACGTTTTTCAAAAGGGATGCTTTTGCGCGGGTCTTCATAGGCGATTTCAGCTTTGCGCGATGATTTTTCAGGGGGTCTGGGGGCGGCTGTTTGCGCGATGCGGACTTCGGCTTCGGGTGACAGGGTGATCCGGTCTTGCAAACCTATCTGCACTGATTTCGTCACGTTTAGCTTTTGCGCGCGATCGGCATAGAACTGTTGCCGGCCATACCCCACCGCCGCTTTCCTGACAGATCCAATAGCTTCAATCATTTCATTCGCATCTCACATGAACATCAATTAATTCCGTGTAACCGGCCAAAACAATTCGTGATCGATTCCTAATGCTTAAGGTCTATAAATTTTGCGAAAACCGGCTTTTTGTTGAAACCGTATAAGCCCATATCCTTCCTCGTTTTCATGACCTTGCTAAACTCGCTCTGTACGGCGTCTTGCGCATCGCCCAGCTTCACCTCGCAGGCGGCGTCCACCTTTATCACGTTTTTGATCAGCCGTTTAAGCTCTTCAACAAGGGCCGTGGGCTCGTCGCTTTCCAAAAGCTTCTCTCGCCCCGGCCTAGACAGAAATTGAGACACCTCCCCGTCCCCCTTTTTTATTTTGACCAAAAGATCGTCTCGTTCTGATATCACAGGCGCCAGTTCATCGGGCCCTTTGGAGCTGTCGAGCAGATCATCAAGCGCCATGGCCAGACGCAAAAGCTCCTCATAAAGGCTCTTCTGCCCCTTCATCAGCTCCAGGAGCAGGGACAAATCATCATTTCTCATCACGCCACCACCCTTCCCAGTGTCGATCGATTAACGTCGTTTTCAGTCACCGAGAGCATCTCCTCCATCAGCTTGGAGACGACGCCAGGGTTCTTGCCGAAATAACCAAGCAGGCTTATTTCCGCATCAATTATGCCATAGGGGGCGCCGATGGCGTCTGCTATTTTGTTTAATATGCGGACGCCCACACCGCTGTCGATGCTGTTGAACACTTCAAAAACAGCATGAGGATTGTCTTTTAACTGTTTGGATAATTTATCCTTATCAATAGTTAAAGTGAAATCATCCTGGCTTAGTAACCCCATGTTGCCAAGCCTTGCCAATATCCCCCCGGCAGGGTCGTTGTATGTGTCGTATGCCTTGGGCTCCGGGTTGATCCCGGAGACAGAATCTTGAACACCCTCTCCTACGCCGGGCAAACCGGATAATACAAGCTCCACCCCAAGGTCACGCAGAGATCTGGGTGGCTCATCCATGCCAGCCACCTCTTTTTGCGATTCCCGGACCAGCGAATCGGCGAAATGCTGGACTTCCTGATTGTTCATCAGGGATCCCTCTTTTATCGTTTCGTTATTGATCTGGCGTATAACGTCGTTATATGCGCTGGCGAACATAGAGACGGTGTTCACAGCGCTGGATGGATCGCGCGACACGGTCACGGTGATTTTTTCGGAGGAGACGCTCAACAGTTCCAGATCAACGTTTGAAATAACGTTCTCTATCCTGTTGCTGTAGGAGGTGTATTCGGTTCCATCGACAGTGAATCGCGCTTTGACGGGATCCCTGAAATATATGCTGTTATCGACCTGCGATTTTAATGTCTTTCTTGTGTCGTTATCTTCTTTTAAAAAGCCAAGGTTAAACATAATATTATCCGGGTCTTCAATACGGATCCGTTCGTTGGCGCCATCCGTGCTCTTGATGATCAGCCGGTCATCCTCTATCGTCGCTTTCACCCCGATCAATTTCGAGCCGCCATCAATGACGCCGTTACCATTGGCGTCTTCCGACGTGTCCAGGATTCCGTCCTTATCGCGATCTTCAGAATAGCTGAAAGATGGCAAATATGTTCCATTACTGATCCATCGCCCCGGCTGGTAAAAAGTGTCGAGGATTCCGTTTCCATTCGAATCTTCAGATTCGGTCTGAAGGATGCCGTCCCCGTTTTTATCTTCACCGATGTTGATGGCGTCACGGATATCTGCGATGGAATCTGTCGCGGAGATGGTGATCGAATATCCGTTTATTATGATTGCGCCGGAATAGTTGAGGGCGGCGTATGGATCGGATTGTTTATCGCTGGCGATCTGGTGCGATACGGCCAGCTTTTCTATGGTGATATCATATTGCGCCACCTGGGCCATGGTGGCGGGGGAGGCGGTCACGACATTCGGGTTTCGCGAAGAGCCAGTGTTGGGGTTGAACGCTTCGAGCGACTGCATGTCAAGTATCCTGGCGCTAAGGTTCCCCAGGCTTTTTCTTAAATTAACGAGGAATTGCCTCTGGTTGTTTATCGCGCGGATATCGCCGCCGGTCATCTTTGCTATGAATGCCTTGGCTGGGCCGGGGGCCAGGGCCTGTTGCGTGTTATATGCGGAGGCCGCAGTGGCGAGGAGACTTCCGGGGAGTGAACTGCGCCGCGAGACAATTCCCGATTCCGCAAAAATATCGCGCCCATGCCGCACAACAGAACGCCCGATATCGGCCGTGGCGGAATAGTAGCTGGCATTGCGCTCCGCTCCGGCCTTGAGTTGTGGCGGTGTTCTGCCGATGTCTGCCGTGGCGGAATAGTAGCTGGCTGTGGCTGTTTCAATCATGGCGCGCTTTCCCCTGCCAGCTGTTTGTGCGCGGGGAGGGTCCGCCTGGAAGAATCGAATAAAAGGAAAAAATGTTTTTGATGTACTAAAGTATCGCAAAAACCAGCCGATAAACAATAATGTGAAATGTATCTATTTATCGTTTTCAGGATGGAAAAGAGATATTTTAGCCAATAATGAGCATAAATCGAGTATAAACAGGCAAAAATAGCCAAAACAGTTTTGTAAGCCAGGTTTACAAAAATATACATATTTGGCGCTCATTAGTGGCGAAAGGCGAGCCTCTCGCGCATTTTACATAAATCACCGCCCCGGATGGTAAACCACCCACCAGGGCAATAAAGTCCTGATAGGTCTATCGGCAGAAATACTTGAAAACTTTAGCCAGGTTGTTATTTAATCTGGAAAATATCTTTAACCCCATAATTTACAAGGCTATCTGTGTGGCATATTACATGGCGGGAACCCACGCCGTATTGATCCGGGGCGCCGGTATTTATCGGGGAGGGGGCGGCTTAGTCGGCCTGGAGATATTGCCGTGATCGAGTCATTCCACACATTTCAGAGGCGATGAAGCAAATATCTTTTGCGGTTTATTGGTGAAACTTCCCCCTAGTGAAAAATTATTCCATGAAACGCGGCCCGCTATGAAAGGGATATATACCTGATAATAAAAAAGAGCAGTCCCAATCCGAGGAAGAGTATGACGACGTTTATAACCACAGAGGCTCCGTGGAGCTTACCGAACTTTTTACGCAACTGTTGTTTGTTCGCGTCATCATCGGCCAAAGCCCGTATATCGGCCTTAACCTGGCGCGCCTTCGGGCCAAGCACAAACCCCTGGCTTGCGACCAATCCCCCCATCAGGCATAAAAGGATGAGCCCCACCTTGATATGCGGAACAAACCCGACCTTCGACCCCAGCATAAAAAGTGTAACGAGGGCGATCACCGCGCATATCATCCCCAGCATAAAATATTTGGGGAAGACAAGCCCGACGATGTCTCCCGCCATTTGCCGCTCGAAGTTCTTGAATACGGCAGGAGCCACGACGAATGAAAAGAAAACCATCGACCCGATCCATACGGTCATCGATAACAAATGGAAATATTTAATAGCGCCTAACATTTTTTACTACCTTTCATGTTTTTCTGGGCCATGGAAAAAGGCGATAGGTGAGGCCTTTTTAAAGGGCCAGCCTTTCGAAGGGAGCCACCGCCCCGGTTTCGTCACCGTATGTTTACCCTCCTGTTTCAGGTGGAGGGCGATTTATCTCTTAACAGACACAATAAACGTGGGGAGCTTTTCTTTATTCTTCAGTTTAAGGGCTATGCGCTCTGCGGCGCCTCTTGTTTTAAAAGAGCCGACCTGCACCCGCCGCCACGTTTTACCCCGCACAACCGCCCGGCTGATGAGGGCGCTGTAACCCTTTTTGACAAGGGCTTTCCGCAGGTTCACGGCATCTTTTTCCGTTACGAAACTGCCCACCTGCACCGTGAACACCTTACCCTTCGGCACATTCGCCGAGGCCACTTTTTTCTTTTTCACCGGTTTTTTAACCTGTTTCTTTATCTGTTTTTTTGCCGGTTCCTTTTTCTTCTTTACCGCCTTTTTTTCTTTTTTATCTTCCTTTTTTTTGGGGGCTGTCACGGGCGCCGGTTTCTGGTTTTCAAAAGGGTCGACCGCCGGCGCGCTCTCTTTCTTCAGTGTTTTGGTGAACGTGAATTTTTCCTCATTTTTTTTAAGCGCCTCTTTGGGAACTTCCACAACCTCGGTTTCGTTTATGATCTGGTTCGCGTCGAGTTTCTTGGGAATAGCGCCCAAAATCGGGGCCTCTTCGCTTGTTTCTGTTTTGACCGGCGACCTTTCGGCTGAGAAGAACCAGTTAGCCGCCCAATAGCCAAGAACAAACGAGAAAAGCCCGATGGAGACAATCGCCATCACAACGATGCGCAGTCGTCTGTTTGTAACAGATATGCGTGACTGCTTGTAATCTTTCATAACCTACATTCTCTTTGGCGCCGTCACTCCAAGGACGGTCAATCCGTTTTTTAACACTGTCATTGAAGATTCTACCAGTAATAGCCTCGCCTGTGTTAGCCCGATATCGTCAGTGACCACCCGGTTATGACTATAGAAGTAGTGAAACATCGCCGCCACCTCAGACAGATATTGCGCCACAGGGTGGGGCTGGTAGGAGAGGGCGCAGGATTTGATAATATCGGGGAATTCCAGTAGCTTGCGGATGAGGCGCAGTTCGTCCTTTTGTTCGAGGAGAGATTTGTCGATATCATTGAAAGAGAGGGGTTTAATCTCTTTCGTGCGGGCGTTGACAAAAATGTTGCAACACCTGGCGTGGGCGTATTGTATGTAATAGACCGGGTTTTCGTCCCCCTCTGTCTTGGCCAGATCGACATCGAAATCGAGATGACTGTCGGCCGAGCGCATAAGGAAAAAATAGCGGGTCGCGTCGACCCCCACCTCGTCCACTATTTCCCTCAATGTGGTGAACACTCCGCCACGGGTGGTCATAGCGACGACTTTGCCCCCTCGCTTTAGGTTCACCATCTGCACAAGGCGCGGAACAAGCCTGTCGGGGTTTGCCCCGAGGGCGGCGATCATCGCCTTCATCCGTGGGATATAGCCATGATGATCGGCTCCCCAGATGTCTATCAGAAGATCGAATCCTCGCTTAAGCTTGTTTTTGTGATAGGCGATGTCCGCCGCGAGATAGGTCACCCTCCCATCCGCCCGTTTCACCACCCGATCTTTCTCATCCCCGGCCGACTCCGTTTTGAGCCAGAGGGCTCCATCTTTTTCGTATATATGCCCCTCTTTTATAAGCCGTTCTATCGTGTTGGTCACATCGCCGTTTTTGTGCAGGGTCTCTTCGGAAAACCAGTTGTCGAACGATACGCGAAAATCATCCAGATCTTTTTTAATTGTTTCAATCATCATTCGTTCGGTGAATTTTCGCGCCTTTTTAAGCGCCTCATCTTCCGGAAGATCCAGTATATCCTCCCCTTCCGCTTCTATAAGGCTCCGGGCGATGTCTTTTATATATTCCCCTTTATAAGCAGGCTCATCAAACGCTCTGCCCATAATCTCTTTCACCCGGTTCAATGTAGACCTGCCCAGGTTCTCCATCTGTAAGCCAACGTCGTTTATGTAATATTCGGTGGAAACATCGTATCCGGCCATCTTCAATATCCTGGCAAGGCAATCGCCCACGGCGGCTCCCCGCCCGTGGCCTATGTGCAGGGGCCCGGTCGGGTTGGCCGAAACAAATTCGACCAGCGCCTTTACCCCCTTGCCTGCGTCACTTTTTCCGAATTTGTCCTTTTGTTCCAGGATACCTCCCAGTTTTTCTATCCACATAGAGGGTTTAATGGTCATGTTTATAAAGCCGGGGCCCGCGACAGCGACAGATGAGAAAGATTCGCTCTTCTCTAGCTCTGTTTTAATTTTCTCCGCAATTGCGCGAGGGTTTGACTTTAGTTTCGAAGCGAGGATCATGGCGGCATTGGTGGAAAAATCGCCGAATTTTTCATCTTTCGGGATCAGGATTTCGACCCCGGTGGTTTGACCCTCCCACTCTTGCCGAGGGAAAGCGGCGGCGTATGCCTTTTCAATTTCTCTTAATATAGTTTGTTTCATATCTGTATCGAAAGATTATAATGAACAACGCAGGCTACAGCCAGTTATAAGGTAAGTCAAACGTTTCCATCGGTTTTCAATGAATAAAAAAATAGTGTACAGGGTGAACGCGGACGGGAAAACCGGCTATGGCCATCTGGGCCGGTGCATATCCCTTTCAAAATTCCTGGAGGGGGAGGGGTATGGGGCGGTGTTCCTCCTGGGGCCAGATCAAAGCGGCGCATCGGTCGCCTTTTTCAGGGCGACAGATTCGACATACCAACTGCCGGAAAATTATGACGAAGAGGCGGAGATCGAGGCTATGAAACAGATTATCAATCTGGAAAATCCGTCTGCCGCGGTGGTCGATCTTCTTGAATCAAGCCTGGCTATGATGGAGACGATCTACCGGTCGAATATCCCCCTTATGGCTATCGACGATATATGCAAAAATAATCACATGGCCGATATTATCGTAAACGCAGGCCCCGTGGCGCGTGAAGATGATTATAAGGGGCGCCGCCCGGAGCTACTGCTTGGGAGCGATTACCTGATGCTTCGGCCCCAGTTCGCCCGGATGGCACAGGGGAGGAAAGATAATGAGGAACCGGACGGGATATATGTCTCCTTTGGCGGTTCCGACCCGAAAAATTATACACTCAGGGCTCTCGATATGTTTGGAACGATCAAAAACGATTTTAGCGCCTTTATTGTGGTTGGAAGCGGATATCGTAATTATGATTTATTATTGGACAGGGCCACCCATTCAAAGGTGAAGGCCGATATCAGGCAAAACGAAAAAGAGCCGTGGCGAATTATGAAATGGGCCAGGGTTGCCGTATGCTCTATAGGCTCCACATGCTGGGAGCTTATGCTTATGGGCGTTCCGTGTATCACGCTCACCCAGAACGATAATCAGGCCCGCTATGCCGACGAACTGGCCGCCCGGGGGGTCGTTATCCATTTCGCTCGAAATAACGAATTTAACAATGACGAACTGGCGAATACGATAGAGAAACTGATGGGTAACCGGGAGATGAGGCGGGGGATGGCGGAAAAGGGGAGAAAGCTGGTCGATGGAAAAGGGTTGGAGCGGGTGGCGAAAGCGTTAATCAGGAAAATGAAATCAGTCTGATTTTTTTTCCGCTTCCCTTTTCTTAGCTTCCATTTCAAGAACTGCGGGGTTTACAGGTTTATCAGATTTTGCCGATTCCTTGGCGGCCGCCTTCCAGTCGTCCGGTTTTTCCTCTGCGCCAAGGAAATTATCCTCCACGGCTTTATGGAGCGAACCCATAGGATTGCGGACGAACTCGGTCTCATCCTCAAAATCGGTGGCCATCCCGCTGATCCCGTCTTTAACATTGCGCATGGAGCGGCTGAACTCCGCATACCCCTTCCCAAGGGAGCGGGCAAGCTCCGGCAATTTCTTGGGGCCGATGACAACAAGGGCCACAGCAAGAATAACCATTATCTCCGGCATTCCCATACCAAACACTTTGATATCTCCCCTGATGAAATTTATTTGCTAACGGCTCAATTATCTCAAAGCCGGGCGCTGAATTCAATGATAGCATTCAGGAACATGGATATCATTCAAAAACAAAAGTTTCCTTGCCCCACAAAGCGATATTTGTTATATTTCACCCAATTTACAGCCGGTCGGTTGGGAATGGGGGGCCAGCCCGTGTGGCGCCCCCGATGTTATCAACCGGATAACGATAACCATACCGGTTCGGAAAATTCACTTTTGGCATCTATTCGGAGCTTGCGGCCCGGCAACGCCTGTTAACTTCGGAAAAACCGTGGTATAAGCCCTGGATAGAGGATTGTGGTGGCGCCAATGAAAACAGATATTTTAAAAGCAGGCAGGCGATATTTTCCGCTTCTCCTTTTCGTGGGCTTCTCCTTTTTTATTCCGGCTGGCATTGCAACGGGCCAGAGCGCCGGCGCGATAATCGTGAAAGCGGGTGTTTTCCGCTCTGATATTGGTCCTGTGATGATCGGGCTTTATAAAGATCCCAAAAAATTCAAATTAAAGACCGGGCCTTATGCCGTCGGGATAGCCGACATTATCGATGGCAGGATTGAACTGGCTTTTGAAGAAATTCCATACGGAGTGTATGCGCTAAAGTTTTATCACGACAGAAACGAAAACAGCCGGATAGACGATAATATTTTTGGTTTCCCCACGGAGCAGTTCGGATTTTCAAATAACGCCTGCGCCACATGGGGCCATCCCGGGTTCGATAAAGCGAAGTTTACACTCGACAGGGCGGAACTGGTTCTTGAGATAAAGGTCCAGGGGTGATTGCAACGCAGGGCGCCCCCTGAAAGCGAGGGCCGCCGTTGTGGGACGCGCGGCCAGAAGATTGGTCAGCTTATCGGCCTTGTATAGCTTTCGATAATCCCGAAAATCTCGTCTATTTTATTTTCGCCATGGCCTTCGTCTATGGCGGTTTTAACGCACGTTTTAATGTGGCCTTTAAGAATTTCAAGGTTTGCCTTTTTAAGGAGCGACTGGGCCGACAGGATCTGCTTCGACACGTCTATGCAGTATCTGTCATCCTCTATCATTTTTATGATGCCGTCAATCTGGCCGCGGGCCGTTTTCAGGTTTAAAGACGCCTTGTTTTTGACTTCATCGAGCATTTGTCCTCTTCTAACGTTTTGTGTGTATGTAAAAAATCGAGAGAAACTATCCCGCATTTAGAGTCTGTCATCTCTCGCAAAACAACTTCCTCCAGAATAAAAATTTCGACGACTTCCGGGTCGAACTGTGAACCGCCCATCTGGATGATTTCATTTTTGGAATCATCAAAAGAGACCCCCCTGCGGTATGAGCGATCAGAGATCATCGCATCGAGTGTGTCGATAATAGAGAATATCCGCGCCCCCAACGGGATGTCATCCCCCTTGAGGTTGTTGGGATATCCGGAGCCGTCGTAATGCTCTTCATGAGAGAGGACGATATCAGCCGCGCTCCGCATGAACGGGATGGTTGAAAGAATCGAAAAACCTCTTTCGGGGTGGCCCTCCATTTCGGCCCATTCCTTTTTGGTCAAAGAGCCTTTTTTAAGCAAAATTTTGTCCGAAATTCCTATTTTGCCAATATCGTGCAACAGGGAGCCCCAATATATCTGGCGCAATTTCTCTTTTTCGTCTGTGAAATGTTTCGCCAGAACCATTGTGTGGCACGCCACCCGCTTTGAATGCAGGCCTGTCTCGTGTTCACGGATATCAACAGCCTTTGCCAGGGCTTCAGCAAAGGCGAGATAGGCGTTGTCCAGCTCCGCCTTGAGATAGTGATATTTTTTATCTCCCAGATAACACCCTTCACAACAGTATTGTTTGCCACTGCCTGTAAAACCGGCGCCTTTTTCCAGGGGGCAACCACAAAGACTGCACAGCAGATCGCCTCCTGTCTGGCCGCCAGCAACGGAGCACGGCTCCGCCGCGCCAGCTTTAGTATGAGGTTTCCTCGTCTCTTCAGGCATTTTATGTCTTTTTAGGAAATAGAGACAACGCTGTAACCTTCGTCTTTAACCGCTTGAATTAAAAGATCATCAGCGATATCCCCATTGGTTTCCACATCAGCTGTTTTGGTTTTCAGGTCTACATGAACTTTTGTCACCCCGTCAATTTTTTCCAAAGCTTCGGTTGTGTGATTGACACAGTTCTGGCAGGTCATACCATCAATTATAAGAATCTTTTTCATTTTTAAACTCCATTTTGTAAAACATTGGCCCACCCCACCAGGGGCGCCCTATGCATAATATGAGTTCAAACATCTCATTTGTAAACCATGTCCCAAAAAATAATCCGGAATTCTTGTTTCACTCAGATATTTTCAGACAAATATTATTGTTTATTTTAAGGTAGCGAGAACTTATTAGAGCAAAAGGTATCTATAATGGTTATAATGCTTGGTTTATGAATTTGAAAGGGGGGCGGGCGCAAGCCGGACTTCTTACAGGAAAATATGAAATTCAACAACGTATGTCTTGAAGCTCTGGGTTACGAGCTCCCCCCCAAGATAGTCACATCAGGCGATCTGGAGGATAAGCTCGCCCCTTTATACGACAGGCTAAACCTGAACAAAGGAAGGCTGGAAATGATGACCGGCATCCGGGAGCGAAGGTTCTGGGAAAACGGTATCCGCCCTAGCGGCGCGGCCATCAAGGCGGGCGAGAAGGCCATCGAAGCCTCTGGTATTGAAAAAGAAAAGTTTGGCGCGATATTTCACGCCTCGGTCTGCCGCGATTTTCTGGAGCCGGCCACCGCAAACGTTGTGCACCATATGCTGGGGCTCCCCCCCGGCGCTATGGTGTTCGATATCTCCAACGCATGCCTGGGGGTGTTGAATTCTATCATTATTCTGGGCAATATGATTGAGCTTGGGCAGGTGGAAGCCGGGGTGATAGTGGCGGGCGAGATGGGGGAGACACTGGTGAAAACAACTATCGAAGCTCTGCTGGCGGATGAAAACGCAACCCGGCAATCTATCAAGCCTGCTTTTGCCTCGCTTACCATCGGGTCCGGGGCGGCGGCGGTTGTCCTTGCCCATAAAAACATTTCCAGAACGGGTCATAAAATTGTTGGGGGTGTTGTCCGGTGCGCCACGGAAAAAAACCACCTTTGCACCAGCGACAGAGACATCGGCATAGGGAAAAATTCCCAACCCCTTATGGCGACAGATTCCGAAGAGCTGTTAAAAGAGGGATGCGCTTTGGCGGCGAAAACGTGGGTGGAGTTTAAACGGGAGCTTGACTGGGAAAACGAAAAAATCGGGAGGACCTTCACTCACCAGGTTGGCTCCGCACACAGGAAACTTCTTTATGAATCGCTTGGGTTGCCGATCGAGAACGATTTTTCCACACACGAGTTTTTAGGGAACGTCGGCTCTGTTTCTCTTCCTCTTACCCTGGCGCTGGGCGCGGAAGAGGGGCTTTTGTCCACGGGGGACAAGGTGGCCCTTCTTGGGATCGGCTCCGGGTTAAACTGCCTCATGCTTGGGCTTGAGTGGTGACGCCAGAGATAAAAAGACTGTATCCCTTCACTCCACAAAAACTTGACCTTAATGGTCTCTCCCTCAGCTATCTCGACGAAGGCCCAAAAGGCCCCAAAGGCGCTCACACCCTTGTGATGCTCCACGGCAACCCGACATGGAGTTTTTATTACAGAAATCTGGTGACGGCTTTAAGCCCCGATTTTCGTGTGATAGTTCCTGACCATATGGGCTGTGGCCTGTCGGACAAACCTCAGGATTACGACTATTCGCTGAAGACACATATCGATAACCTTTCCGCCTTGATAGAACATCTTGGGATCGAGGAGATGACCCTTGTGATGCACGATTGGGGCGGGGCGATTGGAATGGGATACGCCGTTTCCCACCGGGATAAAATTAAATCGCTTGTCATTTTCAACACGGCGGCGTTCACTTTTTCCCATATTCCTTTTCGTATCAACATATGCCGTATTCCGGTCCTGGGCGAAATTATAGTGCGCGGGTTTAATGGATTTGTCGGGGCCGCCGTCACTGGAAACATGGCGACCGCAAAGCCGGAACGCTTTACAAAAGAGGCTCGGGCCGGCTATCTGGCCCCATATGACAGCTGGGCCAGCAGGATCGCCATTCACAGGTTTGTGCGGGATATTCCGATTAAAAAGTCGCACAAATCGTATTCCACGCTGAAGAAGATAGAGAATGGACTGGAGCTTTTTTCAGAGGCTCCGGCGCTTGTGATATGGGGGAAGAAAGACTGGTGTTTTGACGAGCGTTTTCTTGATATCTGGCGGGGGAAACTAAAAAACGCGGAAACGTATATAATGGAGGAGGCGGGGCATTTCGTGGTGGAAGACGCCCACGAAAAAATCGTCCCTCTGATGCGCTCATTTTTGAGCCGGAGATAATAATTGTGAAAGACGACATCATAAATATCGCAAAACATTTGCCGGTGATGGCCCGTCTTTACCCTGATAAAGAGGCGATAGCCGTTTCGTCCGGCGAGGAGGATGACGGGAAAATAATCTATCGCGCGATGACCTTCTCCGAGCTTGACAAGGAGAGCGATAAATATGCCCATGGCATGGCGAAGCTCGACATCAAAATGGGCACAAGAGTTCTCCTTATGGTCAGCCCCGGGTTTGACTTTACAATACTTGCCTTTGCGCTCTTTAAGACGGGGGCTGCGCCTGTTCTTATAGACCCCGGGATGGGGAAAGCGAACCTTTTGAACTGCGTGCAGGATTCCAGGCCGGAAGTGATGATCGCCGTCGGCAAAGCGCATCTTGCAAAAATGATCTACCCCAGATTTTTTAAAACAGTCAAGCGAAGCATCATCGTGGGTAAAAGCTTCAACTGGGCCGGCGCCGGGCCCGACCGGATATGGATCGACACCGAAGATCCGTTTGATATCGCAAAAACAAAATCGGACGATATGGCGGCGATTATCTTTACCACCGGCTCCACCGGGCCACCGAAAGGGGTGGTCTATACTCATGGCATGTTCGACGCCCAGCTTACGATGATCAGGGATCATTACGGCCTGACCGAGAAAGATATCGACCTTCCGGTTTTTCCTCTGTTCGCCCTTTTCTCCATCGCCCTTGGGATGAGCGTTGTGATACCGGAGATGGACCCGACCCGTCCCGCCGACCTTGATCCCCAAAAAATCGTCAACGCCATAACGCAAAAACATGTGACCTTTACATTCGGCTCTCCCGCTGTCTGGCGCAAGGTGAGCGCCTATTGCGCCGAGAAGGGGATCAGGCTTTTGTCGCTTAAAAAAATATTGATGGCTGGGGCTCCTGTTCGCAAAGAAATTCATGACCGTTTGCTAAATAAAATATTGGCGCCCGGCGCGATGACGTACACCCCGTATGGTTGCACCGAGGGGCTTCCCATCAGCGATATCACCGGGCGAGAAGTGATGGATGAAACCTGGGACGAGACCTGTGAGGGCCGCGGGATTTGCGTTGGATACCCATTGCCGGGGATCGTTGTGGAGGTGATAAAGATCACAGACGAACCGGAGCCAGAATGGAGCGATGATTTGAAAGTTCGCCATGGAGAAATCGGGGAGTTCGTCGCAAGCGGGCCTGTTGTCTCCCGTGAATATTTCCGGTTGCCCGAGCCGACGAGGTATCACAAAATTTATGACAGAAACTCCGGAACGGTTCGCCACAGGATGGGGGATCTGGGCTATGTTGACGACAAGGGGAGGATGTGGTTTTGTGGGCGCAAGAGCCATCGCGTTATCGTGGAGGGCGAGACGCTTTTTGCGGATCAGTGCGAAGCGCTGTTTAACGCCGATCCCTATGTGGTGCGAACGGCGCTGGTTGGGGTGGGGGAGGCGCCGGGCCAAACGCCGGTTATAATAGCGGAGTTAAACAAAAAGGGGCTGGCGGCGGATAAGGATGTTGTCATAAAAAGCCTGTTGGGTCACGCTGACGGAAACGTTATGACCAAGCCTATAAAAACAATATTATTTCACAAAAAATTCCCGACCGATGTGCGCCACAATGCAAAAATTTTCCGCGAACAATTGAAAGCGTGGGCCGAGAAAAAAACTAAAAAAGCATATTAAGAGATAAATTTATGCGTGGCAGTCAGTTTTCTCCACTCTGTATTTGAGTTGTACGAACCCAAAATCATAGGATTTTGTTTCAAGATGAATAAGTGAAATATTATTTTGTGTTGGGCCAAACAAAGGCTTGCCCGTGCCAATAAGCAGTGGAATCACCGTGATCGTCAATTCGTCGATAAGTCCTGCCGCCAGGAATCTCTGAATGGTAATTCCACCGTCGATATATAGATGTTTGGCGCCTTCATCTGATAGTCGGCGTGTTAATTCAAAAGGAGTTTCGGAGGATGATGAAACTGTTTTTTGTAATTTAGTTGGGATTGGAACACTCTTACTACTCAAGACAACAACAGGCTTTTCTTTATATGGCCATTCTTTGAAACCTGACACCTTTTTATAAGAGTTCCTGCCCATAACGAGAACATCAACTGAGTTTATAAACTCTTGGTAACCGCAGTCTTCTCCTGGAGGCGCTAATTTACTGGCCTCATTGAGCCAATCAATATTCCCATCGTGATTTGCAATGAAACCATCCAGGCTGGTGGCAATGAAAACAGATGATTTTATATTCAAATTGCGCCTCGTGTTCGACCATAGCGATAGAGCGAATCAAAGAATTTGGGTTGAGCCTTTTCGACAAATAGAGGTAACGTAGCCAAAGTTTAGGGAAGCGCGGAACCTTCCGACCCGAAATGTTTCTTCTTCCACTTGACGAAAAGCTGATCGAAATATTTTGGATTATCCACGACCTCTTCCGTCACTTCAAAAATCCCTTTCCAGTCCATATAGTTCAGGGCAGAAGCGCCAGTCAGGACTTTTTCTATGGCCGCGGAGATCGGGATACCCTGATCCTTGGCGAATTTTTCTATTTTCTTCTCCACCTTCTCACTCAGGGAGAGATCAATCCCCTGATCTCTTTTGAATTTTTCGATGAAGTCCACAAATGGAGATCTCGCCATCATTTTCAGCATTGCGTCCCGCGGCGCCTCGCATATCTCTTTTGTAATTTCAATCTCTTTAAAGTTGGTGCTGGGAAGCTCGAACTGCAAATCGGTCAACACGTTTTCGAAGACAGATATCAAAGCCCTTGCGCCGGTTTTTCTGTTTTCCGCTTTTTCCGCGATCCACATAAGGGCATCGTCATTAAATTTCAAATCGATCCCGAACAGCGAAAACTCGAAAATATATTGCTCCAGAATAGAGTCTTCAGTCTCTTTCATAATCCGGATCAGATCGTTTTTCGACAAGGCGTTCACATATGTGCGAACCGGCGCTCTCCCGACAAGTTCCGGGATGATGCCGAACCTGATATAATCGTCCTCGTTGGCTTCCTTGTAATAGTTCTGGGGTTTATCCTCTTTTTTATCGTTCCCGGCCACAAACCCGGTGATAGTGAACGAGCCGTCTTCGCGTTCTTTCCCTTCGCCCCGTTCGATTCTTTTTTTCACTATCTGCTCCAGGCTCTCATCGGTGCGCTGGAACGAACCACCAAGGATGAATAATATGTTCTCTGTAGAGACATTGCCGGAGCGTTTTTTCTGGCCCGGCGCCATGCCGCGCTGTTGATTGATTATGTCCTGAATCTGGGAAGCCGGGCTCATCGGGTCTTCCACCGATATCTGTTTGCGCTCGATCAGTTTCAAAACAGCGCGCTGAAACCCCTCGCGCGATATGTCGTGCCCGATAACTTTTCCGTCTTTCGCTTTTTTATCCATCTCGTCGATAAAGATAAACCCGCCGTTGGCCTCCACAAAATCGGCCTTCTCCTGTTTGGAGCCGCCCGGCGCGAGGGAGATCAGCTCGCGGATCATGTCGTCCGCGCTTTTGCCGACATATCCCGCCTCGGTATAATCTGTGGCGTCCACAATAAGGGTGGGCACTTCCAGCATATCGCCAAGAATCTCTACGCAATACGTTTTGCCCGAACCTGAAGGGCCAGAGATAATGGTGTTCTTTTTGCGGAATCTTTTAACCTTGATGTCCGCCGCGGCGCCGGAACTGATGGCGTGGACAATGGCGAAATGATATGCCGCGGCGATGGAGAGCCGCTTTTTATAATCTGCCTGACCGATCACATATTTATCAAGATGCGCCCTTATTTCGGCGGGGGTGTGTATTTGGGCGGTGGGAATATCGCCCTTTTCAGGGGAGCCGAGGATCGAGCCAAGCGTATCGTTGAAGGCCGTATCGGACGATTCCGTGGCGGAGAGATAGGCCCGCACCGCCTCCTCCTGCGTACAGCCGTATGTCTCGACCAGTTTGTCGATTTCATCAGCAGGGATTTCAACGTGTGAGGGATCGATTCGCATAACCTACAATGAATAAATATCAATAATTTAAAGGCTATACTATAACATATTCAAATTAAACAAAATTGATAACCGACAATGAATTTTATCCGTTTTTTACTGGCTCTTTTGATAACTGTCACCGGGGCGCAACCCGCCATTAGCCAGCCTGTCGGGGTGATCGCCTCCATTTTTCCCTTTGCCGACGTGGCCAGAAACATTGGGGGGGAGCTTGTGGAGACCTGCCTGTTACTTGCTCCTGGCCGCGGCCCGCACACCTATGAGCCGACGCCAGGCGACATGCGTAAGGTTGGCAAGGCCAGGATTGTGCTGATGGCCGGGTTCGGACTTGACGACTGGGTGATAAAGCTTGCCAGGTCGGCCAGCCCGGAGGGTCAGAGGCTGATCGACCTTTCCAGAGAAGTAAAGAGGCCCATAAGAAGCGCAGGCCGCAAGGGGCATGGCGCTGTCAATCCGCACTATTGGCTTGATCCTTCGATTATGGAGACTGTGGCCAGATCAATCGGGAACGCCCTTATCGATGCGCTTCCTGAGAAGAGAGATGTGCTGACCCGGCGGATGGAGGAATATATAAAAGCGTTAAAAAAGCTTGATCGGGAAATGGAGGATATTTTGGGCGGTGATGGCATCGGGAAAAATTATGTCTCGTTCCACAGCGCGTGGGCCTATCTGGCAAGGAAATATAAACTAAACGAGGTTGGCGTCATCAAAAATTCTCACGGC
>UOGE01000089.1_pt1 | contig 60588 bp, 54 predicted proteins | sample 1989811 | NCBI WGS metagenome assembly UOGE01 (sample SAMEA4712198, study PRJEB27164) | hydrothermal vent metagenome | biome: marine basaltic hydrothermal vent biome; feature: marine hydrothermal vent; material: mineral | place: Pacific Ocean | collected 2011-06-14/2011-07-23 | depth 1691 m | reverse complement strand
AAAGTTTGGTAGACGTATGACGCTTGACGTATGCCATATATATTGATACCATTTACCTATGATTAAAAGTTATCGGGGTAAAAAGACCGAAGCCTTTGCCGGTGGCTTGTTTGTAAAAGATTTTCATGGATTTAAGGAACAGGCGGAAAAAAGGCTTGAAATACTCGATGCCGCCGAAACTTTAAGCGACCTGGCCGCCTTACCAGGCAACAGGCTTGAAACATTAAGCGGCGGTCGGCAAGGCCAATACAGCATTCGTATTAATCGAAAGTGGCGAATTTGTTTTGAATGGCCATCGGACGGCCCTGAAGACGTTGAAATAACCGACTATCACTAACTAAGGATATGATTATGAGCAGAACCCCCATACACCCGGGCGAGATTTTAAAAGATGAGCTAAAGGAAATCGGTATTACCGCCACCGAGCTTTCCCGTCAACTCAAGGTGCCGGAAAACCGTGTCCCGCAGATCATTGCCGGCAAGAGGAATATTAGCGCTGACACGGCCTTGAGGCTAGGTAAGTGGTTTGGGATGACCCCTGCCTTTTGGCTTAACCTGCAAAAGAGCTATGAGCTTCGCAAGGCGGCGCAGGAAATCGGCAAGGAAATTGACACGATTTCAACCAGAGTGAAAGAGTCCGCATAATATTCGGCATGTTCAAGTTATTTGAATTCCGGGGACACCATATATGTTACTGGAGTCTGGTGTATCACTAATGGAACACCAGCTCCATCAATCCCGCTTTTTTATTTTAACCGTTTGGCTTATGATTTTCTGGTTGGGGACAAGCGTTTTGCCGTCATTATTTATTAACACTGTGTATCTAAGATTAATTTCCGCAACCTCGCCTTCGTCGCCCCCCACCGATATGTTGTCCCCTATGGAAAAGGGGCGGTAGACGATAATCAGGATCCCCGCCAGAAGGTTCGATATGGCGTCGCGCAAGGCGAACCCGAGCGCGAACCCGCCGAGGCCCAGGGCGGCGACCACCGGCGTAATGTCGATCCCCATCATCGAAACCCCAACCATGACGCCAAGAACAAGGATCGCGTAATATGCGAAAGAGGCGATCAGCGGCCCAATCTGGGCGGACCACTCGAACCGGTCAAGGGTTTTAGCCAGCGCTGTCCGAACCAACCGTGAGATAACCAAGGCGGCCAGGATTATACCGGCGCCGATAACAATCTTCTGCGCCAAAGGAAGCAGGCTTTCCAAATATTGTTCCACTCGTTTTCACACCCTTTTTTCACACAGAACCATGAGGAACAAGCGACGCCTCACCACCACCTTTCCACATACACCTGGCCGGGGTCTTTTTTCTTGTGTTCCTTATAGCCCTCGGCCTTTAAAATCGAAACGGTTGTCTCCACCATATCGGGCGAACCACATAGGAAGACGTGTGTATTGTCGGGCAACGGTTTGAGACCCCACGCTTTTTCAACCAGACCATTTTTCCACAGGTCCTGCACATATCCGGTGTGGCCCCCCCAGGGTACGTGCTCTTCGTCGGGGCGGCTGATCGACGGGATATACTCAAAATTATCGCTCAGGCCAGAGAGGGTGATAAGCTCCGAGCGGTAGCCCAGGTCCCACGAGTGCCGCGCTCCATGTAAAATAGCGAATCGTCTGTTCCCTGTCATGTTCAGGCATGTGCGAATCACGCTCATGTATGGCGCAAGGCCAGTCCCGGTGGCGATCATGACAATATTTTTATCTTCCGGAGCCAGATCGATGGTGAAAACCCCCCTGAATTTTTGACCCATGAGAAGCCGTGAGCCAACTTCCAGCGAAAACAGGCGCGGCGTGAGCTGGCCAGACCTTACGAGGGTGATGAAAAACTCTATATACTCTTTTAACCTGGAGGATGAGGCGATGGAATAGGCGCGTTTGATGATTTTGTCCGGGTCCGCCGGTTTGTCTTCGGCATCGCTCAGCTGGCATCGGGCAGCTTTGCCCGGAAGGCCCAGGGTGGCGAATTGACCCGGGATGAATTCTGGCAGATCCCATCCATCCGGTTTCACCCTCAAAACGATCAATCCCGGGGCCACTTCCACTTTTTGTATGACCACTGCGTTTAGCTCGTTATCTGTCATTTATATCCTCCACAACTTAACTGTCCAGTATTGGGGTTATTGTATATCAATTTCAAAAAATAAAGCCAGGTTGCGCTCCCTTTTAGAATCGCGTTAGAATCCAGACAACAATTAAATCATCAAATTCTCGAAGGAGATTTCTCCTATGGTAAACGACTTCGACATCCAACGCTATTTCAAAGAGGGCTGGGAGCTTTTCAGCGCAAACGTGGCTAATTTAGTTGTGGCGACAATTATCTATGCGGTTGTGATTTTTGCGGCCAATTTCATCCCGCTGGCTCCACTTCTTGTGTCGGGGCCGATGATCGGAGGGTTTTACTACATAATTCTGGACGCAGATAAAAACACTTCTTTCAACATAATGAGGATTTTTGACGGATTCAAGCTTAAACTGGTTCCGCTGGCCCTTATCGGGATTCTTACAACTGTTTTCACATTTTCGGGGTTCGTATTGCTGATCCTTCCCGGATTTCTGGTGATCGGGTGGTATCTGTTCTCGTTCCTGTTTGCCATTGATGAAGATCTCGATTTTTGGCCCGCCATGGAGGCTTCGAGAAAAATCGGGTTCGAGAACCACATAAGTGTATTTGTGTTCGCTATCTCCCTTATTGTCCTGAATTTTTTTGGGGCCCTTGCGTTGGGGATCGGGCTTTTGGTCACTGTGCCGCTATCGATGTGCGTGGTGACCAAGGCCTTTCTGGATCAGCGCCGTGGCAAAGAATCCGCCTCCGCTTTGGCTCCGCCGCCGCCCCCTCCGCCAACCGTATAGGTGGCTGGCGCACCGGGCGCCATGCGGGTTTGCGCCCAAACGTTTATTAGGGAGCCTGTAAAAATGGCTTTCGTTGCGAAAGGTGGTGAAATGGTTTCAGGCAAGGCGATGGCGCAAAATCGCCGCAAGCGTATGAAAACATACGATGAGGAAAGTTTTGGGTCATCAACGCGGCATGAGGCCATTTCAATCCCTTGTAGTGGAAATTGAATTTTTAGAGGTTCCCATTAGTCAGTAAGGTCAGGCCTAGCGCACGGCGTTGAAGGTGGGCTGATAGACGAAAGTGGCCACTATATGCAACCTTTTTTTGTGAAGGGTTTTGGGGAAAGCCAGGTATGGCGCGGCCGACTTGACCGCCATATGGGCTTCGTCGTCGAGGCTTTTATATCCGCTCGATTTTATAAGCCGCACTTCCTCGAGCCCGCCAGAATCGTTAATGGTGAACATGATCATCGTCCTGCCGGAATATCCCTGGACCATCGCCTCCTCGGGATATGTCCAAAGGCTGTTCACCGCCTCCCGTATCGATTTAAAATAGTCGAAATATTTAAACGATTTGGAGCTTAACGAGACCACCGCCTCATCTCCCATGTCTATGGCTTCGTCTGTGTCTGTCATGGTGTATTTATCGAGGTCTGCGCTTTTCACATCGGGTAGGCCGGTGACTTGACTTGTGTCTCTGGATTCGCTATTGGGCCTGTCTGTCGTCAGGGCGGAAAGCTTTGTGCGTTTTTCCTTTGTCTCCTCTTTTCCCTTTTTAAATGTCGACGTGGCCTTTTTTTCTGTTGAGGTGTCGATCGGTTTATCGGCGAACGGGTTCACCTCTTTGGCCATGGGCCTGGCCTTTGTTTTCTTTTTCGCGCCTTCCAGCGAGGCTATTATTATCGCCGGTTTTTTTGGCCTTACCGCAGGCTCTGTTTTTTTTGATCTCTTTTTCACAGGCGGAACTGGTAAAAGAGTTTCTCTCGGGATGGCGGTTTTAGTTCCTTTATACTTTTCCCCTTTTTCAGGGCTATGAGCGCTTCTATCATATCGGGATAATATGTCCCCTCCCCCTTTTTCCTTGACCGCGGGCTTGGCCACATTTTCGATACGCCCCTCGAAAATCTCTTTATCGAGAGATATAGACGACTCCACAAGGGTCACCTTGATGGGCGCTTTTTGTGTTTGTGGCGTCATAAAAGAAAAACCGGACAGAAGGAAAAAAAAGGTGTGCACGGCGACAGATATTAAATAAAACCTTCGCATGGTCTGGCTCATCTGGTTAATATACCAGACTGGTGGTTGGCTTCGCCTGGTTTATCCCTGATCCTTTATGGCTTTATTGAAATTTTCGAAAAGAGCTTTCAGCTTTTCTTCAGACTTTTTCCCTTTGCGAGACTCTGTTCCGCTGACAAGGTCTATCCCGTATATCCCTGGGATTGAGGCCGCAAGGGCCACATTATCGGGGTTTATGCCGCCGGCTAAAAACACGGGAAGATCCGACCCGGAGACAATTTCTTTTGCCACCGACCAATCACTCTTCACCCCTGTTCCGCCGAATTTGCCCTCTACGGCGGTGTCGAGAATTATCCCGTCGGCTCCACTATTTTTAAATCGCTCAATAGAGAGGATAATGGCGTCGATCATACTTTCATAATCATGAGTTTTGCTCTCTGGCTCAAGATGGATCGATTTAAACACAAGGTGGTTGAAGCGATTTTTTATCCGCTTCACATCCTCCGGCCCCTCCTGCCCCGTGAGCTGAAGCGCGTATGGACGGAGTTTTTCAATATTTTCCTCAAGCAGATCGTCCACAACACGGTTGAACAGCAGTAAAAAAGTTCTGTCCCTGAATTTTTCGAATATGGGGAAAGCGCTATCTGTAGATAAGGAACGGGACGACCATTCGACGTCGAGCACAACTCCCAAAAAATCGGCGCCGAATTTAACGGACATTTCGGCGTCTTCCAGCGATGTCTGGCCGCAGATTTTAACTTTCACGGTTCAAACCTAATAAATGCTCTCTCTATTCAAATTTTTTCAAAAGCGATTGCACCTGCTTGGAGCGATATATGTTCACACTCGCCGCCGATAAAAGCTCCCCCGAAGCCGACTGGATTATCTTCACGCTTAAATCGACGTCGCTCCCTTTTTGTAAATCGGATACAACCCCCGTAACTATTGCGTCGGTTCCCAGCTCTTTGCCTATTTCGCTAAGCTGTAGCCTGGTCAACTCCCCGGTCTGTTTGATTTTAAGCCTTTCCAGGGCCTCGCGCACCTGCCCGGGCGGAGTGATCTTGAACAGGCCTTTGGCCATAACCCTCTCGCTGAACTTGGTGGTGAGAAACTTGCCCATGCTGGAAACCTGCCCATCGGCATTGACAAAGTTGAGCACGGCCGCTTTTCTGGCTTTGCGGGACTGGTTTTGCTCCACATTGAGCAAAAGCTGATCCACCTGTGTGTTGAAATATTGTGAATCGGTGATTGTGGGGGGCGGGTCGGAAAGCCCAAGGGAAACCATAACCCCGCCACAGCCGGGCAAAACAAAGGCGCAACAAATAAAGGCCAGGTTAAACACTTTCTTATTCATTAGGGGAATTATTATCATACTATTGCGCCAGGCGCCACACAGGAATGCAGATTTGCGCCCGCAAATCTCCACTCCATTTAAAATCGGGGTAAAAGGATAAAATAGCCATAATATATTTATCTTGTCCTGTTTTTTTCATGGATCGCCCTCAGCCCCACTAACGTAAGGTTATCCTCCACAATCGTGATGGTTTCCGAGGCGGGAGCGATCAGCCCGGCCTCCCCCCCCGTGGCGATCACCATCGGATATGGCGGGCCGATATGCTCCTTCATGCGGGAGACTATCCCGTCCACAAGGCTCGCATAGCCGTAATAAGCTCCAGATTGCATCGAGTGGACGGTGTTTCTCCCTATCACGGAAGGTGGTTTTATAAACTCCACCTCCGGCAGTTTTGCCGCGTGATGGTATAGCGCGTTTAAAGAGAGGCGCACGCCGGGCACAATCGCGCCCCCCATATATTCCGAATCGGCCGATATCATGTCTATTGTGATGGCTGTCCCGAAATCGACAATTATAAAAGGGGGCTTGTGGCTGGCCAGGGCGCCTGCGGCGTTAGCGATTCTGTCCGCCCCCACTTCACGCGGGTTATCTATGTTTATCGATACGCCGGTCTTCACACCCGGCCCGATCACAAGAGGTTCGCACGAAAATGTGTTTTGCGCGAAAATAATAAACGAGGGGAGAACCGGCGGCGAAACGCACGAAATGACCATGTCGTTTACCCGTTTTATATCGAGCTCCTTAAGCCCGAAAAGCTCGTTGATTATTATGGCCAGCTCGTCTTCGGTCCTTTTTTGCTTGGTGGCGATCCTCCAGTGGGCCATAAGCTTTGCCCCTTCGAAAACGCCCAGGACAATGTGTGTGTTGCCGATATCGACAACCAAAAGGCAAGACGTCATATTACATTTCCTCCACTATCGCTTATACACTGTTTCGCCGGAATGGACTTTCACAAAATCACCGGAGCCGACATCGACAATCAGCTCCCCCGCATAATCGACATCCACAGCCACTCCCGTCACATCGTCACCAGCTCCAACGACGCTTATATTTTTCCCCAATGTGCAGGTGAGCTTTTTATACAGTTCCACCACCACCACGGGGCCGCTCTTTACAATCTCTTCAAGATGAGATTCAAGCCTGTTAAGAAAAATGGCCAGGATAGCCTCCATGGATGTTTCCCTGCCACACTGCTCCCTGATGGATGTGGCTATCTCTTTAATCTCATCGGGCAATTCGGCTGAAGTCAAATTTACGTTCACCCCAACGCCGATCACCGCAAATCGCCGCTCCCCGGCCTTTTTTAGTTCGCAAAGAATTCCACCAGCTTTTAACCCTTTAAAAAGCAGGTCGTTGGGATATTTCAGATCCGGGCGGGCCTCGGCCACCTCCATAACAGCCTCCGCAAGAGCCACCCCGGCGGAAAGGGTGATCACCCCTATCGGTTTAAAAGAATCAGGGATAGGCCAGGCCAGGCTGAATGCGAGGCTTTTCCCCGGTATGTGGCGCCACGCCCGGCCAAACCTGCCGCGGCCGGCCTTTTGCTTTCTGGCGACCGCCACAATCCTCTCCACAGCCTGCTTGTGAAGGCTGTCGGCTATCCATTTATTTGTAGAGTCGACTTCATCGAGGGCCACAAGAATCCTCCCCATATGGCGTGTCGAAAGAAGGTTGTCGAAGGTTATCTGGTCGAACATGGGGCGGCGCTAAAGAAAAAATGTGATTGCGATTTGATCGGGCGAATGTCCATTGTCACTCAACCAAGTGGTAGGTTTTGGCGAGCTTCGGGTCTTTCCAGTCCCGGTCGCGCCCCTCTTCCCTGAACTTGAAAGGGCTATCCCTGTGAGTGTGGCACCGCCCGCAGACTGTTTTTCCTTTGTAAGGATCTTTCATTCCGGCTTGCTTGAGCTTCCTTTTCCGCTTTTTCAGATTTTTTTTCGCATGCAGGGCCAGATATTTCTCCGCCGCTCCGTGGCACGATTCGCACCCTATCCCTGTCCAGTTATCGTCCGGGCTTTCCATGGAATAACCGCCAGCGTCAAACCCCAGGGCATGACATTTCATGCAAGACCTGTCTGTGGAGAAATCGGTGTCGGCCTTTAATCCCGCCTCCTTCTTCGCTTTTTTGCGGGCGCCCGCTTTTAACACATCGAAAGCATTCGCATGGAGGCTTTGCTCCCACGATTTATATATTTTTTCGTGGCATTCCTCGCACGATTTATTCCCGGTATAGCTGTAGGACCTGGCCTCCGCCAGGTTCTGGACGGATAATGTGAAAAATGTGGCGCCGGCCAAAACCGTGGCAAAACAGATGATTTTCAACATTTTCTCATATTTCTCCCCAAAAAATATTTCGACGCGACAATATATAATATCATAAGAAAGCAGGCCTATCCCGTGATGGCGCGAAAGACCCCTTATGGGTATACTGGGCTTCTAAACCTATTATTTGGGCGTGAGATGACTGTTAAAAAGCTAAAAACCAAAGATTTGAAAATCGGCATGTATGTGGAGAAGGCTGGTGACTTATCGAATGACCCCCCTTTTGAATCCCGTAATTTTTTTATATCCAGCCCCAATGATATCCAAAAACTCATAGACAACAAAATCGGCGAAGTATTTGTGGATACATCCAGAAAAGCGGATGTGTACGCGCCCTCCGAAAGCGAAGAAAATGTGGAGACTTTTGAAGTGGAACTAGGCGAGCTTGCGGTCGGGCGGGATGTCCCTGTCGATATATTCTGGATGCGCGAGCAAAATGACAACAGAATCCTTTTGCGCCAGGGGCACACATTTTCTGAAGAGGTGGAAGAGGTTTGCCGCGGAAGCGGAATCAATATCGTGAATATTCGCGTTAGCCAGAGAAAACTTTTCGATAAATATAAACACGTTATCGACAGCGAGCGAAGCGAACAGCAGGAGAAGGGATATTCGGGCAAATACCTGGATAACAAAAAAGTTGAGGAATACCACGCCTTTAAAAATAATTATCTGCCGATTAATGTTTATGTCATCGTCAGTGACACCAAGCCTCCTTTTGACATTTATGCGATAGAAAAAGAGAAACCGGCGACCGTTCTGGAAAAAGACGCTTTTGTGGGGAAAGATAGATTTGACGAGTTGGTTGAACGTAATATCGAGTTTTTTATTCACAAGGATCATAAGGAGGCCTTTCGCGGTTATCTTCTGGAACATACCCAGAAAAGCCGCGACACAGCCGCGAGGGCGGCTTTTGTGCGTGAAGGCGCTAAATTGCTGATTGAAGATCTGGCCGAGAACCCGAGATCTGAAAAGCTTATCAACGATTCCAAAAAAACAATAGCGGATCTTACACAGGTGGTTCTCGATGATCCCAACTCTTTTCGCGGGTTGATGAAGATTAACAGTTACGATTACTATACATTCACTCATTCGGTGAATGTCGCCACGTTATCGATCGCCCTGGCTATCTCCGTTGGGGTGACCAAAGATGACGGGCTTCACGACCTTGGCCTTGGCGCGCTACTTCACGACCTTGGAAAAACCAAAATAAACGACAAATTAATCAACAAGCCAGGAAAGCTCACCGACGCTGAATACAAAACCGTCACCCACCACGTGACGCTCGGTTATGAAATGTTAAAAGAAAACAAATCCATTCCGGAACGGGCGTTCCACCCACTGCTTGAGCATCATGAAAAACTTAGCGGGAGAGGCTATCCAAACAAACTCGTGGCGGATGATATCCATCTGTTGGGAAGAATCACCGCGATAATCGATATATACGACGCCCTCACAACCCAGCGGTCTTATAAAAAAGCTTTTACTCCTTTCGACGCGCTATCGCTATTATCGAAAAACGAAGAAGATTACGACAGGAATATTTTCACTCAGTTCGTTCAGCTGATCCATAAACAGGAAACATGAAAAGAGCTGTTTACCTGGATAACGCCGCTTCATCTTTCCCGAAGCCAAAAGCCGTGGCCAGGGCTGTGGCCAGCGCCATCGATTCGTATGGTGGAAACCCGGGAAGAGGCGCGGGCAAGGGAACGCTTATTTTCGACAGGTTGATATTCAGCGCAAGGGAATCGATCGCCAGGTTATTAAACCTGCCAAACCCGGAGCGGATAATTTTCACACACAGCGCCACGGAAGGGATTAACATCGCGTTAAAAGGGCTTTTGGCAAAAGGTGATAGCGTCGCTATCTCGGGGCTGGAGCATAACGCGGTTATCCGCCCTCTCCATCAACTAAAGAAAAAGGGGGTTCTCGTCGGCTATTCTCCGCTAGATAAAAATGGATTGCCAGATTTTAAACGCCTCGATAAATCTACGATGCTGGCCACGACAGGGGGAAGCAACGTGACCGGGGCAATCGCCAACACCAAAGCTATTGGCAAGGCATGTAAAAAGCTGGGCGCTCTCTTTTTTGTGGACGCCGCTCAAACCGCCGGCTCGCGTCCGCTGGATGTTTCGAACATCGACATCCTCGTCAGCGCCGGACACAAGGGACTGTTGGGGCCCCAGGGAACCGGGTTTGTATGGTTTCGCGCCGGCATAGAGCCATGCTCCCTAATGGAGGGGGGCACTGGATCTGAATCTGACAGCCCCGAAATGCCCCGTTATTTCCCCGACAGGCTGGAGCCGGGCACAATGAACACGCCCGGCGTTGCTGGCCTTAAGGCCAGCTTGGAATGGCTTTCACGAAAAACGGTTGAAGCCGTGCGGGAGCATGAATTAAAACTTAATAAATTAATTTTGGAGGCGTTGGGCAATAACCCGAAGATAGAACTATACCCCCCTTGCAATCCGGCGAAACGCGCAAGCCTTGTCACCTTTAACGTAAAAGGAAAAGACCCGGCGGAGATAGGTGATCTTCTTGGAGAAAGAGGGATAGCTCTGCGGGTCGGGTTGCACTGCGCCCCTGAGGCGCACAAGTTTTTAGGAACTTTTCCCGGCGGCGGTATCCGTGTGAGCCCCGGGGCTCTTACAAAAACGAGCGACGTTAAATATTTTTTAAACGAACTTAACAAAATTGCGTAAACCTATGGCTAAAACGCTTATCGTCCTGTTTGAATCTACGAACGAGACGATGCGAGCCGAAAAAGCATTTAAGCTGGCGGGGATCAGGGTTCGCGCTGTTATAAAACCGCGCAAGATTTCGTCTAACTGCCAGATGGCGCTTTCGTTCCCGGACGAAAGCCTGGGCGATGTTGAAAGAGCGATCGTCATAGAGTCGCTAAAACTGGCTGGCTACTACCGGCGGAGGGAAGACGGCGACTGGGTGAAAGAAAAATGATGCCCGCTATTAGGCGCCCTCGCCTCTTTTCGATATGGCTGAAGTGACCGTTTGCCAGCCCCATTCAACCCCGTAGCACGCAAATAACATAATGAAAGTGAATATATAACAGGTGAACCTGGTGTCGTGCACAGCGAAGGTTCCGGCGACAATGAATGTCTGGGCCAGAATAATTCCCAGCAACAATAGATGATCCTTGCCGATATTGTTCATAAAACTTCGGGCCAACCCGGCGATGGCAAACAGATATATTAAGGGTAGCGCAATCATAAGCGCCATTTGGTGCCTGGCGGAATAGTCATCGCGCCAGAAAAAGTATGACCTGTATATTCTTGTGAACATCAAAGAAAGCGTTTCGACAGGATAGCTCACCAGATAGGAGGTTAAATCTTTCACCACATTCCCTGACCTGTTTTCCATTTTGGGCATCGCCTTGAACTCCTTTGCCCACAGTATGGTTCCGTCTTCGAGCCTGTCGATTAGCTGTATCCGGTCGGTCGCTTTCTGGACTTCGCCGGTGATAAACGTGGCGGCGATCAGGGCTGATATAAATAACAGCGCATAGATGGCCGCCCTGGTTTTCGCCTTGAAAAGGGAAACTAAATATACCAGAAAAACCGGAATATAGAAAAGGCCGTTCGGCCTTAGAGAGGCCATAAAAATGAGAGCGGGAATGGCCGCGACAAGCCACATTTTATTGCGCGAGGAAAGTATTAGCGCGAGAGAGGCGATGATCACAAACGAGATAAAAAGGGAATCGGTATGGATCTGTTTTGACCAGAATATAATATAGAAATTCGCCGAAAAAGAGATGGCGCCTAAAATGGCCGTGGTCTTTCCAAACAGTTCTTCCCCCAGCCTGTAAACGCAAAACATGGCGAAGAAAGAGACCGCCGCCTGGATGAGCATAATCAGGTGGAAACTTTTTTCTTCGCTCGATGACACAAGCTTCGCCAGGGCGACAACAGCCACATATCCGGAATAGTTCTGGTTTCTGCCTGTAATTTTGTGCTTTTTAATAAGCTCGTCCGCCCCGGCGGTATAGTGCCTCGTGTCCCCCCCGATATATGGGCCACTTTCAAGAATCAGGGCGCTTATTGAAACAAAAATGAGCGATGACACTAAAAACGTAATAATTTTCCGGTTCACCAGAATATTTTTAAAGCTGTGATAGTTCATTATTTCATTCGCGTTTATCATGGCCAGATGTTATCTGTTTTGAATTTATAATATACCAGCCAAAAATATACCCCAGTTTGATTTGTATATTATCTTGCCCCCTCTGGAGCGCTGCCGGCCGGTGGCGTCGCACATGATAGCATAAACAAATCCGGCGCTATATTCTCTCATTATTGTTCCGATTCATAACGATTTGACAATCAGCGGCATGTGTGGGAAACTGCGAGCGCTATTGATACAAATCCGGAATACATATCTTTATAGAAAAGGCTCGGAACATTTCTCAGGCGAATCTCAACAGCTTTTATAATAACGTCAGTTTCATGCCCAGCGCCACCTTAAACCCATTTTCGATTGTTCTGTTTTTCCTTGTCACCGGGCTGGCCGCCTATGGGTTTGGCATTCCGGAATCGGTGACAGCCACTTTTGTTCTGGTCTTTTTTGCGGTTGTAACTTTTGTCAATCCTTTCAACGGGATTGTCTTTCTTCTCCTGGCCACCCCCTTTTTTTTGGGAGAATCGAGCTGGCCATACTACTGGATGACGGAAGCCCTGGTTTTTATAACCATTTTATCGGCGGTTATTCGTTTTGCCACTAAAAAGGAGCGGATAGAAATCCCGCTCAAATATCCATTGGCGCTTCTGCTTTTAGCCTCTCTTTGCAGTATCCCGATAGACGGCAAGGAGTTTTATTACGATTACTGGGCCAATTCTTTTGCGGACATGTACAGCTGGTGGATAACCGCTCACCCAAAGCCAAAGCTCCATTACCTGCGTGTTTTCACAAACATGGCGAGCGGCATGGCCCTTTTCCTGATAAGCTTTCACGCTGTCAGGCGTTGCAGGTTCGATACGATACTCTCGACCTTCAAGGCGGTTGTGATTATGTGCGGCGGTGTGTGTGTTGTGGGGATTTTGCTGGCCTACAACATTATCCCGACCAATCCGCAACTGTGGCGCTATATGACGCTTTCGCTTGTGGGCGATTATTTTGGATCTATCACTGTGTTTGCGTTCGCCCTTCATTTCCTTGGCCAGTATTTACTTCTGGTTTTGCCGATAACGCTTTACCTGATGTATATCAACGTCAGCCGCCCCGCGTTTCTTGCGCTGTATGTGGCGATTTTTATGCTGATTTCTTTTTGCCTGATTCAGGGGGGGCTGAGGGCGGCCGCTCTTCTTTTATACATAACGGTCTTCATTGCGTTTGCCTTTTATATATTTCACTTTATTGGAAACAGAAAACGAGGCAAGCTGATTTTTTCCGGGGCGGGGGTTCTCCTGGTGGCTGTCGTGTCCGGTTATCTGCTCACCAAAGGTGTCGCCTCCCAGCGGTTCGCCATCGAAATACTCGATAAAATAAATTCTGACACCATAGCTGGAATCCCCAATTTTATAAATGACCCCTTGTTTTTCTGGAGCCGGGGGATTGTGGAGCCGCGATTTTTCCTTTGGCACACGGCTGTTATAATGTTTCTTTCATCGCCGCTACTGGGCATCGGTCTCGGCCGGTTCACCAGCCTTTTCAGGGAATATTTTGCTTCGGACTGGTATACATGGGAAGATATCGGGTTCGCCACCAACGCTTCGTCCCATTCGTTTTATTTCGAGACGCTTGCCAACCAGGGAATAATCGGTTTTGGGTTGTGGGGTTTATTGATCTGGCTGATACTCTTCGGAGCGGTGAGAACTATCCGGCGGGAGGCTTCGAGCCAGAAAAAGTTTTTTTTCATCGCGATTTTTTCATCCATCGTGATCTGGCTCACTATCGGCCTTATTCATCATGTAACCCTCAGCAGGATTATAGAGATATATTTCTGGATATCGCTGGGAATCCTCGCGGGGTATTCGTGGGATGAGATCAAGATTGTTGAGCCGGGGAGGAAAAAAGCGGTTATTGCGTTTGCTGTTATCGCCGCCGCTTTTTGCTATCAGATATATCTTGTTATGGCTCGCCCTATTCCCGAAAATTTTCAAACCGGCTTTTCCAGCTGGGAAAAAAAACCTGATGGAAATTACTATCGCTGGATGGGCAAAAGGGCTGTTTACAGCGCCATGGCAAAAGATGGCAAGGTCACATTAAGCCTGGTGGTCACGCTGGACGGGCTGGAACAAAAGCCGCAAAAAGTGAAGATACAGGTGGGGGAGAGCGTGAAGGAGATCGTGATTAATAACAGGGGGCTATTCACGGCCGAGTTCCCTGTTAAATCAAAAGAGGGGCGATATCTGGTGTGGCTGGAGGTGGATCACACATATGACCCTGCGAAAAACAGGATAAGCAGGCAAAGGGGGCCGGTGGGTGTGATGATTATGAAACCGCGTGAAAATAAATAGACAGATCGTTTAATCGAGATTATTTTTTATTTTTTCATAGATCGCCTTTGCGATGGCCCTGTTGCCATAGGCCGAGGCGTGGCCTGCATATGGCGCGATATTAAACAGCGGCGTTTTAATATCTTCGTCCAGTATATCCACGATCACCATCCCCCTGGCGCCATAGTCCGCCCTCAGCCTTTTGATGAACCTGGCATAGGATTGTGGCTTGCCTTTATCTTTTCGTTTCAGGTCGTAACTGTCCGGGATGAAAACCACAACGGGTTTGAATTTATATTCTTGAGACAGCGAATAAAAAATCTTCACAAGCTCCCGCATAACGTCGGTGGGCGGCGCCTCTTCCCATAAATCGGGCCACCTTTTCACCTTGAACAATAAATAGTCTGCGATTTTAATGAGGCTTAAAGAATAGGGGAATTTGATTGCGGGCCGATCCTTGTTCACCTTGTACCAGTAATCGTATTTCCGGACAATAGAGATCGCCTTTGCGCGGCCTGCGCCCGAATCCATATCGCCAAGGTAATTATCTATCCATTTATATCCGGGGGCTTCCTTGACAAGAACCGGTTTAAAACCGCCATAGTCACCCACCGACCAATAGAACTTGGTATTCACATTCACAACCCGCGATATGTTTTCGCTCAGAATGCTTAGAATTATCACATCGGTTCTGATGCCGCTCTCCAGATGTTTTTTCATCTTAAGCAGGGCCTGGTCCGGGCCATATCCTCTTACGCCAAAGTTTACAACTTTTGTGTGGCTCGATTCAGACAGGTAATACTGCCACGTCTCATCCTCGTTAACGTCTTCGCAATATGTGAACGAATCTCCATAAGTCGATATTTTAACTTTATCCGATTCATACGGATTCTTCCTTCCACCAGCGATAAGCGAGCTCGCGTCGGTCACCCGGCCATGGGCTTCATCCCACCCCATTACCGGGCTAAACGATTCGCTCTTCGTTACGCTGAAGTCAGGATCCTTCATTTTTTTTACAAACTCACTCTCCTCCACATGGGAGTGATAAACGAGGCGATCTTTCGCGTATAACACAAAAAAGGCCCACGAAAAAAGCTCGAACGCAAGGATGAGATTGGCGCCAAGGATAAACCAGAAAATAAATTTATTCTTCATCGATCACCTGCTTGTTCAATGCCGAGCCCTGCTTTATATAAATTCAATGTCGACTCGATCACATGCTCCTGGGCAAACTCGCTTATGGCGATTTCACGGCCGGCGGCGCCCATCGTGTTCGCCAGCTCCGCATCGCCCGCCAGTTTTTCTATCGCCAGCGCAAGTTTTTTTGTGTCGCGAAGCGGCGTCAGAATCCCGTTTACACCATCGTGAACTATTTCGCGGCAACCGGCTATGTCATACGCCACAATCGGCCTCGCTGACGAAGCCGCTTCAATGAGTGATTTAGGCACTCCTTCACCATAAAACGATGGTAACACGACCACCGATACGTTTTTTAAAACTTCATGTATGTCGTCTCTTTGTCCCCAATACTCTATGGCGCCATCTTCATTCCATTGGCGCAAAGTCTCTTCCGGGATGGAGGCGGGGTTATGCCCATCGGGTGAACCGACAAGGACCATCCGCACACCTGTATTACGCTCTTTCAATATTTTCGCCGCTTGCACAAAATCGAACACACCTTTGGTCTTCAGCATTCTGGAAATCAGCGCCACCACCGGCGGCCCCGCCGGTTCTTTTTCGGGGGGTGAAAAGAGGCTCACATCCACACCCGACCCTTTAATCAAAACCGCCTGGCTTTCATTCACAAGCCCCGAATCTATAAAAAGTTTCATGTCCTCGGGGTTTTGAAAAATCGTCCTCGACCTTTTCCTCTTCAGCGCAAAACGCATCGCCCATTTAACAAGCAGCCTTACCAGATGCGCTTTCATTCCCTTTGCCACAAAAACGTGGCCAAGGCCGGCAAGGGCGTTTACAGTCAGTGGCGTCCGGGCGATCATCGCGGCGATGGCGCCATACACCACCGGTTTCAACGCAACGTGATGGGCGATATCCGGCTTTTGGGCGCCGTACAGCCTGACCATTTCTATAAGTGACAATAATTCGGAAAACGGGTTTTTACCACTTCTGGCCAGTCTTAACGGCGAAACGGTGAAATTTTCTTTCATAATATCTGGCCCCCTGCGGGTGAGCGCCGTCGCCACCGTTACCTCGAATCCCTTTTTTTGGGCGGCGCGGGCGATGGGGGCCCTGTGTGAAAGGAAATACCAATCCTCTGTCACGAAATATATTATTTTCAACTTGCCTGCCGCCATGACGTTCAGTGGCCACTCCTATCCATGCCGATGAACTTTATCGAGCCAGGCCTGGAACATCAGGATGTTCCACAAATAATATTGCCAGTTTCTTTTGCCGGACAGATGCTCGATCCATTTTTGTCTTATCGGGGCCGGGTCGAAATATCCTTCCCGTTCAAGGCGCTCCTCACTCAAAAGATCTTCGCACCACCCTCTCAAATCACCACGAAGCCAATGGTCGATCGGCACACCAAAGCCCATCTTTGGCCTTTCGATTATTTTACGGGGAACATATCTGTCCAGAATTTTTCGTAATATCCACTTCCCCTCTTTCCCGCGAATCTTGAGGCCCGGGGGAAGGCGCGCGGCAAACTCTATTACGCGATAATCGAGAAGCGGCGCACGCACCTCGAGGCTGACTCCCATGCTGGCTCTATCAACCTTGGTGAGAATATCGTCAGGCAAATAAGTTATCGTGTCCAGATACATCATCTGCGTATTGAAGTTGTCCACGGTGGCCCACATCGACTCATCGGAAAGGGGGGTGATCGGCTCTTTTGACCCAAGGGCGATATCCTCCGGCCTCTTGAAGTGCGACACCAGCCAATGGTAAATCTCCATCGGGTTTTGCTGAACCAGTATCTCCGCCAGTTTTTGTGTCTTGTCGCCCGGGTTGGCCACACGGGATCGCTTCGGGATCATCGGCTCTACTATGTTATAAATTTTATTCCACACAGGTGGAGAGATGCTGGTTAATATTCCCGCGCCAAGCCGGCGCCCGGGCATCGGGATTTTTCCTATTTTGTTCCAGATTGACATGGCCCAAAGATAGCGATTATATCCGCCAAAACTTTCATCTCCGCCATCACCCGACAGGCAGACCGTCACATGCTCTTTCGACATTCGCGAGACGAGGAACGTGGGTATCTGGGATGAATCGGCGAACGGTTCGTCATATATAGTTGGCAGATCAGGGATAATTTCCATCGCTTCTTTCGTGGTTACGTAAAGCTCTGTATGGTCTGTCCCAAGATGCCGGGCCACTTTTTTTGCGTGCCTGGCTTCGTTATACTCCTTTTCATGAAATCCTATTGTAAATGTTTTCACAGGCTTCCTGCTTTGCGCCTGCATCAGCGCCACCACAAGCGACGAATCTATCCCCCCCGATAAAAACGCGCCCAATGGCACGTCGCTTATCATTCGCATTCCAACGGCGTCTAGCAAAAGATCGTTTAATCCCGATTCGATCTCCCCCTCGTCGGCTTCCATTTCATCGCTCACGCCCCGGTTGTATACATCTCTGGCGGACCAGTATGGTTCCGGTTCCGGCAATAATCCGGGCGTAAAGGGGCTTTTAATTGTCAGGAGGAGCCCCTGCTTTAGTTTATGAATATTTTTATAAATGGAATAGGGGGCGGGGACGCAGTTGTATCGCAAAAAGAGGGCAAGGGCGTTTCTATTTATCTCGCCATCAAACCCCGGATATGCCATCAGCGCTTTTAACTCCGACCCGAATATCAATGCGCCGTGGCTCCACCCATAGTAGAGCGGTTTTTTGCCCAGCCTGTCCCTTGCAAAAGTGATCGACCTCTCCTCCCTGTCCCAAAGGGCGAAGGCAAACATGCCGTTACACTGTGTGACCGCTTCCTTAATTCCATAATGCTCTATAGCCGCCAGTATCACCTCTGTATCGGAATGTCCGCGCCAATTGATCTTTTTAATTTTGTCGAGCGCTTTTTTGATCTGGGGAAAATTGTACACTTCACCGTTATAGGCGATCACGTATCGCCCGGAGGCGGAGACCATCGGCTGGCGCCCGTGCGGGGAGAGGTCTATTATCGAAAGGCGCCTGTGCCCCAGGGCCACCCCCCGGCTTTCATCCACCCATGTTCCACTGTCGTCTGGCCCACGGGTATGCAGTGTATTGGCCATTCCGGCCGATATGCGTTGCAGGCTCTCTCTTGTTTCGCTGGCCCCTGGCTTTATAAATCCGGTTATTCCGCACATTTTATCTATCGGGCCCTTGCGACGCTTTCGTACAATGTTTCATATTTATCAATAGCCCGCCTGATTGTAAAATTATCTTTTATTCTTTCTCTCGCCCTCTTCCCCAACTCACGGCGCTCCTCATCACTCATGGAGATTATAGTTTCGCAACCTTCCGCCAGCGCTTCCGGGTTTCGCGGGGGTGTAACCCTTCCCGTTTTCCCCACTATCATGGCGGAGTCCCCCACGTCTGTCACAACGCACGGGACGCCGCAGGCCATCGCCTCCCCTACGGAGTTTGAAAATCCCTCGCCATAGGCCGACGATGAAACGAATATATCAAAAGCAGAGGCGATGATGGCCATGTCGCTCCTTTCCCCCAATAAAAACATTTTGTCCGCCAGCCCATGCTCCTCAATGCTGTTTTTCAGCTCCTGGTTCGTTTCATCGACACCTCCTCCAACCATCAGGAAACGGGCCGAAGGATGGTTAACCATAATTTGCGCCGCCACCAGAATAAACGTTTCATGATCTTTCATCGGATGAAACCTGGCCGTATGCCCTATCAGAATTGTTTTATCAGATATGCCAAGCTCTTTGCGAAAGGCCTTCCTTGTCGATTGATCCGGTTTGAAGGTCTCCGTATCCAGCCCGTTATGAATTAACTCCCACCGTTTCGGGTTATACCCCATTTTCTCGTGTTCTTTTTTCCCGGCTTCGGAGTTGACCACAACAGCCACCGGCCTCCTCGAAAACCGGGCAAGGAACCGGATGATAATTGAAAGCGTTTTGGAATAATCTTCGGGATCCATCCGCGCGCAACGAATATTCCACACAAGCGAAGCCGAGCCGGAAAACAGTGTAGCGACAAGACCAAGAAAATCGGCGTGGTAAAGCCAGGTTTGCAATATATCCGGCTGGTTTGTGCGAATAATTTTTGTCAAACGAAGTATGCCCTCGGGGTTGATGGCGCCCCTTTTCATCCCAAGATCTATCACCTGAACGTTTTCGTTTTCAATTAACTTTCGCACCGGCCCCCCGGCCGTCAAGGAGACAACAATATTGGAAAACCGTGACCTGTCCATATTTTTCACAAGCCTGTAAAGGCTCATTTCCGAGCCACCGGTCGATAAGCCGGTTATGAGATGTATGATTTTTATCACAACAATTTTTCAAGCGCCTTGGTTGTGTTTTGGGTAAGAGTCTTGATATCGAACATCTTTTCTATCCGCTCACGAGCCAATTTACCGGAATTCATGATTTCATCATCTGGTTTATCAAGCATTCTCAAAATCGCCGAAGAAAGCATTGTTGGGTTCTTTGGCGCCACCACTATCCCTGTATCGCCAACAATCCATGCAAGGTCTCCCACATCGGTCACCACGCATGGAACGCCGCAGGCCATCGCCTCACCGAGAGCGTTGGAAAACCCCTCCCCATATGATGACAGAACATTAATGTCCAAAGCGTTATACACCGCCCGCATATCCTCCATATCTCCCGCCCACACCAGATGCCGCGACAGTTTCATCTCCTCGGCGAGCGAGCGCATTTTAGCCACATATTCCGTGGCTCCTGATCCAGCAAAAATAAAACGCACATTATCCATTTTCGCAACAAGCATGGCCGCGGCTTGAATAAATGTCGCGTGATCTTTCATCGGGTCGATTCTTCCCACTACGCCTATAATTTTACTGTTTTTGTCCGCTCCCCACTTTTTTCTTAATGCGAGCCCCGCTTCCCTGCCAGGATAAAATGATTTTGTATCGATCCCGTTCGGGATGGTGATTAAATTTTCGCCATGGTAACCGTTCTCTATCATCATTTTTCGGCCCGACCTGGAATTGGTTATAATAAGATCGGCTAAAGGTGACAAATATTTTTCTAGCCGGAAAGAGAACCTGAACAATAAATCGTATCTGGAAAGATCCATAAAAGCGGAGCGAATACCCCATACTATTTTAGCGTCGCCAAGAAACGGTTTGAGTATTACAGCGATAACATTCTGGGTTGAAAGATAGCTATGAAATATTTCCGGATTCTCTTTTCTTGTCTCCCGAACCAGGCGGCACAAAAATCCCGCAATATCCCACCGCCCCCTTTTCTCCAGGGAAACGATTTTTATTCCCGCCTTTTCGAGCGTATCTCTATATGGGCCTCCAGGATACATAACAAACACCGTCACATCGAAACCGGCTTTTAGAAGGCCATTGGCCAACTGGGCCATTTGCCGCTGGGCTCCGCCTATGTCGAGCGAGCGTATAAAAAAAACGATTTTGATAAGCCGTCTCCGAAAATCAAATGAACTTGATTCTGCGAAGGGCGAAGATGACCATTTTCAAAAGAAGCCAGCCTCCGGTCCAGCGATTTATGTTTGTATCGCCATAAATTCTTTCACGATAGCGAATAGGCATATCGATAATTTTCAGGTTCAGTTTTGCGGCGCCAAAAATCAGATCAAAATCCCCAAATGGGTCAAAATCGCCAAAGTAAACCCTGTTGGCGGCTATTTTTTCGTAATCCTTTTTCCACAATACTTTTGTCCCGCAAAGTGTGTCCTTAATAGACTGGCCTAGAATCCAGCTGAATGCCAGACCAAAAAATTTATTCCCGAACAGGTTGATATACCGCATAGCCTTGTCTTGCATCGGGTAGACCAGCCGAACACCATTGATAAACTCCCCCTTGTTCGACGTCAGCGCATCGAGAAACCGTGGCAAATCCTCCGGTGGCACGGTCAAGTCCGCGTCCAGGATCATGAGCGCCTTGCCTGTCGCCCTGGCAAACCCTTCCCTGACAGCGTTTCCCTTGCCCTTGCCGCTTTGTTTCAGCAAAATACATTGCTTCTCGGGATGTTTTTTTATTTCTTCCTTAATAACCTCGTATGTGTTGTCTTTGGATCCTCCCTCCACAAAAACAAGCTCCACCCCTCCCCCCATTTCGGGAACGCGCTTGAAAATGGACGCGATGTTGCCCGCCTCGTTTCTGGCCGGCACCAATATGGAGACCAGCGGTTTCGCATATTCCCTGGGCGCCATTTTTTGTGGCCTAACGATCATGAAGTTTGTGATATCTATAACCCTGAAGGGCCACAGCCGCGCCAGATATCGATTAAAAAGAGATTTCAGACCAGGTATCGGCAGTGGGAGGAGGATCTCCTGCCAACTTTTGATCACTTCAAAATCGGTCAGGGCAAACAGCCCTTCGATGTCTTCCACGGTAAGCCAGTTCTGTCCAAGGGCCGGTTTGGCCAGACGAAGCCGCCTGGCCAGACCCAACGGAATCTCCCAGACCCTGCTGTAAAAATTCAATATAATGCGGGTGTGAGGCTCGCACAACGGTCTTATTTGTTCGAATACGGCCTGCACATCCCAAAGGTCATTGACAAGGTCCGACAAAATAATAATATCGAACTTCTCATCAATATCGAGCTGATGGGCATCCTGATGGATGAATGTGTATCCCGGGTGCCCCTCTTTAGCCAGATCGATCATCTCGGCGCAAAAATCGACGCCCACACCGTATGATGGCTTCAGGGAAGCGAGAAGATCCCCTTGTCCACAGCCGATTTCCAGAATTCTGCTGGCTTCGGGAACATTGAAACGGTAAACGTCCTCCAGCCTGTTGTGATAATATCCGCCCAATCCTTTAAAACTGTACAGGCCTTTGGCGACAATACCCCAATGGGTTACGCGCGCTTTTTTGTAATTTTTGAAATCTGTTTTATCTGTTTTTGGAATCATTATTATATATTTCTATGTGAATCGGAATAAATGAACCACGAGATGATATCACTAAAGTGGATTTGCCGGCAGGCGTTTTTGAAAAGAAAATCCGGATATCAACATCCGTAAACCTTCCAGCCCGGTGACCAGAACAGGAGCAAGATATATAAACCTCATCCTATAAAGTGTGCCAATGTTGGGGATAAAAATCCCAAGCGACATCACAAACGCAAAACAAATAATAATAATCCATAGCTTGATTCCACAATCAATCGTGGATCTGGCGCAATAGAAAATAAACCCTGCGTAAAGAATGTACCATATTATCATCTCCATCCCCGCAAGCAGGCGTGACGCCCCCCCCGATGTGTGGCTTTTTGTGAGCCAGTGGTTGGGAAAAGGGGCCAGAAACCCGATCTCTATCCCTCTGGGAATATATTTGACGACATCGTATACGTTTCGAAATTGCACACCGGAATCTAGGGTGAATGAAGAGGCTTTTGCGTAATATGTTAACAAGCTGTCACGAGAGCGGCTGACTTTATAAATCGCCATCTCCAGCGAAGATGGGAGCCATCCGGTTTTCTCCCACGGCTCCATTTCTTTTTTCAAAAAGTCCTTGAGCGCGGCTCCATGAATTTTGGCGAGATTTCTTACGATTCTTTCCCTCTCCCAAATCGTCCACACCCTGGCGGCATAACGTTTATCTGTCAGCCATGTGTGAAGTGTTTTATCGAGCTGTTCGTCATAGCCATCTTTAATAATGGCTTTTGCTTCCCTTTTTATTTCCTCAATTTTGTCTTTTTCACTCTCTGCATTAATTTGATGTTTGGCGGCCTGGTCTGTTTCCCGTTTGGCGTCCAAAGGGTTTCTGGATATCTCGGCGTTCGCCACGAAATTTTTAGTGGCTGTGAAACCTGTCATTAAAATGAAAGCTAGGAGCGCGTATAAAAACGCCTGACGGGCGCGGACGGCGATGATAAGAACCGCAATTATCGATACCAATATAAATATGGGCCATGGCTCTGGTCGTATGACTATGCACAGGGAATACCCCGCCAGGATGATAGCGACGAACCGGGTGCGTGCGCTCCCTGATAATAAAGATATCCACCCCAGAAGAACCATCAAACAACCGAGGTTGAAAAACGGATCTTTTAAAAGCTGGGTGGTTAAAAGAAAACCGGTAGGCCATAAACCATAGACGGCGGCGATGAAAAGGGCGTATTTTTCTGAACATAGGGTGGCGACCCTTGCTATGTGAAAAACACAAATAACACTTGCGGCCCATATGGCGGCGTTTACGACAGCAAAGCTGAGAGGATCGGGCGCTATTAGAAAATAGAACACTGAAATAAAATTGACATGTATAAAGGGGGTGCCCCACCACCAGTCGTAAAACATTCCGTTCCCCAGGCTCTCGGCTATCTGGATCGCCTGCCTGTTATATTCGATGGAATCCATGGCGAAAAACCATAGCCCCTTGCCATTATGATAGCCCGATAAATATGTCGACCTGGCTATCAGCGACATAATAACGGAAATCAGAAAATGGAAACTGACAAGGCCAGAAAATATGGCCGATCTGGATATCTTGTTTCTGTCTGAATTTTCCAATTTATGGCGTAACGCCCCTTATATGCTTAACAAATATTATTCTGGTTATCGATCTTGCAAAAAGCAATTATTAATAGCTATAATGTATGGCTAATATATCAAAAAAACCGGCTTGTCTTGAATACGTTGTCACATCCTGTTTATATAATCTTCCCCCAGGCGCCAGGCGAAACATGTTGATCAGTTTTACTTTTTTTTATTTTTTCAAGTGACAATGAAGCCTATTAAGAAAATTTCCTTTTACATATTCATGTTTGTTCTGATCCTGGGGACTGCCGAAATTTGTGCGAATATATTCTTCCATTACACAAAAGACAGATTCACATTCCATGACTTTTCCGATTACCTGCTCGATCCTGAAATAATCCCTAACCTGAAAAATGGCTGGGACTTTGATCTTGGGTGGACAAACACATACAAGACTGAGTATGGCGAAAGACCTCGCCCTGTTATATACAAGGAAAACCTGATGTCAACTTTTGGTGATTCCTTCACCCACTGCGACCAGGTTAATCATGATGAGACATGGCAAACATATCTGTCGGAACGGGTTGGCGAAAACGTATTTAATTTTGGCGTTGGTGGCTATGGAACGGGACAGGCGTACCTGAGATATAAAAGAATATCCCCCAAAATTAAAACCCCCATTGTCACCCTCGCCCTTCTTGAAGAAAATCTTTCACGAGTGGCTAACGTATACAGAAAATTTTATTTCCCGAAAACCGGCGGCCCCTTGACCAAGCCACGTTTCACCCTTGATGAAAAAGGGAGGCTTAAGTTGCTGGCCAACCCGATAAAAAATCCGGATGAGCTTATAAAGCTTTCCAGGCAATCTTTTCTTGATAAAATCGGCAAGAATGATTTCTGGTACAATCAAAAGGATTACCCTATCTTTTCCTTTCCTTTTTTGAAAATTTTCTTTAACAAAAGGTTTTGGCTTGAAGTGAAATATATAAAAGGCGACAATCGCATCGACGATATGGTCGCCAGGCCAGCCTATTTAAAGGATATCTGGTCTTCACCAGAGGCTGACGTGATGTTCGCCATTTTTGACGCCTTTGTTAAAGACGTACGCGATTCCGGCGCGACGCCGATAATAATGATAATCCCCACCAAATACGATGCCGTTAACTATTTTACCAATAAACAGAACCAGCATAATATCAGAAAAATTATCGCTTATTGTAAAAAGAAAAATTATCTGGTATTCGATGCCGTGAAAGGGCTGGCCCGAAACGCCAAGTCAATGGACGATGTGAAATCATATTACAGGGGGCATGTGTCGCCATTGGGTAATAAACTTATCGGCCAGGCATTCTTCGAGTTTCTGGCGCAAAACGGTTTGGCGCCAACCAAAAAAGCGATAACATCCCGGTAAAGCGCCGCATATTACTTTTTTTTATATGACACCCGGCTATTAATTCACAGCACATCCTGAAGAACCTTTTCCCACTGTTTCATTACTTTCTCCACGCCAAACTTATCGACGATTTTTGTGGCATTGGCGCCCAGGCGAGCTCTTTTTGCCTTATCCTTCATCAGGCGTTCCACAGCGAAAGAGAGCGCCTCACCATCCTCGGCGGGGACAAGTATTCCATCAGCGCCATCGGTTATGATTTCACCGGGGCCTGTCTTGCAATCGAAGCTGACAACCGGAGCGCCGCACGCCATCGCCTCGCACAGCGCCATCGGGAACCCTTCGTATCTGGACGACAGGACAAAAATATCAGCCTGCCTTAAATATGCAAATGGGTTTTTCACCGTCCCTGGCATGCTGACATTCGGCTCTATCCCCAGCTTCACAGCCATCTGTTCAAGGGCCCGGCGCAAAGGCCCGTCCCCCAAAATCACCAGCGACCATTCCCGGTTTTTATCAATGGCGGACGCAAAGGCTTTCAGCAAAATATCGAACCCCTTTCCAGAATCAAAGCGCCCCATCGCCATGACACAAGGCTTTTTGACCGGGATATCGTGGCTCGTATCGGGGGCGCCGGCCGGGGAAACAATCGGGTTTGGAATAACAATCGATTTTTCTCTGACTTTTATGCTGTAAAATGATTTTGAACTTTCACTTAGCAATACAATTTTTTTCGCGAATGGATATGTAACTTTTCGAAGTTCATCCCACACCCGGCCAATCTTCCACATGAACGGGTCATTATGCTCCGACACTATAACCGGGGTCCCAGTCCCCATCGCCGCGATTATTGACAACACGTTTGTGCTGTCGATAAAACTGATAACAACCTGGGGGGCGCTCCTTATTATTTCGCGGCGCAATAATTTTATACGCCTGAAATTGTTTAGTAACCCGCTCAGGAAGCCTGAAGAATCACACGCTACGCCCAGTGGAACATATCGGACGGCGCTGACTAGCTTGTAGAAAGGCGGGCTCGACCCGCCTGCCAGCGTAATAAGGGTGATTTCCCACTCTTTCGCCGCCCAGTAATTCACCATGACAGACATTACGCGCTCTGCTCCGCCTGAGCCCATGGAGGGGATAACCATTGTAACCCGCATTATTTTTTCCAGCGCCTGTATATTTTTCTGAAGCCCTCGCCAAAAAATAGAAGAATCACTATTTTGGCCCAGGGCCACCTGAACATGAGGCCGGGGCGATACCGGGCGCTCCTTGTGTATACCCTGATGGCGGCCAAATTATTTTTTCCAAGATATGAGTAGGCCATGTTAGCCAGTTGCATCGCCACCCCTTCCGCAAATTCGGCGTCCCCTTTAGCCTCTGGAAACCGCGCGATATATTTACTCACCATATTGTCCAATAATGTCAGCGCTTTTACATAATCGTCACCGGCGATTGAATATCTTAATTGTGATATTAATTTTATCTGATCGTCTGAATACGTATCGAATCCAAAAACATTTTTTACATTACTTTCAATTATCTCGAAATTTCCCTCTTCGGCTATTCGCCCTTTTTCGCCACTTAAGCTGGAGCTAACAGATTGCGCGTGTTCCCGGCATTTCACCAAAACATCCGGCAGGTTTGCAACCTTTCGGTCTTTGGCGATTCTGGACCACAGCTCAAAATCCTGCGCGGGGCTTCGGCTTTTAAGCGAAGTAAATTCCCTGTAACCCTTGAACTCATCCAGTATTACTTTTTTCCTGAACATGACAGACGTATGGATGAAAGCATTATCGAAACATAAACGCCACCTTATTCCCGCCTGCGTCTCCGGCTTGTCATAGAACCCCACGTTAACGTTTTGCCCGTCTTCATCCACTACCACGCCCTGCGCTCCCAAAAGAACTGTCTCTTCGTTCTCCACCATATACGAGACCTGCTTTGCCAACCTCTCCGGATAAGATATATCGTCCGCATCCTGCCTTGCGACAAGGTCACCTTTGGCCAGCGCGAGGCCTCTGTTTAACGCCCACACAAGGCCCTGGTTCGTTTCATTGCGCACATATCTGATGCGACTATCGTGGAAGGCGCCAACTATCCGCTCCGTTTCATCATCAGACCCGTCATTCATTATCAGCAGTTCAAAATTTTCATAGGTCTGGCTCAGGATACTTTTGATCGACGTTTTAATATATTTCCCGGCGTTGTAGGCTGGTAAAAGGACTGTGACCAATGGTTTTTTTTCCACTTTTATTCCGGACAGGGCGCGTCAAACAGGTTGGCTTTTAACGATCTTTAAATATGAATCGGCTATCTCGCCAATACCGGGGACCGAAAGGCCGTTATTATAGACCTCGTAATTGTTACGAACAGTTTCCAGAAGCTCCGGGATTTCCTCCACATTTTTCCACCCGATCCCACCCATGCCCACGATTTCTTTCGTACCGCCGCTATCAAGATACAGAACAGGAAGCCCGCACGCCATCGCCTCCGTCACGGCGTTTGGCGCCGATTCATGGGCGCTTGCAAAAATATATACATCCGCATTTCGCAATTGTTCCGCCACTTTATCCGATGGAACAGGGCCTGTCGATTTTATATTTTTAAATTCCGCCTTGCACTTTCCCACAAAAGTGTATTCCACTTTGGCAAAATCGAGATTATCATCAAGCCATGTAAACGTATCCTTCCCCTTGCGCACGTTATCGGACCAGGAGGACGAAACCACGCGAACTGGCCGATTCCCATCGAAAGGCTTTTTACCTATGGAATTAAATATGGAAGGGTCTACGGCGTTTCTGATAATACTTGGGTTTTTGGGAGAGTATCCCATCTGTAAACACGATGTCATGCTGTATATAGACTGAAACACTGTATAGTCCATGAACCTGTTTATTGAAAAAATGATATCGTCGTTTTTTGATGGATCGGTCTCACGATATCGCGACATGGGGCCATCTATCCGGTGGATAAAAACGCTATCCGGAAATTGACGGCGCCATATCTCTATTTGTGAATATTCAAAACTCATCGAATTAAAAATATGAGCGGTGGGAGTTCTTTTATAATCGTTACGCATTGTCCGCACACCTTGCCTTTGAAACTCCTTTTCAAGGGCAAGCAAAAATTGATTAGCCCCGCCCCATGGGGGGGGCATGAACCTGTTCCATATTGTCACCACCCGCTCGCCTGGTTTCCTTTCAAAAGCCTTAAACGCTTTTCTCGCCAAAAATCTTCCAACTCTTCTGGAGAAAACCACAAGCCCGGTTCCACTGCCGGAGGGGTACAGGCTGGCATGTTTTTTTTCCGGCTCCAGCCCCTCGGTTTTCCCGAAATCCTCCACCACACCGGCATAAACCTTCTGAAGAGCCTTGCCCACAACCTCGTCGTTGGAAAACTCCTCCAGCCTCCTTTTCGCTTCGCCTAAAAACCTGCGGGCATATCCCTCCTCGATATCCTTTTTCAATATTTCCACACAGTCCATGGGGTTATCGAACAAAAGGCTCTCTGGCAACACATCCTCCGCGATACCAGCGCGAGAGCTGACAACCGGTGTATCGGTCTGTGCGCATTCAAACAAGGCTCTCGGCGCCCCCTCCCACCGGCTGGTAATCAGGTGAATATCGCTTAGCTGATATAAAAGGTTTAATGTCTCTTTTGACTGGATGTTCTTCGGGTAATCGTCTTCACTGACTGTTTCACCATAATATCTGTACTCTATTTCAGACTCTTTAAGTTTCCCCCTTAGCCAATGCCTTCTGGGTCCCGTCAACAGCACAACAATCCTCCGGGAGGAGACGCGGGAGGCGAGCTTTTTTACAATCGCAACAAACACCTCGGGGGCCTTTTGTCTTTTAGGGGATTTCAGATCGGAGCCTTCTGTGTCTCTGAAAAAATTGCTTATCACATAATCACCCGGTTCTATATCCAGCTCCTTGCGAAGTTCTAACAATCGGGGGTCGTCTTTCTCCAGCAATCGATAACCTTCATCCTCATATGGATAGGGGACAAGATGACATTTTTTTAGCCCAAGGGCCTTGACACCCCGGAGCGCCTGGGAACTTTGAGCGATTATCGCCGAAGCTGATTTCATGAACATATATAAACCGGACAATTCGACCATGCGAAGCGGATCGTTCGGAAAGGAAAGGACATAACTGCCGATCTTTGGTTTTCCCCGCTCCAGCCATCTGCTTGTTGTGTTGTTTGGCCACACAGAATGGATCACATCGGCTTCGCTTTCTTCCTCCACAACATCACAAAATCTGGCAAGATTCAGGCGCGCAAGCTTCGCCTCCACATCCAGCGCCCAGCCATCTTTGTCCCCCCCCACCACGCATACGCGCAATGTTCGCCCCTGATATTGTATTTTTTTCGCCATGTCAATTTTTATCGTTTACAAGCTTTGTAAACACCTGTTTATGATCGTCCAGCCATTTATCTTTACCGAAATTCTCCACCGCGTGGAGCCTGGCATGTTTGCAAAATTCATCGTAATTTTCCATAACCCGTTCCACCGCCTCCGCAAGATGATCTGTATCTGGGTCTTCTATTTTCTCCCAGCTCTTTTTGGTTTCCACAAGTATCCCTGCCTTATCGCTTACAAGCTCCGGCATGCCACCATTATTCACACCCACCACCGGGACGCCGCAAGCCATCGATTCCAGAGGAACCGTGGGGCACGGATCGAAATATTTCGTGTGAAGCAAAACATGGGCGTTTTGATATATACCAGGCGCTTCGTCACGGGTAAAAGAGTTTACAAGCTTTACATACCGCCCGATAGACAGCCTTTCAATCTCTTTTTCCATATCGGTCGCCGCCCCTTCCCAGGCCATCGGGCCGGCCATGGTAAGCTCTATCTTGCGTCCCCTTTTTATCAGGTTCGCCGCAGTTTCAAGGACGGCTATCGCGCGATGACGTTTCAAATGGCTTCCGGCGGATAAAATGTTCCAGGTATCCATCGGCTTGGCGGCGGCTGAAGGTGTGAACACATCGGTGTCCACATAGTTATAGGCGATACCCCAGGGGGAGGATGTTTCACCAAGATATCGATCGGCGCTCTCCCTGCAAAACCGGCTTTGATAAAAAATAAAATCGGCCATATTTATAATCGATTTCATCGGGCGGTTCATTTTTTCATATTTCGCTCCGGCCCAGGCGGGATAGGCGACGCCGTTTTGATTCCAGACAAGTTTCACTCCCTTTCCCTTCGCCCACCTTACATATTCCTCCGCAAAGGGGGGAAGCGCGCTACTTACAAGATATAAAACGTTGAAGCTCCCGCTATTTTCGGGGAACAAATCGTCGAGGGCGATCAATTTGACTTTTCCCCCATGGATGATTGCGTCCGGCTCCCTCGGTATTACGCCGCCATAATTGAGGGCCACACCACCAGATGGCAAATTAAAGGGGGTCTTGCCGAGCTTCTTTTTATACCGCCTATTTCTAAACACATTAACGATATTTAAAAGAGCTTCCTTGACCGGGAGCGGAACTATTTTTTTGATAGCGTCGATGAGATATCCTGTCACTGGCTTTCTGATATGGAGTGGTTACGCGAAAGGATTATTGGAGGGCCTTTTCTATTGAATCCACAATCGACGCGAAATCGAGCCCGTGCGCCTTTAACACTTCGTTGTTCCCCCCGCACTTGGCTATCACGTCTATCCCCAGTGAGACGATTTTTTTATTTTCCGCAAAGGCAATAGCCGCCAGCTCGCTTCTTATAAAACGTCCCTGGCCACCCTCTATATGATGGTTATCGATGGTGACTATCACCTTGTATGGCTCCGAGATTTCTTGGAGCCAGCCGGCGTCGACCTGGTTGAGCCACGGCAGGTTTATAACTTTCACCCCCACCCCTTTTTTCGATAGTTCGCTTGAGGCCTTGACAGCCTGGGGAAGGCAAACCGGGCCGTAACCAATTATCAGCGCGTCATCGCCCGGCGCAAGCTCGGCTCCAACGCCCGGCTTGAACCTGTAATCGGCTGGAAGTCTGTATGGAATATCGACCGGAATGGATACAAGACGAATATATACGGAGGTTTTCGCCTCTTTCACCGCATAGTCCAGCGCCATTTTCACCTCCGCCTCGCAGCATGGCTCGATCATCTCAAAGCCTGAAAGCCCCGATAGGGCCGCTATGTCGTGGATCGATTGATGGGAGTGCCCGGGGCCGCCTGGAAGAACACCAGCCAAAGACCCGACATAAATTATTTTCGTTCTCTCGGTGGAGTTATTAAATATCTGCTCGTTGGCGCGGGTCGCCAAAAAACAGGCGAAGGAGTGGACCACCGGCAAGAGCCCTTTTAGCGCCATGCCGCCAGCCATGGAGACCATATCCTGCTCCGCAATACCGCATTCGAAAAACCTTCCCGGAAAACGTTTCTCGAACGGGATCAGCCCGCAGTCCAGCGCCAGGTCGCCATCGAGAACCACAAGGTCACTGTTCGCTTCTGCATTCGCCAACAATACTTCTGAATAGGCTCCTATAAGCTTTTGTTGATTTTCAGGAGCCTCAGGAGGAGCCGGCCTCGGTTTTTTTTCGCAGGTTAAAGGCTTCGCGCCCAGATTGTTTAGCTTCCTGTTGATATTTTCAACCAGAGCTTCCACCGCCTCCACATACACACCAGCCGCAGGGGCGCCGCTATGGAAATCGTATAACCTGTCCGCCACAGTAAAGTTGGTCGATTCCATCCGCCCTCCCCCTTTCGCCTTGATCGTATCGGCGATAAGTATCTTTGGGGCTGTTCTGTTTTTTTCAAGGGAATCGAGCGCCTCGCGGATCGCGCCGATATCGTGTCCGTCGCATCTGGCGACAGCCCAGCCATGAACCTCAAACCGTTTTTCAAGATCGCCCAGGTCGGAAACTTCTGAAACAAATGTGTCCGACTGCAATTTATTGTGGTCCACAATCGCCGTAATCATCCCGAAATTGCCGTTACTGGCCGGCAGGAGCGACTCCCAGAATTGCCCTTCCTGAAGCTCTCCATCTCCGAGTAGCAGATAATATTTTCTCTCTCTCCCCTTAAGCCTGTCGGCCATCGCCATGCCCTTCGCCTTGGAAACGCCCATGCCAAGGGATCCCGTGTTGGTGACGATATGAGGCGTGCCGACATCGGGGTGGCCCGGCAAACCGCCAAGCTTTCTTAGTTGATCGATGTTATCGAAGGGGAGCAGACCCAGGCCAATAAGGGCCGCATACAGGCCGGGGGCGTCGTGCCCTTTCGAGGAAAAATAGATATCCCCCTTTTCCTCTCCCGGGTTATTCATCCTTTGCAGATAGAGGTGGCTAACTATATCGAGCGAGCTTAGCGAGCTTCCCACATGGCCCGACCCTGCGAAACTTATCATATACAAGGTGTTCAGGCGGCACACATCCGCAAAAATCTGCGCCACATCATCCATGGGGGCGTCAAGATTTATTATTCTCTCTATCTCTTTATACGGGGCGAATAACAGTTCGCTGGAATCGATCATGTTTTCTTTTTTCCAATCAATATTTTCATTATTAACAATTCAGGCGGACTTTGCCTTCATCAACAAGTTTTTCGGCGAGATACCAATCCTCCATCGTATTGATGTCGTACCCTTCATACCCTTCGGTTATAAACGGGATAACTGTCGCCCCGGCGATGGTGCCGGTTTCAGATATCACTTTGCTCCAGGCGATCTCGAGGCTGGCGTTCTGGACATACACCTCCGGAAGGGCCTGATACGGGGCGCTGTGCCACGGCTTTTCATCGGGCCCGAATGGGATGAGCGGTAGCAAACGATTTTGCCTGACAACCCACATCTTGCAAGGATGCTCGGAACATTTTTCCACGGCGCGGAGGCTGTCGGCGCCCTCCTCCTGGCGAAAAATATCCCATGCCCTCGCAATCGTTTCGCCGGTTCTGAAAGGGCTGGTGGGCCGAAGAAGGCTGAAGGCGTCGCACTCCATCCCTTTTTCCTTAAACGTTTTCATCGCATGGGATATCCATTCAATATCGGCGGATAGCTCCCCGGCATATTCCACAGGGCGCATGAACGGGATTTTGGCTCCATACCGCCGCGCCACATCGGCTATCTCTTCGCTATCTGTTGAAACGATAATATCCCTGAATATCCCACTATCGATCGCCGCTTTAATTGTGTATGCGATCAAAGGATGGCCCTTGAACTCGCGAACGTTTTTGTTGGGAACACGTTTGGAGCCGGCGCGGGCCGGTATAAGAGCCACAACGGATGGCATGGCGTCGCTCACGTTTTGTCCGGAAAAATGTTCAGGCTTATGTTTTTCCATTCGCAATAAACGTCAAGCGCCTCCGTCCCCGGCTCCCGAAGACCGTTGCCAGAATGTTTGACACCACCAAACGGCATGTGCGGCTCGCTCCCATATGTTCCAGCGTTTACATTCACCACGCCAGCCTCCACGCTGTGGCAAAACTCCATCGCCCGATGCACGTTCGATGTGTGGATGCAGGCGGTGAGGCCATAGCTTGTGTCGTTTGCCAGCTCTATCGCCTCATCCAGGCCAGATACCTTGAAAAGCGATGCTATCGGCCCGAACAGCTCTTTTTGCGCCAGTTCGGAATCGGGGGCCACATTTTCTATAATCGTCGGGGCAAGGAAATAACCGCCTGCATGTTTTTCGCCTGTCAGCCTTTCGCCCCCTGTGATGACTTTTGCCCCTTCGTTTTTTGCCCGGCTTATGGAATCGATCATATTGTTTAGCTGACGCTCATTGATAACCGCTCCATAATCATCCGAATCACCTGCGCCAACGCTAAGCCTTTGTGATTCGGACACCAGCATATTCTTAAACTCTTCATATACAGACTCGAAGATGATGATCCTGCTCGACGCGGCGCAGCGTTGCCCCGCGTTGCTGAACGAGGAAAGTAAAACCCACTTGCAGGCGGTTTTCAGGTCGGCGTCGTCACACACCACAAAGGGGTTCTTGCCGCCAAGCTCAAGGAAGACCTTCGCCATTCTCCCTCCGGCGGTTTTCGCTATCCATTTTCCAACCGGTGTGGAGCCTGTAAAGCTTATCAGGGCGACCTTCTCATGTTCCACAAGTGGCGCGCCGGCGGTTTCGCCAAAACCGTTTACTATGTTCAGCGCTCCCGGTGGTAATCCCGCATCTTTTGCGATTTGCGCGAATGCCCAGGCGACCATCGGGGTATCTTCCGATGGTTTTAATATCACCGTGTTCCCGCATACCAGCGCCGGGAAGACTTTCCATGCAACGTTGGCTATCGGCGTGTTGGCGGCGATGATCAGCCCCGCCACACCGACCGGCGTGCGAACGGTCATCGATGTTCTGTTATCCGCCGCGGACGTTGTGGTTTTCCCATACATCCTTCTGCCTTCCCCGGCCATAAAAAACCCCTGCTCGATTGCGGCGTCCACCTCGCCCAAAGCTTCTTTAACCGATTTTCCGGTTTCAAGATGAACGATCTCCGCCACCTCCTCGCGTCTTTCCCGCATGAGGATGGCGATATCTCGCAAAACTTCCGACCTGGCAACCGGAGTTGTTTTTGCCCACCCCTTTTTTGCCTTAATTGCCGCCTGCGCCGCTTTTCCCACATCCGCTTTATCGGAATCTGCCACCTTGCACAAAGGGGCGCCATCCGCCGGCTTAAGCTTTACAAAAGTTTTTCCGCTGATGGCCGCCACCGGCTCGTTATTTATAAAGTTATTTACAGTCTCAACTTTTAATGAACTCATTAACCCCTCTAGATAAAAACATAAAATTTAGTCCTACCACAAAAGGAACCCGCCCTCCACCGGAAGGTTTATCCCTGTCACATAAGACGACGCGTCCGAGGCGAGAAAAACCAGAGGGCCTTCAAGGTCGCCAGGCTTCGCCATCCGGCCCAAAGGAACCCGGCTGTTAAACTTTCTCTTAAATTCCTCATCCTGCCCGCCAAGAACACCGCCAGGCGAAAGAGCGTTCACCCGAACCCCCTTGGGCCCCCAGTGCGCCGCAAGATATTTTGTGAGATTAAGTAGCGCCGCCTTGGAAGCGCCATACGCGGGAGGTTTTATAAAGGGTGGATCGATCTCTATGTGATTATATAAAGCTTCGTTTGGAGAGACGCTGGCATACAGCGACCCGATGTTTATCACGCTCCCGCTCCCTTTTTCAATCATCGGTTTCGCAAAAACCTGCGTCACCAGAAAAGCGCCATACACATTTACATTTAATGTCGGCAAGAACATCTCCCCTGGTATATCTTCTATCGCAAAAGATTTACCTTTTGCTGGCGGCTGATCTATCCCCGCGTTATTCACAAGAATATCGGGAGCGCCAAAAACCTGCAGGCACTTACCAAGGGCTTTTTCGAGGGCATCTTTGTCAAGGGAATCGGCTCCATACAGCGCGGGCAACCTCTCTTCACCAAACTCGTTTTGAAGTTTTATAAAATCTTCGGAAGGTTCCAGGCCAGGTAAATCGAGCGGAAAAACCGAGGCGCCATACGCCAACAGGGATCGTATCCATATGGGGCCAAGTTTGCCACTGGCCCCTGTCACCACGGCCGTTTTTCCAGTCAGATCAAATTTACTTTTCAAATTTTAATCCTGTTTAATGTGGATGTCCGCTAAAGACAAATTTTCGTTCCACCGATTATAAACATTGCTTAACCACTTTTCCACGGCATACACGTTTAATTTATCTGGCCTTTGGCAAAATCGAACCATTCCTCCGCCGATGCGGCTTTCCCCTTATATTCGTTTTGGGACTTGGGAATACCCCTTCCAAGGTGGAGGAAAATAACGTTCCAGTCGTCATCAAAGGCTCTCACAACACGCAAATCTTTCAACCCGGAACCGGGAGAGAGCTTTTCCGCAAGCTCTGGCTGTTCATAAGTGTTCGGGCAGGTGGCGACGCCATACCCCGCGGCCTCGAAATCTACGGTGACCCTGTCGCCAACGTCATACTGCGGCAGTTCCGGCAGGAGGCTCATTCCAAGCTTTTTGTATAGCTGATAGTCCATCAAAAGCCCCAGCACATGCAAAACCCCTTCTTTTGTCCTGTGGGTTTCCATGCAAACTCCGGAAGCTTTTATATTATCGCCTAGTTTGGATTGCAGGTGTTCCAACCAGTTTGCCCTGCACGCCATCGTATCCATATGCAAAGTCATCACAAATTTAGCGGACGGGTCTATCAGCCTGAGGCCCAGCTCAAGGCCGATAGCGTTGGCGTACGACCCGGAGTTAACACTGCTTTGTTTATAAAACAATCTCGAAAATATCCCCCTCTTTTGCGGGGGCACAGGCTCCGTGCGGCTTAACGCCACGTTGACCCCTTCCAGACCAAGAAGCCATTCGCAATTTTTCAAAGGAGAATTATTGTCGACAACCCATAGTTCATATGAATCTTCCGATGTAAAACGCTGAATCGATTTAATACACGTTTTAAGTATCGCGCTGGCCGTTTCGGCTGGTTGATATGAAGGTATTATTAAACGAGGAACGCCTGGCCCTTTTGCCGTGTCACGCTTTACCACCATGTCATAAACGCGGCCATCCACCTCTGCTTTTTCGCGAGCGGCCGTTCCATTTTTCAATGCGGTTTTCATTGGCGCATGGCGTTCTGGTTATCGCCGCCCGATCACAAACACGGAATCGCACCAGTCTATGCGAAAGGTCCGGCATATAACGTTTATCATTGGACGAATGTACCACTTGGGGGCAGGCTTTTTGTTATATCTTGCGCAGTATGAGGGGTCCAGACCCGCTATTTCCATAATTGCGTATATATACATATGGTTCAAAGGCGTTATATGAAATGGAGAGCTTAGAAACCGAACCGGATGAGATGTGTTTGGAACGCTGATCAGGAATATGCCACCCGGTTTCAAGTGGCCGCTTAATATTTTTGCTGTGCTTATGCAATTATCAAATTGTAAATGTTCGAACACCTGATTCGCAAAAATTATATCGAAAAGATGATCGTCCGGAATTCCGGAAGGCTTGTCGTAACTGTATTGGGCGCTTTGATCTTCATCGCAGGAATAATACAGGTCATCGGGTATACCGGCAAACCTCCTGAGCGGCTTTTTCGCCCCGCACCCAAAATCCAGAACTTTTCCTCCGGGATAGTTTTTTTTATATTCCTCCCTGATATACTCATATGGTTGCCTGGCTACCGGCAGGTCAAGGATTCCGCCATATCGCCCGAAGGCTTTATCGCAAAGGCTGAAGATATCGTCATACGCCACTTTTCCCATTTGGTCCCCAATCATTCCAAATCGCCTCTTATAAAATTATTAATAATAAACGGACAATTTTCAAGCGATGTTATCGATACACGAAATTATCGAATTTGCAACCCGCGCCCCGGCGCCTCCGGCCACCTCACCTACGATTTCCTTGCATACAGCCTTTCTCTGGTTCGCCAATTCTTCCGGCCGTTCAAGGCTTTTCGCCAGCCCTTCTATGACCTCGTCAAAATTATAAGCCAGATACATAGCCCCCGATTCCATCAAGGCCTTGTAGTGAAGTCCTTTCACGTTGTTAACGGCATATTCACTCTCGCCGGGCGCTCCCTCATCGTAAAGCACACAAACCACCGGCCTGCCATTTACGATGCTATCTAAAAGTATGGTTCCAGCGTTGGTGACAACGCTCGATACGTTTTGAAGCAATGCCTTCAATGCGTTTAAATCGCTATAATTGGCTTTTTGCAAATAGATTCCCGGTTTATTAAATGTGGTTTTAAACAGGCTGATTCTTTTTGGGTTAAATATGTCTCTTGGATGCGGACGAAACACAATTGAAAACCTCTCCTGGCCACCGTTTGATTCCCACCAGTCTATTAACCGCTCCAGAAATTTTATTTCATATGGAGAATTTTTCTCCGTGTTACCGGCTATCAGAACCACAGGCTTGTCACAATTTAAATTGTAGGAAGCCAGCAAGGATTTGTATTCCTCCGGCGGGCCTTTACTGGAAAACAGGTCCATTTGCGGCCAGCCTGTCTCCTCTATCAAAGAAGATTCGATGTAATGATATCGAGTTAAAGCCTCTTTCATAAATCTGTTTTGAACAATATATTTTGCGCAATAAGGATACACCACCCCCTTGCCGACAGGATGGTCCCAGCTTGCGATATGCCCTATTAGCTGGATACCCAGGCTGTGGGCAACGTGCGCGTAATTCTGGGCTATTGGCAGTTGAAGGTTGCTTATTATCATCGTTGAATAATCTTTTCCAAGATACGCGCTTATGGCCGGGTCGACAAATCTGTTTTCACTGAAATTCCATTTGTATATCCAGTCAAAAATTTTCTTCGACCCCGGAAACGGCCAACCGAGCGACAAATTGAAAAACGGGTTGCTGTTCCGCCGCGTCATGCGATTGATTTTAAAATCGTATAAAACATTCATTCGCACGGCAAGGGGGAAAAATCCGATAAATTGACTCAACAACCTGTCTGTAAATTGATGCAGTTGTTGCTTTGGGCTGTATTTGGCGTCTCCCCGCAAGGTTTCATGCGAACGGACATTTATTCCCGAATCGCTTGAAATCCATTGCCTGTAATCGAGAGCCGAGTCGATTGGAAAGGTGGCGGCGATATCCAGTTTATCCCCAAGTTCGTCAATCAGTTTTGAAACTATACCGGCGCCGAAAAACAACCTGCTTGAAAGCGTGTCGGTTAAAAGCAGTAGCGTTTTTTTGTTATCTTGTGGGGGTCTGGCCTGGGGCATGGTTATTAACGCAAATCAGATAATCAAGGTAAGCCGTTTAACCGCAATCGACAAAAGCAAAGTTCGGATCAACCCGATAGCTCGCGCTATTATTCATTTACGCTTAAGGCTTTGTCGAACCAGTCGCAAAATTCGCGCACTGCGCCTTGGCCGCCATTCCTTTTAGTGACATACGCCCCAAGGTTTTTCACGTCCGGATGGGCGTCATTGGTGGTTATCGGCAAACCGGCGGCTTTAAGGCACCCGGCGTCGTTTATATCGTTTCCCATAAAGGCCACCTGCGATAATTCGATACTCTTCCCGGCGACTATCGATGTTAACTCGCCCAGCTTGTCGCTGATATTCTGGACGCAGCGCAATTTCAGTTTTCTTGCCCTTGAAGAGACAACCGTATTGGCCTCGGTCGAAAGGATCATCATATCGACCCCCCGTTTTCGGAGCTTCGAAAGGCCCAATCCATCCGACCGGTCGCACCGCACAGCCTCGCGGCCATCCTCGAAAACGAAAACGGTGTTGTCTGTAAATACGCCGTCAAAATCGAACACTATGAGCTTGATATCTTTTGGCTGTGACGCCATATCAATCCTCCTCCAGAACCTCGAAAAGAATATCGTCGTCCATCGTAAGCTCATGCTTGACCCGTTTACCAATAACCTTGTTTATTTCATAAGGTTGCAATCCATCACCTGGACTTTTGATGGCTATATCGTCCCTTGTAATAATATGCCCCACCGGAAGGTTCTTGGCGGCCACAAGCTTTTTACCCATTTTAATAATAGGATTTTTCTCGCATTCATGAACTCTTTTCTGTGAGCTACCAAGGGCCACCCTTGTCCTCTTAAGATCGCGCACCAGCTTCTTGAAGCCGACCGGCTCCAGGGAATAGCCATGATCGGTTCCTCTTAACGCGCGGTTTAGCGTAAAGTGTTTTTCTATCACCCTCGCCCCAAGCTGGTAGGCCACAGGGCCCATGGCTATGCCGTTGGTGTGATCTGAAAGGCCAATGACGATATCTGGAAACAGTTTTTTATAGGTGGCTATCACATTGAGGTCCAGGTGCTCGTGGGCGCTTGGGTAGGAAGCGGTGCATTGCAATATCGCCAGATGATTGTTTATCGGCATAATCGCATCGTAGATTCGGTGCACGTCATCTATATTACAGCCGCCTGTGCTAACGATTAACGGTTTGCCAAAAGAGGCTATGTGCTCTAAAAGCGGCAGGCTCTTGGCGTCACCCGATGCCGATTTAAAAGCGGTCACGCCGATGCTGTTCAGAAAGTCGGCGCTGATGAAATCGAACGCCGTCGCGATGAAATCTATTTCCAGCTCCTCGGAGTAGTGGAGAAGATCCTTATATATCTCCTTCGATAGCTCCAGTTTCTCGCGATGACTGCCATACGTCGGACCATATGAAAATTCGTTTTCGTATGGTTTATTGTAAAATGATTCTGTGTAAAGGCTACGATTGTCCCTTTTCTGAAATTTGACGGCGCTCACGCCGCATTCTTTTGCAACGTGAATCATCTCCTTGGCGGTTTCGAAACTGCCCTGGTGGTTATGCCCAATCTCGGCGATGACATAGCAATCGCTATCGTCGTGAATATGATGATTTCCTATTTTAAGTTCACCGGCCATTTATTATTTTCCTTCCTCCTTTGTAATCCAATTCATTTAACAGATAACATATCCGCCAGTTGATTACTCAATTATCAAGCCACGCCTGAAACATTAGCACATCCCAAAGCTGGTAATGCCAGTTCGCCTCACCCGATAAATGTTCTTTCCATTTCTCTCTGACAACGCGCGTGTCGAAAAAACCTTCCTCCCTAAGCCTGCGCTCATCAAGCAAGGATTCCGCCCAGTCGCGCAATGGGCCCCGAAGCCAAACATTTATAGGCATCGAAAAACCTGTCTTCGGCCTGTCGACCATCTCCTGGGGGACATATTTATACAAAAGCTTTCTAAGCAGCCATTTTCCGTGCACCCCCTTTACCTTCATCGATGTGGGGATTCTGGCCGAAAACTCCATAACCCTGTGATCAACGAGCGGGGCGCGCACTTCCAGGCTTACGCTCATCGAAGCCCTGTCCACTTTGGCCAGTATCGAATCTGGCAGTCTGCTCTTAATGTCGAGATAAGCCATACGTGAAACCGGATCTTCGATATTGAGCCAAAGCTTTTGATCGGTCAACACTGTTTGGGGTGTATGGCTGTTTAAAACAGCTTCCTGCGGATTTTTCCAATGAAATAGTAACTCATATATTTGCTCAGGATAAACTGTCTCTAAAGCTTTCGCCACATCGTTGATTTTAGCGCAAAAACTGTTTTTTCGCTGTTTTTGCGGTGTCATGGCAAGGCATGCCCTTAGCCCCTTCGCGAGTCCCATACGCGCCTTGCGGGGCGCCCAGCCAAACCGCCTGTTCCACAAATTCCAGTATAACTGGCACCAGACATATCTGGGATATCCAGCAAAAAATTCGTCACCCCCATCACCGGAAAGGCACACCGTCACATCTTTTCTGGCAAGCCTGGAAACCAGATAGGTGGGTATCATGGCCGTGTCGCCTAGGGGCTCATCAAAAAGCTCCGGCAACTTGGGTATTACGTTTAAAACATCTTCCGGCTCAAGATACAGCTCTGTGTGATCTGTTCCAAGGTGGTTAGCCACTTCTTTTGCGTGATGGGCTTCGTTGGCGTCTTTTTCGAAATATCCGATGGTAAAGGTTTTGACCGGCCTTTCGCTTTGGCTTTGCATAAGCGAAACCACCAGCGAGGAATCGACACCGCCCGATAAAAGCGCCCCCAACGGCACATCCGAGAGCATCCGCAAGCTAACGCTATCTTGTAATATTTTCTCCAGCTCGTCGGCCGCTTCATCCTCTGACACCTTAAGCGGGGAGGCGGCCCCTTCCGATACAACATCATCAACACGCCAATACAGGCTGGGGGATGGCGTTTCCCTCCGTTTGAGCTTATCCAGATTAATCGATAAAAGGCTGGCGGGAGGCAGTTTGGAAATATTTTTGTAAATCGAATAGGGGGAAGGAACATAGTTATGCTTTAACAAAAGGGTCAGGGCTTCTCGATCTATCTCGCCTTCAAAACCGGGATGGGCCTTTATCGCTTTGAGTTCCGATCCAAAAACAAATGCGTTTTTCGCCCAGCCGTAATAAAGCGGCTTTTTGCCTATCCTGTCCCGGGCAAAGCTTAATACGCGATCCCTTCTGTCCCATAACGCGAAGGCGAACATGCCGTTGAATAAAGTGAGTGATTTACTGAGTCCCCACCTTTCTATGGAAGCGAGTATCACCTCCGTATCGGATCGGCCGCGCCAATTTACAAGCCCATCCTTCTCCAAGTCCTTTCGTATCTCCAGAAAGTTATAAACTTCGCCGTTGTATGCGATCACATATCGGCCCGAATGGGAAACCATTGGCTGGGCCCCTTTATCCGAAAGATCAAATATGGAAAGCCGCCTGTGACCCAAAGCAAGGCCACAATCGGCGTCCGCCCATACGCCGGAGTCGTCCGGGCCGCGATGGTGAATAGTGTCGGCCATACATCGGGCGATAGATCCAAGCTGCTTCCGGCTATTTAGATTTACTGTTTCGACCAGCCCCACGATTCCGCACATCTGCGATTGTATATATCTTTCTGGTGATTAAGATGTTTGCGCTATTCCATCAAGGTAGGAAGGAATCTTTGTCCAACGGCCAGCCTCCTTGCTATATGTTGCTTTGGCTTCTATTGAATCGAACCTGCGCTGGCATAAAACACAATCCCGCATTTCCTGCCCATGGTCAATCATATCCGCTCTGAACCTGACCATTTTTTCGGAATTAAAATTGTAACCTTTTCCAATGTTCCCGATGGCCGGATCAGCTTTGAGGTGGCAACAATAAGATATATCTCCAGTTTCATAAATATATGCGTTTTTCCACAATTTCGGGCATTTAGCGTTTGCGAAAACCTCTTGATCCTCCGGAACGGGATGGGGCAAGGTAATATCGAACGGGTGTTTTTTTTCTGAGATCATTTGTTTGTAAAACAATTTAACATCCGGATATTCCAATTTTAATGTGTCAATGGAATCATCCCCATGAGGACTCATCGAATGGAAATTAACGCTTGATGCATTTACGCTTTTTGCAAACTTTAAGAACTTTTCAGCCTCATCTAGCCTCTCTCTGCTTAAAACATAGCTAACAAAGAATTTTATTCCATTGTCGTTAAGCCATTGTATTCCTTCAAGAATCTGGTCATACAGTTTCCGTGTGCCACCTCTGTTTTTATTAAACGTATCGTAATCATAAGAGTCCATGCTTATGCTTAGCTTCTTGAACAGGGGCAGGGCCTCTTTAACCTTTATCAGGTTGGAGCCATTGGTAAACAAGGTGAGTTTATAATCCAGGCTCGACGCCAGCTTCATCATATCCACAAACCTGGGATGGAGCGTGGCCTCGCCGCCGCAAGGAGTGAGGTTGGTTACCTGGTTTTGATAACGTTTGAGCAGTTTTTCAAAAAACTCAAACTCCATAAACCCTCCACCCTCGAAAGCATTTTCATCGTTTAAAAGAAAATTGCATCCATCGCAACGCAAGTTGCATTTAAATGTAATATAAACCGTAAAGTTTGGCGGAACATAGTGGATAAATTTCTTTTTGCCTATAGCGTCCATCGTTTTTCTTCGGTTCAGCTCTTTATTATATGCGCCCCTGTCCCGCATGAATAACAAAGCCTTGCGCACTGGCTTTTTAATTATTTCACTAAGAGAGCTCATCAAAACTCCTTCCAAAGCGACTTGCAAATTTGATCGAGGATAATATTATTTTATTCAACGCGAATCCCAATAGTTTTTCACCAAAACAAGGCCAAATCTATCTTTGGGTGTATGGCCATTTTCAAAAAATGCGCCATCTGTCACCGGTATTGAACCAAAGTGAAGCGCCAGATGAGATAGCTTGTCATTGAACACAAACCCGACATTGTGCTGATAATTACCAGGCGGGAGAGGTAAGCTTGGTATAGTGCAAACAAGTTTTCCTCTGCCAGGGTGCGCCAACACCTGCTTTGGGTTGCTCTCGGTCGAACAGCACAACAGCCGATACATACTTTCGTTGGTGACCATGTAATTGATTTTTACAGGGCCAGAAATGTTTGAATCATTTTGATATTCTATAATAACGTTAATGAGCTCGCCACTTTTTGCGTAGGCCAGCCTTTTCCCGTTTTGATCTGTGATATAAACCGACAAGATTTTAACCGGCCCAACTGGCTTTTCCTTTATGCCGGACTCTCCTTCGCTTGAGAAGACGTTCTTTTTATAAAAAGCCAAAACCTCGCTGATATCGCCACTTTTAACTATTTTCCCGTTGTCTATCAATATACCTTTGTCGCACAACTCCGCCACGGCGGACATATTATGGCTGACAAACACGACAGTGCGCCCTTCGTTGCTTATGTCTTCCATTTTATTTAAACATTTTTTCTGAAATTCAATATCACCCACAGCCAGAACCTCGTCCACCAGCAAAACGTCTGGCTCAAGATGGGCGGCCACCGCAAACGCCAGCCTCACATACATCCCGGACGAATATCGTTTCACAGGCGTATCCAGAAACTTTTCTATACCTGAAAAATCGACGATGGCATCGAACTTCCTGTTGACCTCATTTTTGTGCATACCAAGGATCGACCCGTTCATATAAATATTTTCTCGCCCCGAAAGCTCCGGATGAAAACCTGTGCCAACCTCCAGAAGGCTCGATACCTTCCCATGCAAAGTAATTTTGCCAGTTGTCGGCTTTGTGATGCGGCTCAAAACTTTCAGGAGCGTAGATTTACCCGCGCCATTTCTTCCCACAATGCCGACCCTGTCGCCAACGTTTATGCTAAAGTTGATGTCTCGTATCGCCCAGAACTCTTCCCTCCCGGGGTCGTTGTTTGCGCCTGTCAACCCGAAAGGGCGACGCATTTTAATAGCAAAGTCTTTTGCCTTTGCCGCTATCGCCTCCATAAGAAGATCGTGCTTCTCTTGCATCTCGTGAAAGATTATGTATCGCTTCGACAGATTTTCTACTTTTATAGCTTCAGGCATAACAGTTATATTACATCCGCAAAATCGTCTTCCGTTTTACGGAAATACATTATTCCAGCAGTCAACGATACGATTGTAACCACTAGTGAAACATAGAAGCCTGGCCAATACATCGGGTTACCAAGAATGGCCCACCTGAATCCATCGATAATCCCCACAACAGGGTTGAGCGAATAGATAAAGCGCCACTTTTCAGGGATAACGGAGCTACTAAAACCTACAGGAGAAATGTACAGGCCCAGCTGAACCATGAAGGGAACTATAAATTTGAAATCTCTGTATTTTACATTAAGTGAAGCGAACAGCAATCCTATCCCCAATGAGAGGGCAAAGATCATTATAGTGAATAGCGGTAGCGCGATTATTGCAAGGCCAGGCACAAATTGAAACCAGGCCATCAACGCCACCAGGATAAAAAAGGAAACTACAAAATCCACAAGGCTGACTGATACCGCGGTAACGGGTATTATAAGACGCGGGAAATATATTTTTGATACCATACTCGACTTACCGACCACGCTATCCCCACATGCGATCAATGCCGTTGCGAAAAATTGCCAGGGTAACATAGCGACAAAGACCATAACAGGGTATGGAGCGCCATCAGATGGAAACTTTGCCAGGTTTCCGAAAATGACGGTGAATACAACCATAGTAAGCACAGGCCTTATAACGCTCCATGCGATGCCTATGACCGTCTGTTTATATCTGACCAATACGTCGCGCCAGGCCAAAAAGTAGAACAACTCACGATAATCCCAAAGATCATTCCAGTATTGGCGGTTCGATTTCCCGGCTTCAATGGTGGTCGTGTGATTCTCCAAATTTATATTCCTTAAAGATGTTTACCGGATTTTTTGAAACGATATGAATTTGAGACACATAAAAACCAATGTGTTGTCACCCTGAACCTGCTTTAGCGTCTATTAAAATAAATATATTGTTGAGGCCATGAAACAAGCTCAGCATTACATTTCGCATAAATATCAGTTTTCATCGGTTTTAATTAATCTAAAAACTAGCCTAGCAGCGCTTTTAATATTTCCCCGGAGCTATCGAGCTTTTTGGTTTTCGCGTCGCACTCTCCATAGCCCCAGTTTGCATGCATGTAATCAACGCCTGCCCGTGCGGTAGCCTCATAGTCCACCTGCATATCGCCGATATAAATTGTATCCGCCGGGTCTTTCTGGCATTGCAACATCGCTCTCATCAAAGGATCCGGATTAGGCTTCCCTCTTTGTCCCTTTTCCGGGCAATCTATCACGTCAAACAACAGGTCAAGTTTCCTTACAATTTCCAGGGTGCGCTCTTTATCCTTTGATGTGACAAGCCCAACCACCAGTTTGTTCTTTCTAAGTTCGCGAATCACCTCTGAAATCCCTGGGAATTCCTCGATCAGGTCCAATCTGCTGGAACTGACGACATTATATATCCTGTGAATGTTTTCCCCATCTTTTTCAAGTCCCAGCTTTTCCATTATATCCAGAAAGGGTCGCCCGATGTGTCTGAAGTAGCTCTCGAATTCGATATCAATATCATAGGTCGCCCTGACTGCGGACCAGCTTACTTCCATATTTTTTCTGGAGTCGACAATTACGCCGTCAAGGTCGAACAGAACAAGACGTTTGTTTCCCCTAGTCATTTTTCGCCTCCATTCGTTTTATGAAGGATTCGACCCGTTCAACATCTTCAGGCAGATCCACCGGTATGGAATTTCTGTCATCAACCTCGACCATCTTGATCCGGTACCCGTTTTCCAGAAAGCGATACATTTCCACCCCTTCAGTCGCCTCTATATAGCGCCTCTCAAGCTTCCCGAAGCTCAACATCGCTTCGCGGGTCATCGCATATAAACCAAGCTGCCTTTTGTAAACCGAGCGCGCCTCTTTTTGATATGGGATTCTCGACCGGCTGTACGCCAGCGCGCAATTGTCCCGGTCGGTGATTACCTTCACAACGTTCGGGTTATCGATATCGTCCTTGCTGGTGATCAGCGTATAGCCATTAGTTATCAATATCTCTTTTTGCCTGGCCAGGCAGGAGGCGACGGCGTCTATGCCTTCGGGGTCTATCAAAGGTTCGTCCCCCTGGATGTTCACGAATATATCACCCGACACTTTTTCGGCCACCTCGCTCACCCTGTCTGTCCCGGTCTGGTGGGATTTACTGGTGTAGACAACGTCAAACCTGTGCTCGTTGCAAACGTCATAAATTCTCTCGTCATCGGTGGCGACAACGAGCTGTTCGATAACGCTGGATTTGCTGGCCTGCTTCCAGACGTGCCACAACATCGGCTTTCCACATATTTCCGCCAGCGGTTTCCCGGGAAACCTCGACGACTCCCATCTGCATGGAATCACTCCCACCGTTTTCATCTCTTTTGCGCCTCCGGCGATAGATTGGCTTTAACTATTCTCATCGAAGCATTCCCTTAAGTTTCGAATAAGATTTCTGAACCAGGCTGTTTTGCTTTATCTGGCCGATGATTCGCTTTAGCATATGTTCCTCGTATATTTTCCAGGAATTCGGCGCTTTGCCACTATAGAGACGCGCCACCTTTCTATTAGAGCCGATCCGTTTACTGGTCCCGGTGTCCTCAAGGGCGGCGCGGATACCCTCGAGGTGAAGCTCGAAGGATGTCCGCTTAGCGTCCGGATGCAAATAGGCCAGCGCCTTTTGGTAGTCCTCCTCTTTAAATCTCAGCCGAGAGCCCTCCATAAGCGCTTCGCCAACCTTTGAAGGGTCAGTCAACCAGACTGAACACGACTCGACAACACGATTTCTCCAGCTTCCATCGTTAATATAGATAAATGGTTTTCTCCAGTAGGGCATCTCCATTCCGACTGTCGATGTGCCAATAATGACGATATCGCTGTACTTGAAGAACCAGGAACTATCCTGTTCCCTGATCGCCTCGCATTCATATTTGTTCGCCGAAGTCACACCTTCTCCATATTTCGGATCGAACCCATGTTTCAGGTTTTTGTATTCCCATGGGTGCGGCTTTACAACCAGATTATAGCTGGCCGCCTTTACAGTGTCGACCACAGACCTGTATACGGGGCGATTCCCGTCGTGCCTGTCTGGCAACCACAGGCAGATAGGCTTTTCGACATCCAGGTTATATTTGTCGCACAGATCGGATTTCGACCGGATTTCGCTTGTCCATTCGTTGCAAACCGGCTCGGAAAAAATGTTGCCGGCAAATATAATCGATCTTGCCCGATAAAGATCTTTGTGACCTTTCCAGTGATAAACTTCATTAAGAAACCACAGACTTAAAGGGTGTTGCAGAAAAACGTAATCTGCGCCCCAATATATAAACTCGTGGTACAAAGAGCCAATCTGGGCGGTCTTCGCGTTGTGCCTGGCTCGCACAAGATCGATCAAATCCTTTATCTTCGCTGTCTTTAAACCGTCAAAAACGTATAGCCGCGCGGGTGTATCCTCAAGATATTTTCTGATCTCGTCATATTCCATCACAAAGACGCCATCTGTTCGAAGTTTCTCTCTTTGAGCGTCATCAATGTCCAGGCCAACTTGCAGTCCCAACGGCGGTGACGAGTTCAGGATCAGCAGACAGCTTATGCCATTGGCGTTCAGATACTTGCATAGATGGATCAGCTTGTGATAGCTACCGCCGTGCACCGCAATGTTCACAATTATGACGCTTCGATCGGTTACTCCCCCCTTATCAAAATTGGTTGCCCCCGCAAGACCGCTCACCTTAGTTGTTCTCCCGCACACTATGTGTCACGGCAAGGTGGCTTGCCTTGTATATTAAATAAACGTGTGAATGCGCTATCCATCCATATTTCCTAATTTTGTTGATTCGCCAATCCCTCAAGCGTTTTTCCCAATATCGGAGCGACCGGTTGGCTCATACCCAGGGGCCTGATAAACTCATTCACAAATTTATACCTCTTGTCACCAGTCTTGTCACCGCCAGCGATTATCAAGGTAATAGCCTCCTGGGCCTCCGCAAAATCATTCGCCACATACAGAAACCCCGCGTCAAGCAGAAGGTTGAAATGTCTTGTGTCGCTCTGGGTTGAACTGTAGCGGGAGCTTATCAGGGTGACGCAAGGTTTGCCCACTATTGCGGCCTCAATTATGGCGGTCGTATTCAAACCAACAATGCATGAGGAATGATAGAGCGTGTCGAAAAAATCCGCCCTAGACCTCGGCGCATACGCGGTCCGGTTCTCCCTGGGATAGACAACCGTCCCCTCCGCGTTAAACCCTTCCCATATATCCTGGTTCATGGGGTGCGGTCTCACCAGAATAGAGGGACATTCATCACCCAACGATTTGCGAAGATAGCTGATAAACTCATCAGCAAAAACGTTTTCATCTTTCGCGATGTTTTGAGAGGAGCATAAATATATTATAAACGGCCTGGATGGGGGAAGGTTCGCCTCTTCGCAAAACTGCTCATAAGTCCTTGTGGGCTTCCGGCCGAACCAATAATCGAGAGAAGGCGCCCCGACAGAAACCGTTTTCTCCTCCTCAACGTTATGAATCTCCACAAGCTCCTTTACCTGGAGCTTGTTCCAGACAATAACCGAATCCGGATGAAACTGGAACAGGCCCTTTGTCGTCAAGTTGTCCCAGCTGAATATGAGCGCCGCCGTGGGAATACCCAATTCCCTGGCGCATTTGATATACTCTATTTCCTTGGAGTTTGGAAAAATGAATGGGGAGGCTATCACGGCGTCAGGCTCTATTTTTTTTAATAATCTCAACGCCACCTTGTTAAGAGGCGCCACACCCTCGATCCACTCCCCCACTTTTAAAAAAAATTCACTTGCGATAAATTTCTTTACGGGATTAAAAGAAACAAGTTTTCCTATCGTAGCGGGAAGCAGGTTCTTTGCCCTGGATATTAAATAAGGTGATGTGGATATCGGATTTTTATTTTTCAGATAGCCAGCGTAGTTAACCAGGCTCCGCTTGGCTTTAAGGACTCTGTCCAGCAGTCCAAACGAATCGGGTATCTGTTCATAATCAAACAGCCCGCCGGACTTCGCCTTAAACTCTGACAGGGCTTCATCCCCCATTCTCCAGTTTTTCCACACCAGCGAATAGAGCAAAAAATGAACTTTGTTGCCTCTCTCGCACAGGTCATTCACCACCCCTTCATATTGAGTGAAAAAGCTGGGATTTCTGACAACGAAGAGAAATTTCATATTGTAATAATGTAGGGAAATATTTTTTGCCAGATTGTTTTCAGGTGTTTATCAATAATTTTGGAAAAATGATATAAAAATTACTAACCCATCGAAATGACAGCAAGTTTGAATAAACCTCCGGCCACCTGCTTGTCAAGGCTCTTTTGGCTGACCAGCATTTAATGGGTAAATGGCTTTACTCGTATAGTGAGTATAATATTGAATGGGGTATTGGTGTCAAGCAAAAACTTACAGCCATACTTAACCCGAATTCAGCAAATTCCGCCCGGTTACCATCTTGAATATGGCGCTCCGCCTGGTTATCCTTGGGATATTATTACTGCGGCAAAACCCTGCTTTTTTAGAGCGCTACAATTAAACAGCCCGAAAAAACAGTGCGCTTAGGGCTTGAACTGTTTTTGTCAACCCCTTCTCCTTGTATAACCCGTAAAGTATTTGAAATGCGCTCATTGGCCGCTTCAAATAGGCATAAATTTTATTCCTGGCCAGTTTTTTTGATATCAGGCCATACCATTGATCAATTTTGTCACCGGTGAGTTGGGGATAGCTCAACACCGATTTGAGCGAGCCATCGTATGATTCAAGATCGTCAGTAACAATGTAACCCTCTTTTTTAGCCCATTCATACATCGGTGTGCCAGGGTAAGGCACAGCTTTGGATACTTGCGCTGTATCGGCCTTCAATGTTTTGATAAACCTCACGGTCTTCCTGATCGTGGTCTCGGTCTCCCCGGGCAAGCCCAGACAGAATGTGGCGTGAGTGAATATACCCAATCGCTGGCACCATTTAACCACCTGCCTGGCCTTATCCAGATTCAAAGGTTTCCCTATTCGTTCCAATATCTTTTCATCGGCGGATTCCACACCGAACTTCATTCCTATACAACCGGCTTTTGCCATCACTTCCAACGTATCATAGTCAACAAACATCGCATCGCCCATGCAGGTCCATGGTATGTTCATTTTTCTTTTTAGTATTTCATTACAGATATTTTTTACATATTTTTTGTTTACAACAAAGCTCATATCATCAAAATAAAACTGCTTGGCTCCGTATTTCTCTATGCAATGCTCCATTTCATCAACCACATCTTTATATGGCCTCATTCTGTACCTGGGGGAATTGTAAATCGCATGTCTTTCCACGCAATAGATACACCCGGCCGGGCAACCCCGTGTCGCCGTGATCGCTACGCAAGGCGAATGAAAGGAAAAATCCGCATATAGAGCCGGAGGGAAAATATTTCTGTCAGGAAATGGAAGCTCCGCTAAATCCGTTATTTTCGCCATTTGCGAGTGGGATTTGACGCCACCATCATCGCCTCTCGTGATCAAGCCTTCAATATTATTCAACGAATCCGCCCTTCCCTCCACGAGTCGCTGAACCAGAAGCTTTAGCGACAACTCGTATTCTCCGTATATGGCATAGTCAATGAATGAATTATCCTTTAATACCGCATCACGAAATATGGACGCATACACTCCGCACAATATTATGACGCATTTGAATTCTTCTTTCACTTTTTCCAAAAACGCCAGATCGTCCTTCAGAGTAATGAGGGTCACCTCCACGATAAGAATATCCTCTTTTCCAATCCCGATTTTCACCAGCTCGGAAAAGAGTTCGCCTGAAGTATAATCATTAACCACCCCGTCAACACCTGTAACCTCAATTTCCTTGATATCTCTCTTCAGCAAAGCCGCGCTGTACGCCAGATAAAATGGGAACGGATAATAATCCACCGCCTTGGTATACCCAACGGTCATGGGCCAGCGGGAGCCGGCTTTTACATGGTGAACAATTCCACCATCCACTTCTTTCACTCCCGAAAGGTTAGTGAGAACCGCTTTCATCAGAAGTCTTTTCCTTTAATAATTGACAGGATTTTCAGCTTTAACGGCAGCCACAGACCTTCAATAATAATCCCAGAGGACATTTTTGTATCGCCAGCTTCCCTGTCTTTAAAAATAATGGGTATCTCTCTTATTATCATATTTTTCTTGTATAACCGGAAATTCAGCTCAAGCTGAAAGATGTAACCATTGGATAGAACCTTGTCGAGGTTCAAAGCCTCAAGCGCCTCCCTCTTGAAACATTTATAACCGGATGTGGTGTCATAAATTTTCATCTGCCCCAAAACGTATCTTGCATATCGGTGACCGGTGAGACTTAAAAATAATCTTTTGAGATGCCAGTTAACCACCGAGACTCTCCATTTGTAGAACCTGGAGCCGATCACACAATGCGCCTCGTTTACTAGTATCTCCTCGATAAACAATAAAAGATAACCAGGGTCGTGCGACAGGTCCGCATCCATTTCATAAATGTAGTCATAACTTTTTCCAAGGGCCCATTTAAACCCAGCTATGTATGCGGACCCCAATCCGCTTTTCTGCTTTCGATGGATTGCAAAAACAGGATATTTTTTACCAAGCTCATCAACCTTGTCCCCTGTCCCGTCCGGAGAGTTATCGTCAACCACCAGCACATTAAAATCGATATTATATTTATTTCCAACTGTAGTCTGGAATATCTTGTCTATCAGGCCGTCAATATTGCTCGCCTCGTTATACGTGGGAATGATTATTAAAGCTTTCTGCATTACGATACAAACTCACTATCCGCCAAGCAGATTATTGACGGCCCCGCGATACAAATTGGAAACATTCTCATAGTATGGAAGTATCTTCTTCACCTTGAACCCGTTCATTAGGGATGCGCCCAAAATCGCCAGATTGTTTAGCTGTGGCATATCGCATGTGTTACACATATCAATTTCATTCTGCCTTGATTGAATATGCATTTCGCGCATATTTTGTATCGATTTGGAATTCCATATTTCCGCCAGACTTTCATTGGCGATATTTCCAAAACTGTAATCCGAGTTTGTATCCACACAGCAGGGAAACACCGTGCCGTCCCAGTCTATCATTGTTTGTCGCCAGAGATAGAAACAAGGCATTTTGAATTGCGCCACCTTGGATCTGTTAATCAGGTTCACCAATGGTTTTATTCTGATGACGTTGGGGTTGTATGCTTTCCAAAACTCAACAAACTCTTTTGATTCATGTTTATTTTCATCCATCTCAATAAATTGTATGGCCGTGAAAATTTTTGATCTCATCTTTTGTTTCAGTTCAAGAAAATTTTTCACATTTTCAACAACCTTTTCAAAATTGCCCTTGACCCTGATCTTTTCATAAGTCTCTTTACTTAGCCCGTCCAGCGCCACTATCAAATAATCAATTTTTGAATCAATTAACATCTTCGCATTGTTTTCGTTCAATGTGGTGGCATTCGTGGAGATGCCAACTTTCAGCCCCTTTTTTTTGACATACGCTAAAGCCTCATAGATATTTTTGTGCAAACAAGGCTCGCCGTCGCCATGGAGATAAACCATTTCAGCGAACGGCTCAATCTCATCAATAATTTTCTTTAACAATTCAAGAGACATATCACCAGTAGGCCTGGTCATCTCTTCGCGGGCGCACATGGGGCATTCAAGGTTACACCTGTTAGTAATTTCAATACCAAGTTCTACCGGCAAACCAGAAAGATGTGATCTCCTTTTCAGGAAATCATTGTATATGCTCATGCGATTAGCAAAATGAGCCACTTCAATAACCTTTCATCAATTGGCGGAAGCTTTTCCGCTCGTTGAAAGTAATTCCACAATGTCCCCTTTTAACACCAAGCCTACTTTATTCCATGTAAATGTGGATTGTATCAGTTCCACGGCCCTCTCTTGCTTGCCTATCCTGGCCAGATCAACAATGTTATCGCGGAATTCCTCGACAGTTTTAGAGATTTTTACAAACTCATGCATCCCAAAAGCCGTTTTTACGCTTTCCAGATCGAACAAAACACAAGGCACGCCCATAGATAAATATTCAAGAAATTTGAGGGTAAAAACTAAATCCATTGAATGGTTTTTAGGATATGGAACCATCCCCACATCACTGGCGGCTATATATTTGGGTATCTCAACATAATCCACAAAGTCGAGCAATCTCACCCGATCATTGTTTGCCAAATTGTTTTTTATGCTTTCATATCCCTTACCGGCGCCTATAAGCAAGAAATATATATTATCCACAGATTCGGTCACCATATTAATGATATCGGCCAAAATATATTCACCATGATGCGGCTCTATCGTGCCGTGAAAAATCGCCAGAGAGGAGGTTTTCGGTATGTTTAGCTCAATACGTTTTTCGATCCGAGTGTCGTTTCCAATTTTTTTCGGATCAAAATTCACATCGTCAACTCCGTCAAGTGTGACCAATATCTTTTCCCGCTTGACATTCCCGATATCAGACAACTCATTCTTCATTTTTTCGGTGATCACATACACCCGGTCAAATATTCTGGCTATGCGGTATTCATAAAATTTTAGCAAATCCACAAAAAATTTTGGATACAGTTTATCCTCGTAAAGGAAACTGCTTAAAAAATCAGTGTAGCGGATAACGATTGGAGTTTTGATGAAAGGCTTTAAAAATAAAAATGCCAAAGCGACAACAGAGTTATTTGCGTAAATAACATCGTAATCGCCCTTTTTTAAAATCCTGAAGTAATAATATATGCATAGAATACCATAAGTAATGTATTTTACCGCTCTAAGGCTTACATTCCTGTGCATATAAAAAAGAGAAAACGGTTCAATTTTAATATTATGTTCTTTCTCAAATTCCTTTTCTGGAAGATAAAACGGAGAAGAAACAGTAACTTCAAATCCATTGTTGGATAGATATTTCATGATGTTATAATTTCCCGCAGTGCATCCACCTGACAATGGCCAAAATTGCTCATGCGTACAAAAAAGTAGTTTTATCATGTTGTCTTTGTGTCTTTAAAAAAATATGATGGTTGAGAATATAACCATTGAAACTTCCTGTCAAACGCTTAATAATTATTGTGTGTTTATGGTGAAACCCTGTGGCCGGGCGCTCGTTTGCGATGACCAGAGGTTGGGCCGCAGCAAAGGGCGAACCCTGGAAGGAGCCTGGCGGATATATTGAGATGCCCATTATTTAGATAAGTTTGTGCGGGTGGGGTCGCCCGTGTGTCCGAACAGTTTCTTTATGTAAATCTCCAGCCACAAATCATAGAATAATCGAGATAAAAACCGGCCAGGCTTACTTAAAGAAGACCTGGTATTGGCCCATCGATAACAAATAGCCCGAAATATTCTTAAAACCAATCACGATTCTGGCTCTGACTCCCTGGCTTATTTGTTTGGTGATAAAAAATTTCACTCCATATCGGCCGAATGCCAGATTTCTGTAAAGGTAAATTTTTCCCGCCACAAGAAAAACAGTCCTATTAACACAGTTAACGCAAAAGATACAAAATGGATTACAACCGCATACCCCAGGGCGCTGTCAACATTAATCCCATATAAACCAAGCCCGACAATGACACCAGCATGAAAAGGTCCAACAAAGCCTGGGGAGGAGGGAATCATTACACCGATAATTACAAATAAAATAATAGTGGTTGCCGCCTCCATCGACGATTCCAGGCCAAACATGTAAAGGAAAATTTTAAAGACCAAAATATTTATATACCATATTATCGCGCTATAAAAAGTGATCGCCACAAGGCGCCCACGGCTCTTGATCACCTGAAGTCCGGTTCGAAATGAATTGATAGGGCCATTGATTGCGCTCGCCACGTTGCCGGGTAAGATTTTCATCACATATAAAATTATTCCGCCAACAAGAGAATCTTTCCTTGACAATTGGTGGATAAAGAAAAAAGCCGCTATAATCAAACCGGTAAACAATATGCCGTATGACCTGATTGATGAGTCCACTTCTCCTGAGGCGGATTTGATATCTGCTGTTGTCAACACCACCACAAGCATCACCAGCGCAGATAACATGTCAAACGCGCGCTCAATAACAATTGTCCCAAAAGCTTCACTCACCACTAACCGCTCTTTTTTGGCGATCACGTAAGCTCTGATCACTTCACCTATGCGAAAAGGAAGTATCATGTTACCCATAAGGCCTATCGAAATAGCAGAGTAAAGATTGCCGATTGAAGTCTTTTTGGAGGAAACCATTATGTATCGCCATCTTATGGCGCGAAAATAATACATTATAATCTGCAGAAAAGTGATTGGAAGGAGCCAGACAAAGGCCCCCGACATGCCAGCTTCATAGGCTTTGGAAAGGTCAATTCTGATTATGGCCAGCAGAAAAAAACTCAGGGTGATACCAATTCCGGCTACAAGTAGCCATTTGTTTTTTGTTTTAGACATTTTCCGCTCAAAGTTTTTGTTTATTTTTACAAAAGTCAATGGTAAACCGTGGAGAGCTCTATTGGAGCATGAATAATTTAAAATTGATCTTCCCCGGTTTTCGCAGGCTCTTTTCCAATCGGCTTTCACTATCATAGCCTGATACTTCGCAGGAGACAAATATCCAGCCGTCCCCTCAACTGGCTAAACTGACCTGGCTCACAGGTCAGAGTTATAGATAAAAAAACAAAGCTTGCAAAACAGATATCGAACATGGTAAGAAAATAAACAAATAATCGTGGTCTGCCTTAACTGACCCTCAATGGCTGGTCATGAAGTGGCCCCCAATATTTAATTACACACAAATAGTAAAATTATAATTTGGCATGACTGATTCTAAAGACGTTTTCTTGCAAAAATACCTGTCCATAGCCCCCATCCCCTTGGGGCTTGTAAGGGCTATTGATTGCAAGAGTTTTGATCAGGTTGATCTTACCGGGTCTATCCTTGATGTCGGGTGCGGTGATGGTGTGTTTGCGTCCATATTGATGGAAAATAAAAATCATAAAATAGAGATGGGGATAGATTTTGACATTGGAGAGTTGGTCAAGGCCAAGCGGCAAAGCGTTTACAAGAACATTGTTAATTGTGACACAACTAATCTACCTGTTAAAGACAGCTCTTATGACACTGTGATAAGCAACAGTGTGTTTGAGCATATCCCGAATCTTGACGGCGCCCTTTCAGAGATCAGCAGAATATTGAAACCGGGCGGGAGATTTATAATTACGATTCCAAGCCACCACTTGTCCGACATGTTTTTGTTTACAAAAATATTCAATAAATTGGGCCTAAGCTCTATGGGGAAATGGTATAGCGATATCAAGAATAAAGCGTGGAAACACTATCATCTTTATTCACCTGAGACCTGGGTGGAAATTCTAAGCAGGTGCGGTTTGCGGGTGGTGGAATACAAATATCTTCATTCCAAAGAGGTCACCGAACTTTGTGATCTGTTTTCATTCTCTGGTGTTATGTCTGTGATTTGGCGAAAACTGTTTTCGCGCTTGCTGTTATTTCCATTCGCTCTCAGAGGTGTTATTTTGTCGAAGATGCTTGGGCGGCTGTACAAAACAAATCCCGATATCGGCGCCACAATATTTTTGGTGGCCGAGAAAGAGCCCGGTTCTGACAAGGGAGTTTAAGATATTTTCCCGAATGCGGTATCCCTATATTAGCGTGGTTTGATTGGGCCCTATAGAGCTATTGTGACAAGACAAGTAAATGGAATTTGCTTTGCCACTAAAACGAGTAAAATGGATGGCCATCGTGTGATGCCAGCGGTTTTAATAAAGCAAAAAGCAAAACTGACAAACATGGAAACCAGGCTATTGACCTGCGTTTGTCAGTGGCCTGCTAGTGGAAGATTCGTGTTTTTGCATTGCTTCATTTTATATTTTTTGCTACTATTCATGCACTATATAGATATAGAAAAATATGATGTTTGGTGCAAGGCTTTATATTTCTTGCCAGGCGCTAGTATAATATCTCATGCTTATATGTGTATCGGCGGCAAATTTTCCGCCAGGCCTTCGCTTCTGGCAATCACAGATCAAAAGTTAGTATTAAGTTAAAAAGCAGATGGCTAAATTAATTTTTTTCCAAGACGTTCCCTTCGAAGCGTTCGGCGTAGAATTTATCGCCGGTTATCTGAAATCAAAAGGGCATACCGTTGACCTGATCATCTTGAATCAGGAGCCGAAGGGATTCGATCCAATCGATTTTCTTAAAAAGGAAAAACCGGATGTTGTCGGGTTTTCCATCACCACGATCGATTTTAACTGGTCAAGAAAACTTGCGCTGGAAATTAAACAGGAAAAAGAACTTCGGGATATGGTGATAATTTTTGGCGGAGCTCACCCGACCATGTGGCCGGAAATGATCGAGAAGGATGGCATTGATATTATATGCGTCGGGGAGGGTGAGGGCGCTATTTGCGAAGTGATGGACAATATCAATAACGGCGTCAGGGACTTTGCTCATATAGAAAATCTGCACGTAAAAATCGATGGGAAAATTATAAAAAACAAGCTGAGGGATTTAATTCAAGATCACGACAGCATGCCTTTTCCAGACAGGGAAATTTACTATAATCGCTATTCCCTGCTTAAAAATATGTCCACAAAGAAGTTTTTTTCCGGCAGGGGGTGCCCTTACAAATGCACGTATTGCAACAATCATCATTATCAACAGCTTTTTAAAGGGCTTGGGAAATACGTGACATATAGGAGCCCTCAAAAGGTTATAGATGAAATAAAGGAAGTCAGGGACCGGTGGGGGTTTAAGAACGTCTATCTCGCCGCAGAAACCGTCACAACAAATCGGCGATGGTTGACTGAATTCCTGGTGTTATACAAGGAACAGATAAACGTCCCGTTTTCCTGCTTATCAAGGGTGAACGAGCTGAACGAAGACATAATAAGGAAAATGGCGGACGCTGGATGTTATTTTACATCTTTTGGACTGGAAAGTGGAAATGAACGAATCAGAAATGAGCTATTAAACAGGAAAATGTCCAACGAAAAAATCCTTGAGGTGTCCGGGCTGTTACATAAATATAAAATCAAGTTCCTGGTGCACCAGATATTTGCTTTGCCGACAGAAACCCCGGCGGAAGCTTTTGAAACTATCGATATGAATATACGCATGAAAGCGGATTCGACATGGAGTTCTATTTTTCAACCTGTGCTGGGAACTGAAATGTATAAGTTTTGCAAGGATAACAAATTACTTGCCGCTGAAAACGCCGTTGACAATATTGACAGCATGTACGGTGACAGCACATTGAACCAGCCTTATACAAGGGAGCTGTCCAATTTGCAAAAGCTAGTATATTTGTGTATTAAATTTCCAGCGCTGGTTCCCGTGGTTAGGTTGCTAATCAGGTTGCCGCATAATCCGCTTTTTGAACTTGTCTCGAAGTGGAATCAGTTAATGAGCTTCAGGTTACGATACCGCCTTGGCTATATTGAGATGGTCAAGATTTACCTGGGATCTAACAAAAGATTCGGCTGACCAGATGAAAGCGATTCTTGTCCACGCGCCGGTTGAAAAAGTTGTAGAAGAATACGACGCTCCATCATATCCACATATTGGTTTGGCATACGTTGCGACTTATGGAAACAAACGTGGCCTTGACTGCAAAGTGGTGGACTGTAAATTCGAAAGGATAGATTTGGATGAACTACTCGATCGCCTTGAGGAGTTCAGGGATGAGAAAGAATTTATAGTCGGCTATACGGCTATGACTCATGAGATTTCGCGGGTTAATGATGTGGCGAAGGAAGTTAAAAGGATTTTCCCCCAAAGCCTTTCGATATTGGGGGGGGTGCACGTTACAGCGCTGACCGATCAGTGCCTGGAAGAGTTTGAGGTTTTTGATATCGGTGTGACCGGGGAGGGGGAAAAAACTTTTTTAAACCTGGTTAATTCCATAACTGATCACGCCACTCTTAAAGAAGTGCCGGGCATTGTTTATAGAGATAATGGAAATATAATATGCAATCAGGAAACTGGCTTGAAATCCGACCTTGATGAGATAGGGTTTCCAGATTGGAGCTTGTTTCCCAAAGCAAAGGAATATCCCATAAATATTGGGCGGGGGTGCCCTGTTCCTTGCGTTTTTTGCATGAGAGCGTCTGGCACAGAGAGCCGTTTCAGATCGGTGGAAAATATTCTTGAAGAAATCAATGAGCTTAATAACAATTATCAGCTGAAAATGATCCATTTCTTTGGTGATGATTTTGCGGCTAATAAAGAGTTAACCCACAAGCTTCTGGATGGATTGATGACCCTTCGGGATAAAATAAGCTGGCGCGCCGGCATGCGGGTGTCGCATATCGATAAAGAAATGTTGCAAAAAATGAAACGCGCCGGCTGTGAGCATTTTGAGATAGGTGTGGAATCGGGAAATAAAAAGATACTCAAGGGAATTAAAAAGGGTATCTCTTTGAGAAAGGTTGAAGAAGTCGTCAAATTTTCCAAAGAAGTGGGGCTGGATTGCTGGTGTTATTTCATTCTGGGGCATCCAAATGAAAATTGGGATACCGCTATGGATACAGTAAACTTCCTTTGCAAAATTAACCCGACAAATGCGGCCATTGG
>UOGE01000106.1_pt1 | contig 71721 bp, 66 predicted proteins | sample 1989811 | NCBI WGS metagenome assembly UOGE01 (sample SAMEA4712198, study PRJEB27164) | hydrothermal vent metagenome | biome: marine basaltic hydrothermal vent biome; feature: marine hydrothermal vent; material: mineral | place: Pacific Ocean | collected 2011-06-14/2011-07-23 | depth 1691 m | reverse complement strand
TTATGCGAAAGTATAGCCTGAGGACAGATCAATATTCACTGTTTCAGGGGAGTGTCCATGGCCGGAAGCTCGCCCAGGGTGACGAGTCGGCCCCGGCCTGCACAGATTGCCATGGCAAACACAACATACTTGCCGTCAAAGACCCCAACTCATCAGTCTCCCGTAAAAACGTGGTCGAAACGTGCGGGCAATGCCACGCCAACGAAAAAGTTTTCAAGAAAAGGGGCAAGCCCTGGAACCAGCTTGAGAAATTTAAAAAGAGCCGGCACTATGAACTTTATTCCCAGGGCGACCTGCTGGTGCCAACGTGCGTCGATTGCCACGGTAACCATGGCATCACACCCGCCGTATCAGACAGGACGCGAACGGTCTGTTTTAAATGCCACACCGAACAGGAAAAATATTACAAGGCAAGCCCGCACTGGGCGGCGTATAAAACAGGGGGGGAGCCAATATGTTTAAACTGTCACAACGCCCACGATATCTTGCGTCCCACTGTGGCGAAGTTCACAGGCGACGCTGAAAACGATTGTGTGGAGTGTCATGACGAAAAATCCGAAGCGTATCTCCGGGGTGTGGAACTGCGAAATATAGCCATGTCCACAATCACCGCCGCCCATGGCGCCTCCGGGAACCTGGCCGATTTTCAAAAAAACGCCCATGGCGGGTTCGAGTTTGGCGATCTGGAAGAAAAACTTACCAAAATTAACGAGGAGTTAAAAGAGATGCACACCTTGACGCACAAGATGAACGTGCCAGAGGTGAAAAGGCAATCGGATCGCATAATACAGATAGCCGAGTTCGTGACCGGCAAGGTGGTCTCCATGCGTGAAGAGATACGAACCAGAAACCTGGGGCTTGTTGTGGCGTTGATCGTTTTCATAGGGTTCACGGTGGCGCTTGTGCTTAAATCAAGATTGATCGAAAAAGACAGAGAAGATTAGGTGAAACCCCAGGCCGAGATAATAAAAGAGATAGATAAAACCAGCTCGCAAGATTCCTTAAACAAACCCTCCTCCGTTGCGCGCCTTGTGATTTTACCCCCAGTCATATTATTTAATGAGCTGATTATTAAAGGGGCGCTCTTTCGCGGTGTTCCAGGATGGAAAAAAGCCGTAAATACATCTCTCCTTTGCTTCGTCACCGAAGCCAAAAAGTATGAGCATGATTATAAAGACACCAGCGAGATGGAGAGAGACTCGAAAGATTTTCTCTAGGACGCTTCCCTCGCGCGGCTTTTTTTCCGGGAGGGGCAGGTTTTAAAAATGCGCGGTGGAGCGTATGACCAGCGAAGTGTTCAGCCCCCTCCGGATGAAAAAGAAGAGGTGAACTTTCACCCCATTTTTTTCAGCGCTTCTTTCAGGATCGTCTCAAGGTCTTGCCCGCTATCCGTTGCGAGGGTCTTTCGGACGGCGACGCGCGCATCGTTTTTTCTGTATCCCAGGCTCACCAGGGCCTCCACCGCGTCGTCAAATCCTTCCGCCTCGTGGCCGGGGCCTGTTTCCCCATCGGCCAGGGCGCCCATATCGGCGAACTTGTCTTTCAGCTCCACGATCAACCTCTGCGCGGTTTTTTTCCCGACACCGGGGATAGAGGTGAGCATGGCCAGGTCGCCAGAACCAATCGCCCCGATCAGCTTTATATATGGTATGCCGGAAAGGATGGTGATAGCCAGCTTCGGCCCCACGCCGCTTATGGTGATTAATCGCTCGAACGTTTCTTTCTCCCCCGCCATTATAAATCCGTACAGGCTAATCTGGTCTTCGCGCACATGAGTATGTGTGACAAGGGCCACGGCCACACCCTCGTCTGGCAGGGAATAAAAAGTGTTAAGCGAAATGTTAAGCAGGTATCCGACGCCGTTCACGTCGATAATGGCGACAGTCGGCTTTTTAGAGAGAAGCGTTCCCGATATGCGAGCGATCATGATCGCGCCAGCAAAGGGGAGCCCTGGTGGTTCAAATGGGTAATGGCGACAGCCAATGCGTCCGACGCGTCAAGCGGCGCCGGGTTTTCTTTTAGCGACAATATGTTGCGCACCATAACCTGCACCTGTTTTTTTTCCGCTCTGCCAAACCCGGTCAGTGTCTGTTTTATTTTTAACGGGGAATACTCGGCAAAGGCCAAACCAGCCTCCGCCGTCACCAGCATGATCGCCCCGCGCGCCTGCCCCAGTTTTAGCGCCGCCTTCGCGTCTTTCGCGAAAAAGCTTTCTTCAAGGGCCAGAATGTGTGGTCTGTGCTCCTCTATCACTTCGCGCAAACGGTCGGTGATTGTTTTTAACCGTTTGGGCATAGGCTCGCCGGGGCCGGTTTTGATTGCGCCCCATGTGTGGCAGATTTTTTTTCCTTTATTTTCGGAGACAACTCCATAACCTGTCACCAATGTTCCCGGGTCTACGCCGATCACTTTCACGTTTCAGGCTTCCAGCTTTTCCACTATTTCATCGGGGATATCGAAGTTGGCGAAGACATTTAGCACGTCGTCATGATCTTCAAGGGAATCAATGAGCCGGTGCATTTTTCTGGCGGCATCCACAGTCTCCATCTTCACGGTATTCTGCGGAATCAAAGAGACCTCCGCCGAATCCATTTTGATCCCTTTGGTTTCAAGGGCGCTTCGCACATCCTCAAGGGTTTCCGGCGGCGCATGAACTTCATAGATATCGCCTGACGAGTTCAGATCCTCGGCGCCCGCTTCCAGGGCGATCTCCATAAGCTCTTCTTCGCCGATGCTCTCCGCGGCGATGGTGATGAGCCCTTTTTTATCGAACATCCAGCTCACGCATCCGTTCTCTCCCAGCTGGCCCCCCGCTTTCTGGAATATGGTGCGGATTTCTGCGACTGTCCGGTTTCGGTTATCGGTGGTCACTTCCAGCATCACCGCGACCCCCCCCACACCATATCCTTCGTACGTGATCTCTTCATACGAAACGCCTGGCAGGGAGCCGGCCCCTTTTTTAATCGCCCTTTCCATATTGTCGCCAGGCATGTTGGCCGCCTTTGCGTTGGCTATGGCTGTTCGAAGGCGCGGGTTACTGCCCGGGTCTCCTCCGCCCAATCTTGCGGCGACGGTGATCTCCTTGATTATTTTGGTGAATGCCTTGCCGCGTTTAGCGTCAACGAGTTTCTTTTTATGTTTAATCGAGGCCCATTTGGAATGTCCGGCCATTAGCATCCCTCCAGAATTAAATAAACTTGATATTTATGATAATAACACGCCCCGCCAGATTTAACCGGAGGCTTTAGATGGCGCGCAAAAGCCGTGGATCCTGCCTGTCGCCATGTTATCGCTGGAAAAGCCTTAGCGAAAGATAATCGCTTCGCCCACCCATCCGGCCAAAGCCTCGGTGGTGTCTATCGGTATCTTCAGCAAGGCATTGGCATGAGTCATGGCGTGGATATGGGCCGAGCCATGATAATCGAGCCGCTCGGCGGTATAGCCATTCCCTTCCCATTTCAGTTTCACCGGGATATATTCCTCGCGCGCCCCTTTTTTGCGTTTGAAATCCTCGCTCAAGGTGGCGGTGACCCGCTGGTTTTCGGTCACGATCAGCCCCTGCCGTTTTTTGATCGCCGGTTTTATGAACAGCTCGAATATCACCATCCCGGAAACAGGGTTGCCCGGCACGCCAAAGACATATCGCCCCCCATCAGCCACGCCGAAAACCAGAGGTTTGCCCGGCTTCACCCGCACCTTGTACAGCTTGATGTCATAGCCGCTTTTAGCCAGGGCCCCCGGAACAAAGTCCTTATCACCTGCCGAAACACCCCCAGAAACCAGCAGGAAATCATAGCTCAGTCCTTCGGCGATTTTTGCGTCGACCTCCGCTTCGTTATCCCTGGCGACACCAAGGAGAGTGGGCATAACCCCCATCAGCGCCACCTGTGAAAAAAGGGAAAAGCGGTTAGAGTCCCTGATCTGCCCCGGTTTCGGTTTTTCGTTGGGGGCCACCAGTTCGTCGCCGGTGCTCAATATCGCCACCGTCGGCTGACGAAAGACCTCCACAGGGTCGGCCCCGACCGTCGCCAATGTGGCCACTTCCGGCGCCTCGATGACCACACCGCCGGTAAGGACAACATCTCCCATCAGCACATCCTCCCCCTTGGGAGAGAAGTTTTTGCCCTTTTTGATCTGTTCCTTTATTTCGGCCTTTTCCCCCACATCCACAAACCCGCCAGTTTTTTCGACCTGGATAACAGCGTCGGCCCCATCAGGGAGCGGGGCGCCGGTCATTATCCGCGTCACATGGCCAGGGGTCACGGTTTTGGCGCCGACAGCTCCCGCCGGGACATATTCTATCACCTCATATTCACCCGGCCCATCGGAGGAGATGACCGCATATCCATCCATCGACACACGGTTGAAGGGGGGAAGGTCAATGTCCGACTTCACCTCTCCGGCGAGGATGCGCCCGGTCGCCCTTGTGATGGGCGTCCTTTCGATAAGGGTCGCCGGCTCGATATGATCGTCTATTATCTGTTTCGCTTCGCTGACTAGTTTCATAGTGATAAGTTTGTATACCTATGGAGAGATGATGTCAATATGGATAAGAGAATTCGATAGAGGAAAAGGCCATGTTTTGAAGTTTGTCGCGCATCTGATGTTAATGGAGCCAGCGGCCCACCAGGGAACCACCCGATAGTTACAATTTCCCACCCGGATATCGCGATTTAATAGAGGCCCGCTTCCACCGAACACTGGCGGTTTTGCCAGATAAATAACTGTTGACACTCAAAAGAAGAAGGCGTAATAATAATTGGAAAGATAAACAGCCACCCACTTTCGGTTGATTTTAGGCCAGGATCCCTAATTTGTGGCGCCAAAATTGCTTTACAATTAAGCAGTTATTAATCATTTCGTCTAACATGGATTGGCTCAGGTGTTGCTAAAATGAGTAAAACCAAAATTCTTATCGCAGGTTCCGTTATCTTTGCCGTTACGCTTGTGGCGGTGATTTTTGTTCCCAACCCGGTTGGCAGTTTTGTGATCAGCGAAGCCAAGGCCAATGGGTATCTTGAATATTCGCCCGAAGAAGCGGTCACTCTTGCAAGAAAAATATGCACGCAGTGCCACAGTGATGAACGGATAAAGCTTTATTGTCCCCGTTGCGGCCCCCCATTTGTGGCGGTGGTGCCCCATATGCAGGTGTTTATCAAGAACTTTAAAGCGAGCAGACCGAATATCCATTTCGAGAATATCACCGAGCATCAGGCTGTGGCGATTGTGCAGGTGTGGAACGCGCTTGTGGGCAACTGGGAGAAGGATTTCAGGGAAAAGGATGTTCTGAAGCTGATAGGACATTTTGACCTGCTGGCCACCCTGCTAAAAACCCCGGTGGAGGAGAGACGAATAGAATATGCCCTTTCCAAACGGGACGATTTAAAGATAGGGCACATGTCCGGCCTGGCTGATTCCCAGAAAGACCTGGGCAAACCGGAAAACAATCCTCAGCCGGGTGACAAGCCCATGGATACCCTGAAGGGCCAGAAAGATGGCCCTCATGACCACACCGGCCATGATATGGGCGATATGAAACACGATATGCATTAAGCGAGGCTTAATGGGAATGGAGGTCCAGGCATGGAAGACAAAGTTTCTCTAGATTCTGGCGGCGCTGAAAAACAGGCGCCGGTAAAAAAACCCAAACGGATCAACCGCATAATCTTTTTGGCCTCTTCATTGATAATACTAAACGCTCTGCTCACCCATTCGTTTGAATCGAGATCGACCAAGACCCTTAAAATAGGGGATTCGTTGCCAGCTTATACTTTGACTATGACCAATGGCAAGAAAATGAGTTCGGCCGATCTTGCCGGCAAACCTACGATGTATTTTTTCTATGCCGACTGGTGCCCCTGTTCGCATAAGTCCGCATGGCCTATAAAACAGGCGCACAAAGAATATAAATCCCAGGGGCTGGAGGTGGTCGCCATAGGTTTGCAGGACACATCCGATAGACTGGCAAAGTTTGCGAAGACCCATGAACTGGATTTTCCTGTATGCGCCGATGGCGGGCAGGTGGTCGCCAGTGAAATGGGGGTGACTATAACGCCTACAACAGTGTTTGTGGACAAGGATGGAGTTATCCAATCAGTCTTTGTTGGCAGGGTTGACAGGTTCGACCAGCTTACAGACGGGTTGAACAGCATCCTCCCTTCACACGCTGACAAAGTATAGAAAACAAAGCAGTATCCATGTCAGTTCTTAGCGCATACACAGGCGGCATTCATTCCATGTTTTCCATATGGATTTATTGCCTGCTACAGATTATCCCCTTTTTTCTTGCTTTTGTGATTGGCGCCGCGTTTCTTAACACCGCTGAAGGCGGTTTTAGAGAAAAATGGAAAAGCGATCTGCTTGTGGGGCTCGTCACCACGGTTGGCTTCATGCTGGTTTTCGTCCCGATGGGGATGCCGACAACGGCTCTGGGAAAAATGGTATACAAATACGTTTATCTTGGAAACCAGTTTGGTGGCGTCTTGATCGGCCTGATAGGCCTCTATTTTGTTGGGGCGCTGACGATAAAGATCCCCCCTGATGTTTTGAAAAAGGTGAGGTTCGGCTTTGCGTTGGTTTTCGGCATGGCGCTTGCTGTAGCATATAAACCATGTGTCACCCCCACTTTGACGGAGATATACAATATCTCCCGGTTTGCGGAGACCTCGTCATATGGAGGTCTGCTTTTGGTCACCTATTCGGTGGGTGTGTTTACGGTGATTAACGCAGTGGCGATGCTTCTTATATGGGGTTTAAGCAGGATATCGGCCATTGTCAAAGGCTCTGTTGGCGTTAAATTCGCCGGGGCGGTGATGCTGGTTTTTTCGTTTATGATCATTGGAGGTTACATGTCCTCATACAAAAGCTTCCTTGTGGGCCGGTTCGTATCGCAAATTCTGCAAGAGGGAATGGATCATTCAGACCATTCAGACCATTCGGATCATTCGAAACATACCGATAGCAAGGTTCAAAAATGAATAAATACAAACCCGGCGTCACCACCACGGCGATTTATGTTGCCCTGGTTTTGACAATAGTGGCGCCAGACTCTTGCTATGCCCAAACGAAAGAGGGGGGTATGGACCACAGTAAAATGGACCATAGCGATATGGGTGGCGGGAATACGGAAAATATGAGTATGCGTAGCGTCCCAGGAAGTGTGGCGGCCCCAACAAACCAGAACCTGGCTATCGGGCGTATGAAGATCACTCTCATGCCGGAATATGATTCACCCTCTGTTCTGGTGATACAGGAGGGGAAATTTGCGGACAGGACGGCTTTTCCCAATACCGTCAGTTTTCTCCTCCCCGATTCAATCACAAAGCTTACCGATGTCTGCTCTCTCTCTCCTGGCGGGCATCATTTCTGCCAGATATTTGAAATAAAAACCGGTGACACCTCCAAGTATGTGGATGTGAAATTGCCTTTCTCCGACTTTTTTATCGATTACCAGTATGCCCCTTTTACAGTGAAAGAGAATAACGAGAGAAATTTTACATTCACCATAGATACAAAATACGATGTTAATACACTGGAAGTTCATGTGCAAAAGCCACATCGGGCCAAACATTTCAAGGTTTCCCCTGCGATGATCGAATCGTACGAAAAGTCCGGATTCGATTATCAAAAACGTAAATTCACCAATATCAGCGCTGGGGAGAAGAAAGTCATCTCGGTCTCCTATTTCAAGGCGGACACAAGCCCATCCGTCGATATAAAATTTTCTGTTATGTCGACGCCAACGGTTTTTACCGGTTATTCGGGTGAGATTGTGCTTGGCGTGGGAGTGTTAAGCCTGCTGGCTCTATGGTATTTACGCAGAAGAATATCCTCCAGAGGAAAGAGCTGAAATGAAAGCCATTACTCTTGCCGTATCGTTTGTAGTCGTTTTTGCATTCATGAGCGGTAGATATATTTTTATAAATTCATCTCCCGATGACTCCATCATGGGAGTGTCCCATTCTCTTGCCTGTCCTTGCGAGTGCCCCATGGTTCTTGAAGATTGCCATATGAGTTGCGGGTTGCAGTGGAAGAACCAGATTGGTCTCAAACTGAAATCGGGGCTTGTTAAAGCCGATATAGTTTCATATTTCTACAAGAGATATGGAAGTGAAGCCATGCTCACCCCGGTTCAACGGTTGGCTGGCAAGTGGTATGAGGTGAGCCGTGGAGGCTATCCTGTGAAGGATATGATAATATTCAGCCTTATCGTCCTCATTTGGACAGCCCTGCTATACACCGGGCTTCAAATGGCGCAGGAGAAGCTGGCATCGCTGAGGGGAACAAGGCCTTGAAGCTTGCTTTATTGTCTCTGGCGATATTAATCCTTGTCACCCCCGCCTATGCGCAAAATGGAAGATCAAGGATAAAAATCCCCGGTGGAACGACAATTATCGGCACAGACCTGAACCAGCTCAAGGCCCAGTTCGAGGATACCAACACCAAACCTGAATGGTACAAAAATGAAACGCCTCAAAAAAAGGTCGATGTTAAAACGTTCATGATAGACGCCACGGAAGTGATCAACAAGGAATACATAAAGCAAAATCCCAGGCAACTGTTCCCCGCAAACCTGGCGAATCACCCGGTGGTGAATGTCCGGTGGGGCGAAGCGAACGAATATTGCAAAAAAATCGGGGGGAGGCTCCCGACGGAGGCGGAGTGGGAGAGGGCGGCCCGCGGGAACGACGGAAGAATATATCCGTGGGGTAACGATTTTGACCCGTCGAACGTTGTTTACCTGGGAAATATAAAAGAAGATTCAAAGCTGAGGGTTGGGTCTTTCGAGCTGGAATCGTCCGGGCTTAACCTTCTGGGCGGCACGAGCCCTGTCGGTTTGCGCGAAGGGGGCAAAAGCCCGTTTGGTGTGTATGATATGGGTGGAAATGTCTGGGAATGGGTTGACGGCTGGTATGACGAGGAGAAGGGATTACGCATCTTGAAGGGTGGCTCGTGGCTGACCCCAAAGGCGAGCGTCCGTTCCGCTACGAGGCTTGTTGATACCGGAAAAGGGGTTTACAACGATTATGGCTTCCGTTGCGCGTATGACGTTAATTAATTAAAGTGATAAAGAAGCTGGTATCCGCGACGTTTGCCATAATCGCCGGATTTGCGATTATGGGGATTGCGGTATATTTCACGATGTACGACTCGTACCGGGATTTCAAAACAGATGTTGGCACAATAAAAAAAACGGCCTGGCTTGAGCTTTTCAACAGGGGGTATATCACCAACCTGAGTGACGAAGACATCCGGTATATTTATCAAAAAAGATGCTACCGGCAATGTCACGGCGATGCGGCGATGATAACGGCCATTCTTTCCCCTGCGGGCTGGTTTCAGATTGTGGAAAGGATGAGGATACAGGAAGGCGTTAAAATAACGGGGCTGGAAGCCGATGTGATAATTAAATACCTTGAAGACACATACCCGACCGTACAATCGAAATATTCCTACGAAGTGCGCAAGAAAACTCACCACGCTGTCTGGAGAAACGATATGGGGCATAATGATATATATACCGATGTCATTTATGCGACCCCGGAATATCTTGCTTCGATAGGGGCGGAGCGGCTTATAGACGAATATGATCTGGAACACTATCATGTGTTTATATTAAGCTTCAACGTGCATGAGGGGGAGGTGGCCGTAATGAACCTGGACAAGGTGGCTTTCCTCGACTTTTCGAAGGGCCGTGCGCCGACCACGCCCCCCTGGAACTTGAGATTCCAGACAGCCGATAAACACCATTATGAAGGGGTTATCCGGTTCAGGAAAAAAGGAAAATCGGTTATTAACAGCCAGACAAAAAGGATGGAGCTTGTCCTTGTGGGTATTGGCGGCGTTGGCGAGAGATTGTTCGAATGGGATTTGCCAATAAAATATCCGGAAGGGCTTGCGGCCACCAGATAGGGGATGAGGCGATATAATGAACAAATACTGGATGTTACTGATCTTTCTCTTTTTTGGCGCCTTGGCGTGCACCGCACAAAAAATGGAGGCGCCTCCCCAGCCGCCCCCCTATTCGGCCCCGAAATTCACCATCAAAAACCTTTCTGGCCGTGAGGTGAGCCTCAAGCAATATCGCGATAAGCCTGTTATCGTGAATTTCTGGGCCACGTGGTGTGTGCCATGCGTTGCGGAAATGCCGGAGCTCGACCGGTTTTATCGCGCAAAAAAAAATGAGGGTCTTGCGATGCTCATGATTAATCTGAAAGAATCAAAAAGTGTGATAGACAATTTTGTGTCGCCCCATGGATTCGCTTTTGAAATACTTATGGATGAAAATGGCAAACTGTCCGAAAATTTCCAGGTTTTCGGTTTACCGACAACATTTTTTATCGATGGCCGCGGGATGATCGTATATACACATATGGGACGGCTCACCAAAGAGATCCTCTATGCGGGCTATGCGACTATCACAAATAAAAAGAGCCCCTCCCCCAAGCCGGGACAATGAGTTAACAGCCATAGTTTTCCGGTATGCGGTTCCACAGATTTTTGGGGGAGCTTAACAAAACGTTTAGATATGATAAAAGTTATATCGTTCGCGTAAATATATGAATATAATGTTAAATAATAGAGCCGACCGATAAGGGATATGTAACCTGTTAGAAAAACAGGGGTTAGGCCAAATTATTGTGCGGATATCCCTTTGCGCCAGGTTTCATATGTCGAATTTACGCTTTTCATATGTTATACTCAGCCTGTAAAAAGAGAAAAATATGCGCCTTGGTGGATCATGGCGCTTATTTGTGTGAGAAGTGTCAAAACGTTTCGAAGTTGTCCGGGGGTTAGGTGATATGAATGTGGCTACCAGGGAACCCGTTGTCGTTATAGACGACGATCAATCTATTTGCAAAACGCTTAAACTTCATTTCGAGTGTAACGGATATGAGGTTCTTACGGCATTTAACGCAGAAGACGGGATGAATATTCTGGAGTCGGTCTCAACGGCGATTGTGATACTCGACATAAAACTGCCGGACGCTAACGGCGTGGAACTGCTTGAGGATATCCAGAGCAAAGCCGGTAACTATTACTCTATCATCATAACCGCATTCCCTGATATGGAATCGACAGTGAAAGCCGTCCAAAACGGGGTTGGCGAATATATTTACAAGCCGATCGATATTCAGGAGCTCGACGAGGCCGTCCAAAACGGAAACGAATTCCTTTCCAATCAGGACCTGAGTGACGGCGAGTTTATCACGGTTGCGCACGATATCAGCAACTTCAACCAGTTCGTTGGCAGAAGCAACGTGATGAAATCGCTTTTTAAAACAATTGGCATGGTCTCCATGAGCAAGGCCACCGTGAACATCACAGGAGAAAGCGGAACAGGCAAAGAGCTTATCGCCAAGGCGATCCATGCAAACTATAAAGATCGTAGCGAGCCTTTTGTTTCTGTGAATTGTTCGGCGATTGTCGGCTCTTTGCTTGAATCAGAGCTTTTTGGCCACGAAAAAGGATCGTTCACCGGGGCGATAGCCAGGAAAGAAGGGAAATTTTCATTGGCCCAGAACGGAACCATTTTCCTTGATGAAATAGGGGAGATGGATATTAATCTTCAGGCCAAGCTTCTGCGTGTGCTCCAGGAGCGTGAGTTCGAAAGGGTGGGAGGCAAAGACAAGTTAAAGGCCAATTGCCGTATAATATCGGCCACAAACAAGGACCTGTTCCGGATGGTAAAGGAGGGTAATTTCAGGGAAGACCTTTATTACAGGCTCAACGTTGTAAATGTTCATGTTCCGCCATTGCGAGACAGGAAAGAGGATATCCCCGACCTGGTTCTTTATTTTTTGGCCAAGACCTGTTCCGAATCGAGCAGAAAGATTGATTCCATTTCCACAGAGGCGATGGCTTTTCTTCTTGAGCAACCGTGGGCGGGCAACGTGCGGCAACTGGAAAACATTATTACAAGCTCGGTGGTGACATCACGGGTGAATAAACTTACAAAAGATGTTTTTACCGCTATCCTGACCCACGATGAGAGCAAACCAGCGCCACCTCCCCCACAAAGGCCGGAGCAATACAGTGTCGCCGACAGTGATGAATATCGACCGCAGTCACTTGTGGATATGGAAAAAGAGCAGGTTCGCCAAGCGTTGATTTATACTAATTGGCACAAAGGGAAGGCTTGTGAAATCCTGGGGATAACCAGGCCCCGGCTCGAACGCAAAATTAACAAATATGGGCTGAAACACCTTCAGCAGTACAATTCGACGCCATCAAACATTGAGCATGGCTAGTCATTTAAGGAAAGTGGTATTTTGGACCCGTTAGAAGAACTTGCATTACTTGTCCACCAGGGGGAAAACAGGCAGGCGGTGGCATATACAGAAAAACTTCTTAGCGACTCTTACTCCGTCACAGACATTGTGCATGCCCTTTCCAACGGGCTGGAGATTTTAAGAGACAAATGCACTATTGAAAATTTTCAGCTTCTGGACGTTCTGCTGGCCAGCCGGGCGATGGTGGAGGTGGTGGACGAGTGTATCGCCAAAAAATTTGAACAGGAAATGGATTCCATGGCCCTTGACTATGAAAAATCGCTCACAATAAACCCGGAAAAGACTTTGGTGATCGGCACAATTCAAGGGGATGTTCACGACCTTGGCAAACATATTGTGGCCACTTTGTGCAGGTTCAACAACTTTCGTGTGATAAATCTCGGCAAAGATGTTCCGGCGGCCTCTCTTGTTGATGCGGCGATAGATGAAAAAGCTGATTATGTGGGGGTTTCGAGTTTAATGACGGTTTGTCTTCCACCGATCAAGGAGATAAAACCTGCTCTTGTGGCAAAAGGCCATGGGCATATCCAGGTTATCGGTGGGGGGGCGGCTGTGCAACAGAGCACGGTGGAAAACCTCAATCTCGACTTTATAGCCTACGATGCGTTTGAGGGGCTCGATTTTTTTTTAAAAAATAGCTAATTAACTTGTCAAATGGTGGCGCCAGTTGAACTCACTAGAACGATTACTGTCCGTTGTCCGTTTTCAGGAATCGGATCGCCCTCCGGTGATACCGGAAATGCTTGGTGTTGTCGCCACGCTCGCAGGCGTTTCGCTGAGGAAATATGTCACGTCTGGAGAGGCGATAGCGGAGCTTCAGCTTGAGGCGCAACGCCGCATAGGGCACGACGCTGTTTTTGCCGCGGCCGATCTGTGCGTGGAGGCGGAGGCCCTGGGGTGCGGCATCGCATATCCGGAAGACAATTATCCTCACGTCCGTGAAATAGCCCTTCATGATATTTCCGGCCTCGATTCTCTTGCGATCCCGGACCCGCACGTAAGCGGCAGGATGCCGGAAATCATCAAGGCCACGCGCATTATGAAAGAGGAGTTGCGAGGAGAAATACCGGTTTTTTCTCACGTGATAGGTCCGATCACCCTTGCGGCCAGAATTATGGACATCGAAAAGATGCTCTATATTATTGTGGACTATCCGGAGAGGTTCAGGTCAATTCTTAAAGTATGCCATGACGTCTCGAAATCTTTTGCCATAGAGCTTCAAAAAGCCGGGGCGGATGGGATTTTGATGTTCGACCCGGTGGCTTCCATGTCGCTTATCCCGCCCAGAATTTTCAGAGAGTTCGAAGTAGAGCCTGTGCAATCGATATTTTCCGCCATTAAAAAGCATAATCCCGACACTCTTATCTGGTATTCGGTCGCCGGCCCCTTGAAATCCGATTTCAGTTTGCCTTTATCTGTTGGTCCCGACATTTTTACTGTCGATTATGTGAATTCTGTGGATATGGCTTTGAAACACGCCAACTCAATAGTTATTAACGGAAACATAAAACCGGCTTTGTTTCTGGATGGTAACCAGGACGATGTTCGCGGGGAGGCGGAAAAACTGTTATCTCTGGCCAGGTCGACCGAGCGGTTTATCCTGGGAAGCGGATGCGAAGTGCCACTATGCTCCCCGCTGGAAAACATAAAGTCCCTTGTTGACGTCGCCATGGAAGAGACAAATAAATTCGTGAGGATTAACACTCCGGCGGTGGGGGCGCACGAAGTGACCATTATGCCCCACAGAAAAAAAGTTTATGTTCATAAGGGGAGCTCTTTACTTGGCGCTATGGAGAAAGCCGGTATCCCTGTCACCAGCTATTGCGACAGGTCCGGCTCGTGCGGTAAATGTGTTGTAAAGATAATCAGCGGAACTGTCACCCCAAGCGATCAGATAGAAGATTTGCAGTTGCGCGACCACATGATCGAGGGTGACAACAGGCTTGCGTGCCTCAGCAAGGTCAAGAACGCGGTGGAAATCTATATTCCATATCTCAACAGGCTGTTTAAATCGCGAATGTCATCATCCGATGAGCTTCTTGGCCAGTCGATTGAAGAAGCTCAAGACTTATACGGTTTCCTTCCGAACATTTCCAGCAAATGTATCGACCTGAAGAGTATCGCGAAAGTCATGCCTATTTCATATCAAAAATGGTTGTATGAGAATCTGGGATCCTATCGTATCAACTCGCGGCTGGTGGACGATTTTGCGACGATAGTTTTGTCGGGTCATAGTGTGGCGTATGCCATCATAGATAAAGACCAAAAGGAAGTGATCGCTTTCTCCGCCACTGAACAAATGCTGGGCCTTGCCCTTGATATTGGCACCACCACAATTTCAGCTTATGTCCACGATCTAAAAGACGGAAAACCTTTATGCGCTGGCACCATCGAAAACCCTCAAACCGAGCTGGGGCTTGATGTGATCAGCAGGGTGGCGTACATTTCGAAAAATCCGAGGGCGCTGGCCAGGATGCAACGAAAGCTAATCGAGGGAATCAACAACGTTGTGGACGCTTTTTCCAGGGAAAAGGCGATAGACAGCCGCTCGATTTATTGCCTGACTGTTGTGGCGAATTCGATAATAACGCATATGTTTCTTGGCCTGAACCCCGTAAATCTGTCGCAGGCTCCTTATATAGCCTCGATATCGATGGAGGTCTCCACGACCGCCTATTTATTGAGATCGAGCTTGAAACTATTTGTCGCCAGCAACTGCCGTGTGGAGGTCTTGCCTAGTATTGGCGGGTTTGTGGGATGCGACACCGTGGCCGGAATATTGGCCACAGGCATGAGCGAAAAGGAGGAGATATCCCTGTTCATAGATATCGGCACAAACGGCGAGATCGCCATTGGTAATCGCGATAAGATGATTTGCGCTTCCGTTTCCGCCGGCCCCGCATTTGAAGGGGCGCTCCTTACAAACGGGCTGACATATCAAAACGGCGTGATTGACAAGGTTTCGATACATTCATCCGAAGAAATTGAATTCGAGACAGTCGGAAACACGCTTCCTATCGGCCTTTGTGGATCGGGTGTGATAGACGCGATCGCGGAGTTTTCCCGCCTGGAAATAATAAACACTCGAGGTCGATTTAATAATCATGGCGCGTGGCCGCAAATCAGGGGGGATGTTTTTGTCCTGGTCAAGAAAGAAAAAACAGCCATGTTCAGCCCTATATATATCACCTCAAGCGACATCGAAGAGATTCAAAAGGCCAAATCGGCGTTTAAAACGGGGATTACACTCCTTATGGAAGAGCTTGGCGTCACCGGTGAAGATATCAGGAAGGTATATATTTCCGGTTCGTTTGGTTATTCCATAAACGTAATGAACGCCACCAGGATTGGCATGCTTCCCCATTTGCCAAACGCCAGGTTTGAATTTATCAAAAACTCTGCGGGGCAGGGCGCCAGGATTGCCATGCTTTCGCGTAAAGCCTGGGGGCGCGCGTCTGAAATAGCCGAAAACGCCAAGCATATTAACCTTGCCAACCATTCCCGGTTCAATAATTTATTCATCGAAAACATGCTATTCAATTCAAACAATGAGCGCCGATAATTTTTACAAAAAACTGCTGGACAACGCCAACGACCTTATCTGGGCGATTGATATGGAGGGGAGCTTTATCTATATCAACGATAACGTTTCAGATTGGGGCTATAGCAAAGAAGAGCTGATTGGCAAACCGCTTCTTAACATACTAAACACAAAACAGATCGGTAAACGGCATTCGGAGATGTCCAATTTTGGAATGCGCAGTATTTTTGAAATGGAAATCATGGATAAAAACGGGAAATCACACATGGTGGCGGTCAGTTCCTCGCCTTTGCATAATGATGACGGGCGCATAATCGGAATGATGGGCATTATTCACGATATTTCCGAGCTCCAGAAACTTCACGAGAAGCTAAAAGACGAGGAGCGGCTGGCCTCCCTGGGGCGGCTCTCGGCCGGTGTGGCCCATGAAATACGAAACCCGCTCTCTTCCGTGAAAATGAATCTCGATATATTAAGAAAGAGGATGAACCCTGTGGATGTTGACCGGGAGCATTTTGAGCTGGCTCAAAACGAGGTGCGTAACCTGGAGAGAATCGTTACGGAGCTGATCGATTACGCAAAACCGATTCCTATTAATCTTGAGCGAACGGAGCTTAGGACTATTGTTGAAGGAGCCATGAGAATGGCCAAGGCCGAATGTAATGAATATGGCGTGTCATTTGTCACCGAATTTAACGGCGATCTGCCCCTTGTGCCGCTTGATAAAGGGAAGATACACCAGGCTTTGCTCAATGTTTTGCTAAACGCCATTCATGCGTCTAAAAAGGGGGGGCGGATCCATATTAAAACGGAGTATGTGAAAAAGCCGACCCCTGTCGCCAGAATAGCCGTGAAAGATTATGGCTCAGGCATCAGGCCAGAAGACCTGAAATATATCTTCGATCCGTTTTTCACCACCAGAAAATCTGGAACCGGTCTGGGATTGTCTGTGGTGAAAAACATACTCAACAATCATGACGGAACCGTAACTATAAATACCCGGTTCGGCGAAGGCACGGAGGTGCGCCTGGAAGCGCCTCTGTTTTAGTCATCTTCCAGAGATGCGCGCGGCATGAGGCAAGCGTCCTGCGGTCGCCGCTGTCACAAGGGTTAAAGCTAGATGTAATGGCCTTGCGGAATCTTGTGCGCGGTCACTTGCATCTATCCGTCATGACCGGGTGATTGCTGTTTTGACGCCGCAAATGTAATCTTGTATTTTAAATTTTTCTGTGCGGCCAGCCATTCCAGCGCCATCCCGTCAACCTCTGCGTAGGGATACATGAAATAGTTCAAAGGCCCGTCGTTTTGCGTAGGGGTGAGAATAATCCCTCTCTCTCCTTTGCCCAGAACCAGCCTGTAAGGGTCGACGGCGTTGTAATAGTAATCCCTCGGCTTTCGGGCCTGAGCCAGCCCCAGCCCCTTTTTGAACATGATCTTGCGGACATCCGCAGGGTCGGTGGGGATCCACCCGTATCCGGGCATATAGTATTCCGCCCAGCAATGGTGCCCGGCGGTGATATCCATCTTCCCTTTCCCTTTACCCAGCCTCATTCCAAAGACCTCCCTCGAAGGGATGCCAGCGGCCCTGGCGACAGCCACATAAACAGAGCTTATATCTGCGCATTTGCCCCCTCTTTTGGCCAGGGTCTGTTCCACATCTCCGATACCGCACCCCACTACGTTGGGGTCACGAAATGTGTTCTCCACCACCCAGTCATACACAGCCTTTGTTTTTTCTATGTACGACATCTTGCCATTGATAATTTTGTCCGCGATTTCTTTCACTTTTCCGTCGGTGGGAGTGTATTTTGTGCTTTTGAGATATTTGCTCATTTCATAGGGGATTTCGATCTCTCCGGCGGGAAAATCTCTTTTCACTCTTTCAATCGCCGAGGCGTTGAACGTAACTGTCAAACGCCTTTTATCGTCAGTCGGTTTTGTCCATTCCGCGTATAGCGCATAGTCCCCATGTTCGTTTTGTTTGGCCACTGTCTTGGATGTGAAGTTGCCCTTTATTTTCATGTCGCTTATTGTCTGCTCGCTGTCTGAAACAGGGAAAGGCACCCAAAGGCGAACGTCCTTGCTCTTTTTCGGCGCGTCAATCGTTATTTCAAGGGTGACCAAACCACTTTGGCTTTTGGCCGTCGCCATCGACCGGTCGACATTTATAAAAAGTGAACCGCTCAAAACTAAAAGAAGAAAATAATTAAAAAATTGTCTGGTAGGCTTGCCTATCCACATATCAACCTCCTTTCACAAAATTGCCAGTTAATGGCGCCAATATTTTATTATGCATCAGGATACAAGTTTTCATTTTTGCAAGAGCGGGCGTCACCCGCACGGAACATCGATTTACTTGGTTTGAGAAAAGGGACGCGCCAGCAAAGCGCCACCACCAACCGCGCTTGGGCTTCGGTTGCGCCGTCTCTTCCGCCGAGGCGACGGCGCCAACGGGGCGCCAGCCAAACGCAAACGGTGTCCCGGTTGCCAGCTTTTTCATTTTCCTACAGCTATTGGGAAATAATATATTATTTCTGAATTCATAATTGTAGCACAACATCATAGCCTCACAGGTTGATTTTAATTTGACTCCCAAAGCTTCAGTTTGATCTCAATCAGGGTCCCCTCGTCTTTTGCGCTTTTAATGGATATCTGGCCCCCGTGGTTTTCTATTATGCCGCGGCTCACCGAAAGCCCCAATCCGTGCCCTTTGCGCCCCTTTTTGGTGGTGAAAAAAGGATCGAATATGTTTTCCATATCCTCGGCCGGTATGCCTGTTCCATGGTCCTGGATTTCACAAACCCCCCATCCGTTGGTCTTTCTGATGATAATTTTAATTTCTCCGGCGTTATCCATGGAGTGCATGGCGTTCAACAATATATTCATTACAACAACGTTCAAAAGTTTCGTCTGGCTCCTGAGCAACACAGGCTCCTCAGGTTTTTCCAGCCTGATCGCTATATGCTTTCTACCCATTATGAAATCGAGCCAGGAGAGGGAATCGTTCACAACCTTCGCCAGATCAACAGGCTCCATATCATATCTATCCGCCTGTGTGTAATAGGCGAGGTGCTCAATGAGGCTGTTCATGTCCAGCAAGCTCTTTTTTGCCTTTTTCAGTTTTGACCTGTTAAATTCCCTGCTCGATTCCTCCCCCTCAATGTCTTCTAGCCCTTTTCTTATTTCCTCCAGTGGAATAAACATCAGTTGCTGGAAGTTTGCCAGTATCTGTTTTATCGATTCAGCTTTTTCTTTATATACAACTTCGGATTGGTGCGATTGCTGAGCGTTAACGATTTGACGAAACGCGAAAGCGGCTATGCCAAAGACAAGCAGGATAAACAAACCGGCGTACAATGTCACATCGGTCTGGAGTTTTTTAATCGATTCATAAGTCTCGTACGGTTCCTGCCTTGTGAAAACAAACCATTTTTTATTTTCAAAGCTGTTGTATGACAAAGACTTCTTGGTTAATCTGACAGGGGAAAAACCGACGATAGTGCCGCTGGAGCCGTGACCATCATCGTTTGCGATAGCCCATCCCGGAGAGCCCTTGGCTATTTTCTGAAGAAGCCCGGCGCCAACCTTGTGGCTTCTGGGAGGGAAAATAGGGCAGACAAGGATATCACCCGTGGAGACGATAAGGTTGGCGTGGCCTGACCGGCCGATCGTTACATTTTTAATTGTGTCAAACAGCTGGTCTATAGTATATCGGGCCTGTATCATTCCGATTATTGCGCCGTCATCCTCTTTTATCGGGGCGAATATCTCAATGTAATACTGTTTATCCGGCAAGCTGGTCTCCAGAACGTCGGTGACGTACATCATCCCTTTTTGCATTACGTCGGCCAGCGCTTCTCCGCTGAGGTCGAGTGAAGACACTTGACCTCCAACCATACTGCTGAAAACCAGATTCCCGGAGTTGTTAAAAATATTGGTGACAAAATATCTTCTCGCAAGCTCCGGCATGATTATTTTCCGCAGATGCTCTATTTCCTTGATCGTGTTTTCATTTTGAAATATCAGGATGTTCTTTATTGTTGGCAACCTGGCGAATCTTTGTATGGTCTCCAGCTCGTTATCGAGTATCTGTTCCACCTGAAAAGCGGTGAAAGAGGCCACTTCCATAAAATACAGCCCCTTGTATTCTATCAGCTCCTTCTCACTTGCCCTGTAAATCCCGGCCAGCCCAAGCAAGCCCGGAATGATACCGATAATAAGAAGGAAAAGGATAATGATGTATTTGAACTTTAGAAAAGTGACGGCCGGGCGGCTGGTTGTATACTTTACCCGCTTAGGAAATGGTTTGGGATCATCCAACCTGGATTGTTTATGTGACACGCGCAAAAGTATACCAATATATTTAATCTTCTACAAAGTGACACTTTTCATGCCACTATTGCAAAATCATCATAATAGTGGAATAAAATTTGATAAGTAATGATATTTCGCGGACCCGATCTGTCAAAGCGGGCCGTCAAACCGCATTAAGAAAGCCTCGGCGATATATTTTACATGATAAATATTATTTTCCCGGTTAGAGCCTGTATATCGTGCGGGAGCCAGCTCGATAAGCCTTAACGTTTAGCAATAATTTAACAAAGCGTTAAGAAACTATGCTTAACAAAGTGTTCTACGGGGCTGCGCCAATGCGCTGAAAAAATTATTTTTTCAACGCTATAGACAATTGACCGTCATTATTTGCCACTAAAAACACTTTTCCTTGTAATAGATGGCATTTTAACGGGGATAAACGCGGCATGCTTATTGCTATTTGTTAAAAGTCAAATACATGTTCGATAGTATGAAATTTGCGATAAGCCGATTACATGTTAGATAGTAAGAAATTTGATGTATTTGTTGTATTTGGGGTATCTGATAAAAAATAGCTTATTGCTTTAGATCTAATTTTTAGAATATGGGGGCTATCATTATGAAAAAAACGGGTTTTATTTATTTCCTGTTGTTCGTGGTTTTTCTTGCAGTCCCTGCCTGGGCCGCGGATGGCAAATCACTTGTTGACAGTAACAAGTGTGGAAGCTGTCACCAAATGAAAGGTCCAGCCGCGAAAACCATCGCGGAAGTGTTGAAAAGAAAAGCTCCGGATCTTTTTTATGCCGGTAACAAATTCAATAAGGATTGGCTTGTTGGCTTTTTGCAGAAACCTGTGAAAATTCGCCCGGCGGGAACTGTTTATCTGCATCACATCAAAACGGAAGTTGACAAAGATGTGATTGTAGAGCCACCACTTTGCGCTTCCAAGCTTAGCGCGGGTGACGCAGGAGCGGTGGCTGATTATCTTATGACCCTTAAAGACGCCAGCATGAAAACAGGAACCGCCAAAATTGGCAAGTTTTCAAAGGCTCGCGCGAAAAACCTGATGTATAAAAAGGAAGGTTGCAACTCATGCCACTCGGATCCCAAAAGAGGCGGCGGCGTGTCCTGTCCGACCTTTGCTGGTATAGGCAAACGCCTTGCTCCGGACTGGATTTACAGCTTCCTTAAAGATCCACAGCATTGGGATCCAAAAATATGGATGGCAAAGCGAGAGTTTAGTGACAAGGATCTGCAACTCATGGTCAATTACTTGTCATCTCTTAAATAGGAGAAATTAGAAAATGTATAAAGGTTTTTCACTATCATTTGCTGTGGCCTTTGCGCTGGGGATGTTCATTCAGACCTCTGTATTGGCTCAACCGGCATATGCGGAGACGGCGGCCGATAACTATAAGCTTTACTGTGTTCAGTGTCATGGCTTGGCGGGAGTTGGCAAAGGAATCAACGCTCCGTTTCTTGCCGTACAGCCAAGGAATCACAAGAGCTCTAAAGATATGGGCGAACTTTCAGATGCAAACGTTTTCAAGGCCATCAAGTCTGGCGGGGTCTCGGTCGGTAAATCGACACAGATGCCCCCTTTTGGTGGGATTTTAACTGATGCCGAGATTACGGAAGTCGTCAAGCATTTACGTGGAATGTGCAAATGCGAAGGCAAGAAATAAATGAGTGTAAATATTGTGAAAGTTTTTACAGGATTTGGAAGGATGTCAAACAATGGGCAACAGCAGAATAGGGCTATTGGGTAAATGTCAGTTCAATTAAGCTCGAAAACCTGGACGGGAGCCAGCCGAACTTCTATAAGCGGCGATTCGTGTCTGCCCGCCTGCAAGCGGTTGGTGGGCAAATTATCACCGATCGCCGGTGTCCTCCCGATTGTAGCCCTTATCCTGCTGGCGGCGGCTCCGGCCTTCGCCCAGGGAGGGGATTCCCTCGCCACTGTCGATTACCGGGATGTTCCTTTGATAGGGAGCCGCAACCTGATCTGGATCGTCGCCGAACTTCATCTTCTCTTTGGCGGATTCGTTTTGGGTGTGCCGGTCTTTGCCTGGATATGTCATGCTGTTGGTGTCATAACAAAGGAAGACAGGTATGTCAGATTGGCCAACGATTTTATAAGCCTGGTTCTGGGCGCTTTTGAGATGACCGCTTTGTTGGGAGTCACTTTTCTTCTTTTCCTTATGGCTCTCTATCCGAAGGTCGTCTCTTATCTTACAAATATATTCTGGCCTACATACTATGTGTATGTGGTGCTGTTCGCCCTCTCCATGGTCACCTTGTACCTTTACTGGTCCGGGTTTAAGACCATGAAAGATCGAAAGTTACTCCACCTGTTTCTGGGTTTCATGCTTAACCTTATAGCGGTGCTCGTCATGGTTGTGCCCAATGCCTGGGCAACATTTCAGGCGAGCCCGGTGGTTTTGCCGGGTGGTATGGGTGACTGGGAGAGAGCCTGGGCCGCGGTGGAGAACCCGACCTGGGAGCCGGTGAACATTCACAGGTTCATTTCCAATATTGTTCTGGGCGGGTTCCTTGTGGGGGCCTATGCGGGTGTTCGATACCTTGCGGCCAGAACACAGCAGGAGCGTGACGACTACGACTGGATGGGGTACATTGGTAACTTCATCGGCATGTTCGGGCTACTTACGCTTCCTTTCGCCGGATATTGGCTGATGCGGGAAATATACATGTATAACCAGCAGATGGGGATCACCTTGATGGGTGGATTCCTCTCCTGGCTGTTTATTCAGCAGGCTGTCCTGATCGGTATCCTGTTCCTTGGAAGTAACTACTACTTCTGGCTAGGGCTGTCGTACCGGACGGAGAACGCCGAACGGTATATGAAACCGATGCTTGTGATGCTGGCCGCCATGTTGATGTGCTTTATGGTGTGGCTCACACCTCACAGTCTGGTCGCCAGTATCGCGGAGGCCCGCGCAATGGGCGGAGCGCATCATCCACTCCTGGGTGTTCTGGGGGTTATGTCGGCGAAGATGACTGTTGTCAACCTGATGATTCTGATCTCCTTCGTAAGCTTTCTCATGTACTGGCGCGCAGGTAAAAAGCCTACCGCCGGATGGGCTAAGGTGGCCGATGTCTTTATAGTAATACTTTTTGTAGCGGTCATCATAGGAGTTATCGTTCTTGGAGTCTGGGGCTACTTTGTTCCGGCCATTGTCAGGATCAACCAGTTCTCGGTGTTCCAGGTTCTGCTGGTGCTCTTTGTTCTGCTCCTTGTCACTCCGACTGTCGGAGCCATGCTAAAGGGCGCCAAGATGACCGGCACTATGACCTGGGGCAGAATGCCGGTGAGGTCGCAACTCGGCCTGATTGTCAATGCGGTTACGATCGTCTTTACGATGGCCCTGATGGGGTACGCCCGTTCGGCTTCCCGCGTTCACTGGCATGTTTATGGCGTCCTGGAAGATACATCGGCCTACGCTTATTCCCCGGCCCTGGGGCATGCGGGGGCCATGGCGGCGCTGGCGACATTCCTGTTTTTCTCCTTTGTGGGGCTTATATTATGGGTCACCATCAGCGCTTCGCGTCACAAGGCGTTCTCTACGCAATACTTCTTCCTGGCTCCCTTCGTTTTCTGGGCGACAAATGCCGCGGCGGAAGGTTCGACCGGTCCGGTTAAGGAGCTGGAGCCGCAACCCAAGTTTTTTGGGAAGGTTGCGGCGACTATTTGTGGACTTCTGCTGATATTTGTCTGGATTGGCTTCTCTGTTCCGCAGATGCAATCCCTTCCGCCCAAGAAGGTGGCCTTCGATCCTATGAAGATCAACACCAAGGCGGATCTGGTTAATGCCGGCAAGAAGCTTTTCTTCAGCAAGGCTCAGTGCGCTCTTTGTCATTCTCTTGAACATGCTGAGTCGCCGCGTGCGCCTATCATGTTGGGGCGTGGGGCGAAGCGTACGAGGGAGTATATATACGAGTCGATGATCAAACCGAAAGCGGTTATTTATAAACAGTACGAAATGGAAGGACCCTCAAAGTTCTTCCCGGCGCAAATGCCAGTTATCAACAAACCTCCTGTCGGTCTGTCCGAGACCGAGATGCTGGCTGTAGTGGCGTTTATTCAGAGTCTGGGTGGTCAAGTCACGGTTGAGCCGGATGAAATCAAGGCTCTTATACCGGCAACAGAGAAGGATATTGAAAATGGAAATTGAATCCATCAGGCCTTTCTTAGCCGTGGCTGTTTCTTTAATTGCGGCCGCGGGTATTGTGGTGGCTCGCAAATCACCGAATATTCGTGAAGGATTTTCGTTGACGGCTGCAGGGGCTAAGTTTCTAATTGTTCTAACCATGATTCCGGCTGTTATCGCCGGAAGCACGTTTAACTATACGCTTTTTTCAGTAACTTCCGGTATCTCTATAGCGTTCAAGGTTGATGCCATGGGGCTTTTATTCGCCATCACCGCATCATTCTTGTGGATACTGATCACTCTTTACTCCATTGGCTACATGCGCTCGCTTAATGAGCATGCGCAAACCCGCTTCTATCTTTGTTTTGCGGTGATTCTTTCGGCCACTATGGGAGTAGCTTTTGCGGCGAATTTACTGACCTTGTTCATCTTTTACGAAATTGTCAGTTTCTTTGTATATCCCCTGGTCGTCCACAATGAGACCGAGGATTCGTTTTCCAAGGGTAACAAATATATCTTTTATATCTTTGTTATGGGAAAACTCTTCATGCTTGCAGGGTTTTTGGTCTACGGGCTTTCCGGCACTTTCGATTTCGATCCAAAGGGGGTTTTCCCGGGAGACACAAGCGCATTCCTGCTGACGGTCACTTTTATTCTCTTCCTTATCGGCATCAGCAAGGCGGCGATGATCCCTTTTCACGCATGGTTACCCGCCGCAATGACTGGCCCGATGCCGGTGATAGCGTCTCTTGCGGTTATAGATATCGGCGCCTTCGGAATATTGCGCGCCGCCTATTACCTTTTTGGATTGGAGACGTTAAAACGGCTCGACCTGGGCTTTCCACTTATTGTTCTTGCATGCTTTACGATTGTCGCGGCCTCTGTGATGGCCCTGACCAAGGACGACCTGAAAGCCAGGCTGGTCTATTCAACGATTGGCCAGATATCTTATACGCTCCTCGGGGCGGCTCTTCTGGTCTCCGCCGGGTTAACAGGTGGTATTCTGCAACTTGTCAACCATGGTATCGCCAAGGCGACGCTCTTCTTTTGCGCGGGCGCGATCTTTGTGGTGTCAGGTAAAACCAACGTGAGCCAGTTAAATGGTATCGGAAAAAAGATGCCCTGGACCATGGGGGCTTTCACCCTGGGCGCCCTGTCGATAATCGGCGTTCCACCATTTGCAGGCTTCATCAGCAAGTGGTATCTGGTTCTGGGTGCGGCGGAAGTGGAGCAGTATACAGCGATCGGTGTCCTGGTGCTAAGTTCAATACTTAGCGCCTCTTATCTGTTGCCGATCGTCTATGCGGCGTTCTTTAGAGATTTGCCAGAGGGCGAAACATCGGAAAGACAGGAGGCGCCTATGATTATGTTAGTGCCGATAATGATTGCGGCCGTTGGAACACTGGCGTTATTCTTTGCGCCGTCGATCTTCCTTGATTTGGCGAGAGTTGTTATGGGAGAAGTGGGATGAGTATAGATTATAAAGAAGTAATTAACCAGGATCAGGTGCATAAGGCTGAACCTGGATATAAAACAGCATTTTATGTCGTGTGTATAATATCAGTATTATACCTCGCCATAATTATGGTAGCTACCAGATAAATTTCTACAGAGGACGAAAATTCAATGAATGACGGGCGGTTTTTTGAGAAACCACAAAATGTAAAAAAGATCCTGGTGGGCTTTTATATATTCTGTATATTGCTCATAGTTGGCGATCTTTTTGTCCCTAGGCACGCTTTCTACCCATGGGAAGAGTATCCCTTCTTCTATGGGGCATATGGATTTGTCGCCTACGTGAGTATTGTTTTAGTGTCGAGCTATATACTGCGTAAGCTGCTAAAAAGAAAAGAGGATTATTACGATGATTAACAGCCTTCCTCCTGCAGTCATATTGATCATCGGGGCATTACTTATCCCCTTCCTTAAAGGGAAGAGTAAGTCTGTCTACATGTTGATCCTGCCTGTAATTGCATTTTTAAACGTGCATACAGCGCCAGAAGGTATTTATTGGATCACTGGGTTTCTGGATTACGATCTGATATTTGGCAGGGTTGACCGGCTTAGCAGAGCCTTTGGATATATGTTCACGATAATGGCGTTTGTAGGCACCCTTTACGCTCTTCATCTGAAAAATGAAGACGGGCAGCATGTGGCGGCTTTCATGTATGTGGGAAGCGCCCTGGGAGCTGTCTTTGCGGGTGACCTTTTGACGCTGTTTGTATTCCTGGAGATAATGACGTTAGCTTCGACGTATCTCATCTGGGCGAAAAAGACCGAGTCGTCTTATTCGGCGGGATTGAGATATCTTATGGTTCACTTGTTTGGAGGACTGTGTCTTCTTGCGGGTATCGTTATCCATGTAAGTCAGACAGGTTCTATTGAGTTTGGAAATATAGGGTTAAATGGCACGGGCTCCTACCTTATATTAATCGGGTTCGGCGTCAACTGCGCCTTTCCGGTCCTGCATGCGTGGCTTCCGGACGCATACCCTGAAGCGACTATTACTGGCACCGTGTTTTTAGGCGCCTTCACCACCAAGGTGGCGGTATATACATTGGCGAGATCGTTCCCCGGCACGGAGATATTGATCTGGATCGGGGCCGCGATGACTGTGTTGCCTATCTTCTATGCCGCCATTGAAAACGACCTGAGAAAGGTGCTGAGCTACAGCATAATTAACCAAGTCGGTTTCATGGTGGTCGGTATTGGTATAGGGACTACCTTGTCCATCAATGGCGCCGTCGCCCATACGTTCAACAACGTATTCTTTAAAGCTCTTCTCTTTATGTCTATGGGGGCTGTGATGCTTCAGACAGGGGGGAAAAGCAAGGCGACTGAGCTGGGTGGACTGTACAGGTCTATGCCACTGACGACCATATTCTGTATCATAGGCGCGGCTTCAATTTCCGGGTTCCCACTGTTTAGCGGTTACGTTAGTAAATCGATGATACTGGGCTCCGCCACGGCGGACGGTATGGGCATTCTTTGGCTTGTGTTACTGTTTGCCTCTGCCGGTGTGCTTCACCATGCGGGCATCAAGATTCCATTTCATGCATTCTTTGGCCACGACTCCGGCATAAGGACAAAAGAGCCTCCCCTTAACATGCTTGTGGCAATGGGGATCGCCGCTTTCTTATGTGTCATCGTTGGGATTTTCCCAAGCGCCCTGTACAGCATACTTCCCTATCCGGTCGATTATGAGGTGTACACAGGCTCCCATATTATGAACATGATGTTGTTGCTATCGTTTGCGGTGCTTGCATTTTGTCTACTATTGTTATCTGGGTTACATCCGGTTGAGTGGAGAGTTATTCTCCTTGACACAGATTGGTTTTATAGAAAGGGAGCCAAGGCTTTCTACTGGCTGGCCAGCCGCAGGATGCCCTGGTCGACCGCTGTTATTGTTATACCGTTGTTGACGGTTAGCGCTATTACCCTGATTTTTGGTATTTACTAAAATAATAAGCCCCGGCTTCTGGCCGGGATATTTAATAAAAGAGAGGTACTCGTGGAAGAAAAGGTCGAAAAGTCCAAGACTAAAAAATCGAGAATACCGGTGCCAGCCAAGGTGGCCATCGTCTGGATTGGGGCCTATCTGATCTTGAAACTGGCTATCAAGCCGCCCCTGCCATCAAGCCTGATATTCATGTATATGACGGCGATCACGGTTGGCCTGGCTTTGTCTGTCTCCATTTTTGAAGATCTGCTTAATCAGTTCCTAGGTCCGATTTACAGATTCCTGAGCGGAGAAAGCGCGCGGACGTTGCCAGTGAAGGTTATTAGATGGGCGTTGTTGATTGCGATCCCTCTTAATGTTGGATATGGGGTTTATCAGCGGGTGTTGCCACGATTTGAACCGCCCATCGCATCGCGGGTGATCCATCCGGCGCCGCCGCCAGAGGTTGCCGCGCTTTATAACGACTTGCGCGATGATGAGGCGAACCTCAAGAAAAATATCAAAATGGGAGAGGTGATCTACTTCCAGAACTGCTTCTTTTGTCATGGGGATGCCCTTGATGGCGAGGGGCCATATGCCCACGGGATAAACCCGGCGCCGGCCAATTTTCAGGATACTGGCACTATCGCCCAGTTGACAGAGTCTTTTGTCTTCTGGCGGATAAGCACCGGCGGGCCTGGCCTTCCGGATGAATCGACTCCCTGGGATTCATTTATGCCAAAGTGGGAGACGATGCTGACAATTGAGGAAAGATGGCAAGTAATACTTTATCTATATGATTTAACTGGCTGGTCGCCCAGAACATGGGGTTCGGCTGAAACCGCAGGGTCGTTTGACAAGTTAGCGGAAGCCGAAGAAGCGGCAGAGGCGAAAGCGGCCAAAGAGGAAGCCGCGGCCAAAGGTGGCGGTGAAAAGAAAGCCGGTGGTCTTGAAGCCACGCGGAAGATCTACAATAAGCGTTGCGCGCCCTGTCATGGTGAAAAAGGGGGGGGCGATGGCCCGGCGGCGAACTTTATGTATCCGCATCCAAGGAATTTCACCTGGGGGCTATTCAAACTGCGCACCACCCCAACCGGATTTCCTCCCACGGATGAGGATTTGTTCCGCACGATACGCACAGGTATGCCAGGATCAGCGATGCCGGGCTGGCCTTTGTTTTCAGATGACGAAGTCAAAGGACTGATCGAGTATATAAAAGGGTTCTCGCCCGATACTTTTGAGGATGACGAAAAACCGGAAGTGATCGAGGTGGGAACACCGCCAAAGGCGACGCCTGAGCTGATTGAAAGGGGCAAGGAACTCTTCACCAAATCGAAGTGTTTCGAATGTCACGGAAAACAAGGCAGAGGCGATACGATGAAACTGCTGAAAGATGACTGGGGTCAGGTGATCTACCCACGGAATTTAACACATCCATGGGAATACCGCCGAGGCTCTGGAGCGCTGGAGAATATTTACCTTGCGGTTTCGACAGGGTTGGATGGAACTCCCATGCCTTCTTTCAAAGAGGATCCGAATTCACTGCCCGATGAGGACAGATGGGCCCTGGCGCACTATGTGAAAAGTCTTCAGTCACCGAGAAAGGTGGGCCTTACCATTCTGGCGAAACTGGTTGAAACTATTCCCAACGATGCGGATGACCCTGTTTGGGATGGTATAGGTCATCTCGATATCCCGCTGATTGGGCAGGTTGTGGCCGATCCACGGTTGTTTACCCCGCGGGTGGACAACATCAGGGTTCAGGCTGTATATAATGATAGCGAAATGGCCCTTAAACTGGTCTGGGATGATACAACCAACACCAAACCGGATCCGGCGGCTGAAATCTTTGAAGATACGGTTTCAGTCCAGTTCCCGGTAGCGATTCCGACCGGGACCAAACGGCCATATTTCCTGATGGGTGATGAAGACAATCCGGTTCATCTGTGGAGATGGAGCCAGGAACGCTCTGGCATTGAGGAGCTTAACGCAAAAGGAATGCATGAGGTTAAAATTCAGGGTGATAGCGGTAATCAGGTGGCGGCGAAGCTCAAGTACGAAAACGGTCAGTATCAGATGATCTTAAAGAGGCCCTTATCCACACCGGACAAGGATCTCGATATTCAGTTCGAGTCTGGCAAGTTTATCCCGATATTATTCTTTGCCTCGGACGGATCTAACAAGGAGACCGGCGTGAAAAGTTCTATTTCCGCATGGTATTTCCTGCTGTTAGAGCCGGTGACCCCGGCAACCGTTTATCTTTATCCCTTCCTCGTGATTCTGGCGACAGGCGGAGCGCTGTGGTGGATCATCAGATCGATTCGCAAGAACAACAAGCATAATGGGAGGATCGCATGATCAAGAGGCTTTCTGGCTTAGGAACTTTGGCCGTACTTATTGGCCTTACAGTGTTGATTACAGGATGTCCTCTTTCTTCTTCTGGAGGGAATTTTACGTCCACTGGGCAAAAGCTATTTAACTACTATTGCGCTGATTGTCATGGTGTATCTGGCCAGGGCAACGGCTATAACGCGGCATATCTCGATTTTGAACCGAGGAATCTTACCGATTCTGATGAAGTTATCCTGGGTGACCTGACTAATGAACAGCTCTTCCTGGCTATATCCCGCGACCTGAAGAATCCGTCCGAAGACGCTCCAAGCCTTGTGTCTTTTATGCCGACCTTCAGGGATACGCTGGCGGAAGCGGAGAGATGGGCCATTATCTCTTATATCAGAACTCTTCATCCCAACAAAGCGCCTGAAATTACGCTTACCAAGGAGATGAAGAAGAAGCGGCCCAGGTTCCCCAGGATAAGAACTGTCGATATAGATCCTGAGTTCATGTCCAATGCCGAGAATATAGCGAACGGGAAAGAGTTATTCGAAGATACATATGGCTGTTTGGCATGCCATAGTGTCGGAGGTGAAGGCGGGAATATCGGCCCACCTCTCGATCGGGCCGGATTTATGTCCAATGCGGATTGGCTTTATCGCTGGGTCAAGAACCCCCAGGGATTGGCGCCTCACACCAAGATGCCCTCGCTTGGACTCTCCGACGAAGACGCGATGGCTGTTGTGGCATACCTGAAAACCTTGCAATCGCCAACGACAGTGGCGGCGATACCAAAAGAACAAGAGGCGGAAGGTGAAGGGTCTTAGCCTTTTAGCGGGAGCAAGCGCCCCTGCCGCCCGTTGGTTCGGTAAAGATTTACTTTTACTGTCACTTGTCGGATAATTAATCAGGTTGAAAGGCATTAGCTGTTTTTAATGTCTTTCAACCTGTTGTTTTTTGGCAATGCTAAGATATGTTAAAAGCGGAAACCATTAATTTATTATAATAAAGGCGGGTGCAATGCTTTCCATTAATGGATCCAATATGAGAGCCAGACTGATTTTATCTTTCGCGTTTAGTCTGTTTTTGGCTCTTTTCGTTTATTCCGGCGCTGTCGCTTTCGCGGCGGAGGAGCTTTCCGAATATCACACGCTGAATATAGACCCTGTCATGAAAAAGAAGATCGGGCCAGAAATGATTAAGGAAATTGTTGTATTCTTTAAAAGCGCGGAACTGGCGATAGAAAAAAAGCGTCTCAAGGATTTGCTTGATCTATATTCCGACAACTACGAAAACGGTAGCCACGACAAAAAGTCGGCCGCGCGAATATGGACACGTATTTTCAAAACCTTCGATGACATGGTCTCCATTCACAATATGCGCCTCCAAGCATATACGCCGGAAAGCAAAGTTATGATTATCAGGTGCAGTGGGCTACTTCTGGGCAGTCCAGCAGACGAGAAAGAGCTGATCACTATTGATAGCTGGACCAACGAAGATCATATCCTTTCTAAAGAATCGGGTAAATGGGAACTTCAAGGAATATCTGGAAAAGAGAGAAAACGGTTCTGGTTTGATAAACCGATGCATCCTTTGTTCTAAATTTCAATGCTCAATGAGATCCAATCATGGCAGTGGACAGAAAGGCCGATAGAGGATTCTGGAAGGTTGTAAAACCCAAAAAGATTAACCTGCGCCACTACTTCGGTGGCATCGCGTTTTTACTGATAATATCCCAGCTCATCACCGGGCTTTACATGATTTTTTATTACGAGCCAAACTTGCGCGACACCTATAAAACTATCCAGTTTTTTAATAATGAAACCACCCTGGGGGGACTCACCAGAAACATACACAGGTATGGCGCATTTTTTCTTGGGGTGTCGGTGTTTATTCATTTCTGGAGGTCTTTTTTCAGACAAGATTACCAGGGCAAACGCAAACTTGTGTGGTGTGTGGGGCTGTTTCTATCTCTTTTGATTTCAGCGTTTTTAGTGAGCGGAACCATTCTTCCGTGGGAGTGGAAAGGCTACTGGATGATGGAGATGTTCAACAACTGGCTGGCCAACATACCGGTGATCGGTGATTACCTGTACGATTTTTTCATGACAAGCTACACCCCTACACGCAATTTTGTTATACACGATATTATTCTCCCAATCACTACCCTGGTTGCGCTGGAGATTCATTTCCTGGCGAAAATAAAGAAGCGCGGCTTTTCTAATTTTATGGTTCGCACCCTCGTGATGTCCGTTCCTGTAATTATTCTTGTTCTGTATCTAAGCGCGGTTTTTCCTGTTCCCGCACAGGATCCTGAGATTATACCTCTGCCGATGGAGGGGGAATATATCCCGGCGCCGGAATGGTTTTTTGTCACATTCCTGTTGCCCTACTGGTATTTTCCGCCGCGTGAATGGGCCCTGTATCTTTTCTGGATTCCTTTTATTTTGTTTGTGACGGCTTTCGCGCTCCCTTTTATAAACAAAAAGAGAAGTAAAGCCGTTCGTGACAAGATTTCACCAAAAAAGAGGCTATTGGCCAGATTGGCATACGCCCTTGCCGGAGGTTCAATTTGCCTATTGCTTGTGTATGGTTTTGTGTGGGGCGGGGTTAAATCGCCCTGGATGGGGTGCAACAGCTGCCACAACACAGCCATGGGCGACAGAATGGGCATTCCACCTGTAACATATAAGGATACGCACAGGAATCCATTACTGATGGACAACCGATGGATGATGAGGCATTGGTATCAGCCGCAGGTTGTGTGGTGATTCTATGAGGACCGATCTGGTTGCTATTATATTGTCCCTGGTTGCGCTGGCTGGATGTGTCGATGAGATACCGGGGAACCCCGAAAAGGTTATGGACGAATATATCAGGGCCATCCAGAAAGATGATTTCAAGACACTTTATTCGCTGAATGTAAAAACAGCCAGACAAAAAAAATATCTGAGCCTTACGAAAATTGGCGATATCCAGAAGACGTTGGACGAAAATTACAATATGAATCTGGCCCTGTACAAATCGGCTAAACCTGGGCCGGATATTGGTATGCGTTGGGGGGAAAAATTTTTTTTCACGGCAACGTCCAGTTTTACCATAGGATCCCCATATTTTATGAAACCGGTCGGGGATGACCCTGTGAACGCCGATTACGAAAAGGCGTCCAACATCCTTATCCCGGTCACCGTCACATATTCAAAGCTCGATCAGGCCCCCAAAGTTGACGGTCGCAAGGTCAAATCGGCCAGATACGACTGCGTTTTAAGAAAAATAAGGGAGGGCTTCAATGTCACAATATATTCACATGACGATAAATGGTATTTCGCCGGTTGTTCCGTCGATACCTCTTCCATAACATATTTTCAAAAGGCATCCGGGGCAAAGTAACATAGGTGTGACACTTGTTCCGTGGCTCAACAAAAGGATGTTGAAAGTATATTTCGATTAAACGAAACGTCCAATTCATCGCTTCATTAAGTTATTTTAAAGCCTAAAACAAGTTTTTTAAATAATTTTGCACTGACAAAAATTGTCACAAATCAAATACTCGGTTTCGGTTTCCCAACTCTTGACAGCAAAATGAAGATTCCAATTTGAGGCAGTGTAACTTTGGAGTTACATACGTTGAAACCATCAATTCGCCCTTATATATTGCCCAAAGAAGGGTATGCGAGTTGCTTTACCCTCGTATGTGAAGAAACTAACAGATGAAATTATATCTAAACAGATACTCATTACAATTGGGGGAGTTAGCGATGGCAATTAAATTCAAATGGATATTCATTGTTTTTGTGGCAATGGCGTTCGTCTCTTCGGCGATTTTGGTTCCGGCGGCTGAATCGGCTGGGAAAAAGTCGAAAGAAGAGCTTGAAAAGGCGAAAAAAGAGGGCGATCTGTCTGTTAAAGAGGCGCAGAAGTTCCGCGACGCCTTTGGTAGAGAGGCTGATGAGGCGAATATTGAAACTTTTGACACCAAAACCAATGTCAAGGGCGCCAGTAATTCGACCTATGGCGTTGTCGGATTCGATTATCTGACAGGTGTTGGTAAGGTCGCTTCCGATCCGACACAGATCAACGAGACGACCTTTAAGATTAAATCGGCCAACAAAAGCCCGCTTCAAGGGCTGATGAAAAAGCGATTCAAACACAAATGGACCGGTCAGTATAACGACACCGAGTCCGGGTGGACTGAAAAATCAGGTGTTACCGAGGTTTGGTTCCGCAAGCATGATTCCGGCTCCAAGCTTGGCGCCGACTATAACGCGTGGGTCAACCAGTGGAACAACATCACCCGCCCACGCCATGATGGCAAAACACCTGTGGCTGGCGCAGATCCCGATCAGGGCGCCCACTGGTTCTCTTATTACTGCATCCATTGCCACGGCTGGACTGGTAAAGGCGATGGCCCCACGGCGGCCAAGCTCGATCCTCGTCCTCGTAACCTGACCAATGGCAAATACGCTAACTATATCTCCAATCTCGACATATTCACCGCTATTAAAGGTGGTGGAGCGGCCCGTAACCTTTCCGAAGCGATGCCTCCTTGGGGCAACATCCTTCAGGATCAGGATATCTGGAACGTCATCGCTTTCATCCGCACATTGGCTGTAAAGCCCAAATATGTGCCAGATTCAAGTGATGTGACAGCCGCTAGCTCCCGTTCGTCGGAAGAATTCCAGGAGGTCAATGAAGAGCTTGAACTTCCAGGTGTTATGGCCGGTCGCGGTATTAACAAAGGTGGATACAACTCCGTTGGTGGCGGCAGGCTCGCCTCCAAGATGGTTGGTGTGAAAGCAGGGCTTAAAACCTCCGATACAGACGCCAGCGCAAAAATAGGTGACTGGGCTATTGATCAGCAGTACGATAAATAGACTATAAGTCCATTTTAATTACTTTGAAAAACCCCGGCTTATCGCAAGCCGGGGTTTTTTTTTGCCTTCAAACAGCTTTTCGCACATTCCTTGCTTCACATACTTTTGTGTAACATAGAGTAGACAGTCACATGTCCGCTTCTTGTGCCAGTTTTGATAAACCACAGTTCGGGAAACCAATTATGGAGCATCGATTATTAAGTGATAGAAGTTAAAAATCTTACCAAAACCTACGGCGGGGCCAGAGGTATTGACGACATTTCATTTAATGTCAACAAGGGAGAGGTTCTCGGTTTCCTGGGCCCCAACGGCGCGGGAAAAACCACCACCATGAGAATCCTCACCTGCTTCATGCCGGCCACAAGTGGCTCGGCCATGGTTGCGGGATACGACGTTTTCGAGGACTCGCTAAATGTAAGGAAAAGGATAGGTTACCTGCCGGAGACTGTCCCGCTCTATCTTGATATGCAGGTTCCGGTGTACCTGCGGTTTGTGGCCGGGCTAAAAGATGTTCCGCTGAGAAAGATAAAAAGCAAGGTTGGCGAAATAATGGAGCAGGTTGGGCTTACCCATATGTCACATAAGCTTATTGGAGAGCTATCCAAGGGCTACCGCCAGAGAGTCGGCCTGGCTCAGGTATTGATAAACGACCCGGAGGTGCTGATTTTGGACGAGCCGACCATTGGCCTTGATCCGAAGCAGATAATCGAAATCAGAACCCTGATAAAAGGTCTGGGCGGGGACCGGACAATTATTTTAAGTAGCCACATTTTACCGGAAGTGAGCATGCTTTGCGAAAGGGTGGTCATTATCGATGAGGGCCGTGTAAAAGCGATGGACACACCCGAAAACCTGACACATCGGCTCAATGCGGCCAGTCGCGTTAAGGCCAGAATTTCGGGACCCGATAAATCGGTGGTCGAAGCCCTGAAAAGGATTGACGGGGTCGCCAGCGTGGAAACACTTCAGGACGGGAACGAATCGGCCAAAAGTTACCTTGTGGAATTTACTGACGGCTTTAACGGGGCGCACCTGGTGGCTCGCGCCGCATCTGATAGTAAATGGGACCTGTATGAGCTGACACCGATGAAAATGACACTTGAGGATATATTCATACGCATAGTTATGGAAGAGGAGACGAACCAGTGAGAAACTTCTTTTTTATCCTGTTCAAGGAGGTAAGATCATACTTCAACTCGCCTGTGGCGTTTGTTGTTATCACTATCTTCACGATTCTCACCGGATATTATTTTTACATGATCTTCGCGTCGTTCAGCACCATAAGCTTCCAGGCGGCCACAAATCCGGCCTTGGCGAAACAGTATGGGGGCCTGAACGCCACGGAGTTCGTTGTCCGGCCATTTTTCGGGATTGTGAGCGTGGTTATGCTGATAATACTTCCGATGATTACGATGCGCGTTTTTTCCGAAGAGAAAAAGAGCGGCACGATGGAATTATTGCTCACTTTCCCGGTGACCGATAGCGAAGCGATATTGGGGAAATTCGCCGGATGCATGAGCATATTCATTGTGATGCTGTCACTATCGTTCCCTTGCATTTTCCTTGTCGAGGTTTTTGGAGAGCTGGAATGGGGCGTGGTGGCGACCGGTTATCTTGGTCTTGTGTTTATGGGAGCGGCCTTCATCTCCCTTGGCGTGTTTATGTCATCACTTACTGAAAACCAGATAGTGGCCGCGGTCCTTTCGTTCGCTTCTTTACTTTTGCTTTACATGGTTGGGTTTTCGGCCGGGTTCGCAGGGGAGAGTGTGGCCAAGGTTCTGGAATATATATCGTTCACTTTCCATTTCCAGACATTCGCCAAGGGTGTGATAGACACTTCAGACCTTATATATTATGTGTTGTTTACAACGTTATTTCTTTTCTTAAGCATGCGCTCTCTTGAGTCCAAGCGCTGGAGGGGGTAGATAAATGATTTCACCAACAGTTATTATTGCGGCGTTAAGTTTTATCCTGATTGTCATAGGGGCGGGCTTCTTTGCGATAGACGGAATTGTGACCATCAAAGCGGCGGCGTTCGCATGGTCGGGCCTGATGCTGGCCCTGTTTGTTTTGTATGTGCGGTTTAGCGATATCAAGAAACTGCTGGCCGGGAAAGGCGCCAGGTACGGCGCCAACATGGTTGTGATGACCAGCGTATTCATAGTAATTCTTGGGTTCATGGCGGTATTGGGCGTCCAGAAGAAAAAGCGCATAGACCTCACAAAAACCGGGAGGTTCACACTCTCGTCCCAATCAACAAAGCTTTTAACCACCCTTAAAAACCCGGTGAAGGTTATCGCTTTCTATCGGTCGGAATCGGGCTCTTTGCACGCACAACAGCGGCAAACCGCAAGAGACCTTCTGGAGGAATATGCCAGCGTATCGGACAAGTTCACCTTTTCATTCATCGATCCCGACCGCAAGCCGGGCCTGGCCTCCAAGTATGGGGTTTCGGAATACCGGATCATGCTTTTGATGGCGGGCGGCAAACAGGTGAAGGTGGGTTCGGAGCGGGAAGAAAAAATCACCAACGGGCTTATCAAACTGCTCAGAAAGAAAAGGAAGTTCGTCTACTTCGTGAAAGGTCATGGAGAAAAGGATCTATCCTCTTCTAAAAAAGATGGCTATAGCGCCGCGCGAGACGCAATATTAAATGAGAACTTTGAAATAAAAGAGCTGTTTCTCATGCGCATGAAAGAGATACCGGAAGACGCATCTGTTGTGGTTGTATCAAGCCCAAAGCGGGAGCTCACGCAAGACGAGCTTGATAAACTAAGCGCCTATTACAAGCGTGGCGGCGCGCTATTGGTTCAGATCGATCCGGGCCACCCGCCAGGATTCAGAACCTGGCTGGAGAGCTTTGGGTTTAAACTTCAAACGGACGTGATAATAGACCAGCAAAGCCAGCTGTATGGCGCCAACGCGCTCACGCCCGTGGTTTACGCCTATCATAAAAAGCATCCGCTCACATCGGAGTTTTCGCTCTCTTCATATTTCCCCATCGCCAACTCCGTTTATATCGATGAAGACCCGAAGAAGGGGCGCTATCAACTGGCGCTCACAGGGCCCAACAGCTGGACCGAGATGGATAAGGATCAGCTCGAATCGGGCTCCGCCGAGTATGACGAGAAGACGGAGAAGCGAGGGCCGGTTCCTGTTATGTCGGTGACCACCATAGAGGTTGAAAGCGTGAAGGATGAACAAGGTGGATCGCGCAAACGCTATGGGAAATTTATTCTGGTGGGCGATTCCGACTATGCCAACAACACAAACATAAACCTGGCGGGAAACGGAGACCTGTTTCTTAACACCATCAGCTGGCTGGGCGAAGAGGCCGAGCTGATAGCCGTGCGCGCCAAAAGAAAAAATCTTACGCCGATAGTTTTAACGGCGGCCCAGGGGAGGGCGATTTTCTGGATTCCTGTGGTGATGATACCCTCTGTCGTGCTACTGACCGGCATTGGTATATACAGCCGCAGAAAATGGTTCAGATAGTTGTGAAACCATCATTTTATAAAAGTAAGAATTATGCCTGATGAGATATTTTAAAACCACGTTCATGTGGGTGATAGTGCTGGCCGCCGTGGCGGGCTATAGCTATATGGATTTTGAAACCACGCGCATTGAGGAAAAAAGAAAAGAAGAGGCGACCAGGCTGTTTCCCTTTTTCCCCAAAGATGTTCTGGCTATTACCCTGAATAAGGAAGACAACCTTTTGGAGCTTGAGCGCTGGGAGGATGGCTGGAGGATTATAGCCCCCCTGAAAGCCAGGGCCGATAGCGAGGCTGTCGAGAAATTTCTGGGTTATATCACAGATTCCAGAAACGACTCGGACTATGTGATGGATCCCGACCCGCTTCCTCAAAGGCTGGTGGAGTTTGGATTGGCGAACCCCACGGTAAGCGTGACGTTTAAAGTTGGAAAGGATCTGAAGCCTTATACAATTATACTTGGGGACAGGGCGCCTTCAAAAGGTGTCGCATACGCCCGGCTGAAGGGGGAAAAGCCGGTATATCGCATTCTTGCCTATGCCCGCGCCGAGGCCGACAAGGACATTTATTATTTTCGCGATAAAACAGTGCTTCGGCTCAACCCTGTTATGATTGATCAGTTGGTTATTGAACGGCCGGAAGTGACCATTCGGGCCAAACTGCCGGCGGATGGAAAATGGGTTCTTGAAAAACCCATCGAAGGGATAGCCGATCACAACAAGGTGTTCGAGCTTTTGGGCGCATTCGCCAATACGGAAATAAAAGAGTTTGTGTCCGAAACGAAAGACGACCTGAAATCGTACGGGCTCGACAAACCGGCTATTCAACTTCTCTTCTGGGTCAGTGGTGATTCCGCGCCTACGGTTCGTCTGATGGTTGGCAAACGAAGCCCCGAAAAACGTGGTTATTATATTTCCATGTCTGACAGGGATAACATTTTTCTTGTCGAGGAAGATACTGTGAACGCCATCCCAAGAGAGGCCAAGGAACTCAGAAGCAAAAGGCTTTTCTTCTTCGAATCGGATCTTCTGAAAAGAATAGAAATAAGAAAAAAAGATAAAGCGACTGTGCTTGTGAGAGATGTGGAGAAGGAATGGAGAAGGAACAACGTGAACGGCGAGAAAGTCGATTTCAGCCTGGTGAAAGAATTTCTGGAAGATTTAGTCAGCCAGCAAATCGCCGACTTTATTACCGATAGTCCTGAATCGTTATCGGAATACGGGCTTGACCCCCCTGAAATACAGTTGCTACTCTGGGAAAAAGATAGCGCCACTCCCATTTATCTGAACATCGGAAACAGAACTCCAGCCGGCTATGTGTATGCAAGCGCCGCCAACGAAGGAAGCATCTTGGCTCTTGATGAAAAAGTTAAACGTATACTTACAACCTATTTTTAATGCGAAGGGGAAAACATGGCATATAAAAGTATTGCCCTATTTACCGCCACTATATTTATTTCGCTGTCGATGATCACTTATTCTCCGGCGATGGCGGACGAGGAAAAGGAGGAGCATAAAAGCGCTGGGACGCTGTTTTTTGAGGCTTTTCAGGAGCAGGATGAAAAAGCTATGAAAGAGCTTATTAAAACCAGAGCCAACGACTTTCCTCCTGAAGTTATTGAAATGGTCAGATATGCGATGAACCCGGATGTGGCCCCGGAAGAGGCCAAATATATATTTTCCGTCGCAGGGTTGATCGCCAAGATGTTCGGCGATGAGACTGGTGACCAGCGGCTGTTGCAGGCGGTCTCTGTCAATTACGGCAACTTCCTGAAAAGCCGCGACACAAGCATCCTTCAACCGGAGGTTGTCGATAAAACCAAGAAGGAGATCACCGATTTGGGAACCGGTAACTGGCGCGTTAACGTTTTTAAAATGGGGCCCGACGGGGGGCTGATAGTGGAAATAGATGTGAGAGAATCTTCCGGAGCATCCAGTTTCGAAACTCCCAAAATAAACCTCAAGGAAAGCCGGAAAGTGGTGCAAATTGTTAAAGCGAACCTGCCCAAGGTGAAGAAGGGAAAAATCACCTGGAGTAGCATGGGTGTCGGGTTGAAGACTGTGTTTATTGAATAGCGGCTGGCAAAAAATAGTGAGGATTGAATGAAAAAATTGATGTTTGGGCTTGTGTTGATGCTCTGCTTTTCGTTTACAGCAAGCGCCGATGATGTCAAAAACGGCGAAGCGATATTTCACAAAAAATGCAAGGCATGCCACAGGCTGACGGATGGAACGAAAGTTGGCCCCGGCCTGTTGGGAGTCACCAAACGGCGATCGATGGAATGGCTCCACAGGTGGTTGCAAAATCCTAAGGGAATGATCAAGAGCGGCGATCCCATAGCTGTGGCTTTAAAAAAGAAGTACAAGAAAACAATGCGGAAGCTCAAAGAGATGCAGACTGAGCAAAACAGGAAAGATATTATTGCATTTTTGAAGCAAAACGATAGCGCTCTATGAAAAATCCTAATACAGGAGGGAATGGAATGAATAGATTGATGACAAGCGGATGGCTTCTGATTTTTGTTGCGGCTGCGGTTTTCGGCGGATGCACAAGCGCCGACGATCAGGAAACCAAATTGGCGAAGATATTTTCCGATCTTAACAAGGATTGGGTGTTGTACGAAGTAAAGAAAAAAGGTAAATCGGTGGTTATAAAGGTCGAGGTTAAGGATAATGTTCCTTTCAAGGAGGCCAAGAAAGCCCTGGAACAGATTCAAAAGTCCGATCCGAAACTCGAAGGTTATATCGAGTTTTACAATTCGGAAGTCGGTATGGTGCTAAGAAAGGTGGAGATAATACCTGAAGCTCCTCCTTCTACCTGATGTAAAAAGGGTTTTTATGAACGGACACCGGGCATATGGAGGCCGCTTCAACCTCTTTGAAATTGGCAAGCAGGTTTAAGCGCTCCTTTTTAATGGTGGCAAGATCGGCGTTGGGAATGCGAATTTGGAAAAAATTAACCGAGTAGTCGTATCCAACTATTTCGCCTTTAACAGATGAAACAATCTTTTTTATAGCTTCATCTTTAGCTGATTTGGAAAGGGTGACATTGATGACATTTTTAGCGACCTGCAATCCTGTTTCTTTATCGACAACTATGTCCGCCTTGTCCACAACAAGAAATTTGCTACCGGAGCGTCCGCTATCGCTCTTTTGCATAAACGATACCCCCCCCTCATCGGAGCACCCGGCGGCAAGGACCAAAATAAACAGTAAAGCAAAAGGAACAAAAATCGGGCGCAAAAACCTGCTTGAAAATAGACTTGCCATTGGCTTTATCCTCTCAACAACAAAAACGAAAACGCCAAAACTATTTGGCGCATCTAAAACCGATGTATGTATGGATATCGTCCGGGATGCTTTTCAATGTGGAGTAGATTTTGCTTTTAGCGCCATCGTCGAAGAAGGATCCTCCGGCGGTGAGGCGATATCTTTTATCTTCTCCGTCCCATGCGTCGACCCACTCCCAGACGTTTCCGGCCATGTCATGGGCTCCGAAAGGGCTCTTGCCTCCCTTATAGCTTCCGACCGCCGCCGTGCTATTGAGTCCGGATTCGACAGTGTTGGCGTTATTAGCTATAAATTCGTTGCCCCAGGGGAATTGGCGACCATCGGTTCCACGGGCGGCCTTTTCCCATTCAACATGGGTGGGCAATCTTTTGCCGACAGATTTGCAATAATCCTGGGCCTCGAAAAAGGAGACTTCGACAACGGGATGGTTTTCTTTCCCGGCCGGCGCTTCAAAGTCTTTCTGGAATTTTTTAAAAAGAGAGTTAGTGACTTCGTATTCGTCAATCTGGAAAGTTTTAACATCAACGACCTTCCCCTCCTTACCAAACTTGAATTCGCCACCCTTGACTTCGACCATATGTGTTTCGGACGAGCTGGCGATAGATGCTGGAACTAGTAAAGTAAAGAAAATGAGTAAAAAGAAAAAAGCTGAATTCGATTTTATAGTGTTCAAGGTTACCCCCTTTAAAATTAGCGCTAATGAGCTAGATAAATATAGGACATTTTATGTGCAACTTTTAGACCAAAATGGATATTAACATGAAGCATCGTAACAGAACTGAAAAAACAGATTATATTAAATTTCTGCCGTTAATGATAGCGGCGATGGTATTTTTTCTTTCAGGAACCGTAATGGCCGGCGCGGACGTCAGCTTCAGAAAGGCAGACCATATACCAAAGGATGAAATATTGTTGGCGTCGCAGGAGTCCTCTCCTGACGTAAAGCAGATGCCTGTGGACCTGGCGGCGCCCTCTTCAAAAGAGAAAGGAACCGCCCCGCCAAAGATTCGAGCGACTCCAGGGTCAGACAAGGCCCCCCCCGAATTAGGTTTTGGAGTTAAGACGGAAGAGGAAATCATGGCCGAGACGCCACGGGCGGCCCGTATCGCGGCGCTTGGCCCGATGTCGGGCGAACTGGAATTTTACGGCACAGAAGCTTCCAATGGGGCGGAACTCGCCTCCGACGAACTCAACGCCAAAGGGGGAATAAGAGGGCAGGAGTTTGATCTTCTGGTGTACGACACCGGCGGAACCATCCCCGGAACACAGGCGGGGATAATGAAACTCCTGGAATTTAAAACTCTTGCGATAGTGGGCGCGGCCACCGGTGACGTGAGCTTCTCCGCAAACAAGCTGTTAAACGAAAACCAGCTCATTATGATCTCAGCCGGGTCAAGAAGAAGGCTGGGCGACACAGGCCCATATAATTTCCGCACAACGTTAACCGACAAGGACGCCATAAAAGGGCTGGTCGAATATATAAAGAAAAAAAGAAAATGGAAGAAATTCGCAATTTTCAGCTCTGTTATAAACGACTATTCCATAAAACTTTCCGCCTTCTTTAAATCAGAGATTGTGGGCCGGGGGCTCACCGTCACGGACGAGCTTTTCCTCTGGTCGCCGGCGATGAGCAACATGAGAGAGCAAGACACCAGCATCTCCGGCCAATTGGTCAAGCTTAAGAAAAACATGCCAGACGCGATCGTATTCACCGGCAGCGCCAAGGAATCGGCGGAATTTATTATGGCGATGGAAAAGCTGGGGATGAATATCCCGCTTGTAGGGGCTGAGGACCTTATCAAACCGGAATTCAGGGCCCTGGGCAAGAGCGCCACGGGAGCCCTTGTTTACAGCGGGTTTAATATTAACTCCACAAGACCTAAAATTCGTAATTTTGTAAAATCGTATACGGCCAAGTTTAAAACCAAGCCCTCGCGCCTGGCCGCGCTGAGCTACGACACCTATTACATCCTGTCGGCCGCCATCACCAAGGCCGAATCGATGCGCCCCAGCCATGTGCGAAGCGCGCTTCTCGCTATAAAGAATTTCGAAGGGGTGACTGGCAAAATGGGGTTTGATGAGACTGGCGAAGCTATAAAAAAGCCTTTTTTGTTTGAATTCAGGAAACAGGGCGACAAATACGATTTCGTGAATGTTCAGGAGCCTTTTTAAAGTTTTAACTATGTAAATATGGAAGCCTGATCAAAATGTTCAACCGGATCTGGAAAAAGCTGGCGTTCGCGCTTCTTGTGGTCACATTTGTGCCGATTTATTTTTTCGGATATCAGGATCTGCAAAACGAGGAGTCCAAATTGGCCAATGAGGCGTTGCGGGAGATTTTTCTTAACGTCGTGACCCGGGCCAAAGAGATTGAGAGAGCGTTTATAAACACGACTGTGGATATCAATCTGCTGCGTTCTAGCATTGCGTTGGAGTTTTTGCTTGATATGCCGCCAAAGGATAGCGTTGGTGTGGAATATTGGCGGAAGATCGTGGAAGAGGAGTTTGTCCGGTTCCTCTCCCTGAAACATGGCTATTCGCGTATCGGGCTTATCGATGATTATGGCGACGAGGTGGTGGTGGTTTTCAGAAGCGGTAAGCAGATCCTTCCTGTAAAGAAGAGCCAGAAACGAAACAGGCTTACTTCTCCATATTACGTCGGCGCCGCAAGGCAGGACAAATATGGTATCGCCGCTATCCCCCTCAGAAACTCGCTTCACTATAACCAGGATATTCGCCGCATCAGCCTGGTTCGTAACGCCACCAAGGTTTTCAATAGCAAAGGCAAACCCCGCGGAGTTATCTATATAGATCTTAATGGCTCCGAGATATTTCAGGGGCTGGCGTGGACGTCGCTGGAGCGAAAGCGCCAGGCGGCGCTGGTGACTAATAAAGGAAACTATATTTTCAATCCATTCGCGGAATCAGATTCCAGCCTGCCCCCAAAACATTTACCAGGCAGTATCCTCGAGGAGTATTCGGAATTAGTTTTGGAGCAAATTCTTTCAGGCAGTCCAGGGATGATGTCGGACGACCCGGATTATCTTTTCGCATACAACCCTGTGTTTTTACAGGCTGGCGATAGATCCGAGTTTTATGTCGTCCTGGACAGATATTCCAGGGCTGAATTTGCTCCAAAACTAAGTGGCATAAAAAAAAAGTATGCCATAGGAGCCCTCGGCGCATTACTGCTGGCGATAACGGTTTCCATCATTGTGTCGCGCACCCTCACACGGCACATAAACAAACTGCGCCAGGGTGTGGAGCGGTTCGGCGAGCACGAGTTTAGCCACAGGATACAGATCAACTCGAAGGATGAAATTGAATCGCTTGCCAGGGCATACAACCAGATGGCAGGCTCGTTGCAAGAGTACAGCGAGTCACTGGAGAAAAAAGTTGAGGAAAGGTCGAAGCGTGTGGAACAGGTGGAGCGTCAGCTGATTCAGGCGGAAAAGCTGGCCGCCATCGGCTTCCTGGGCGCCGGGGTGGCCCATGAAATAAATAATCCCGTTTCCATAATCATCACGCGCCTTGAGCTTGTTCAAAAAGCCGTTATCAAAGGGGATATGACCAACGTGATCAAGGATGTCGAAGTGTTAAAAAATCACGCCGCCAGGATCGGGCGTATCACGGGCGATCTTCTCACCTTTTCCAGGCAAAGCTCCAGCGATCTTTCCGCCGTTGATCTGAACGAAATAGTAAGAAGGGTTATCGGGTTGATCGAGCATCCGATAAGGAAAAAAGGAATCAGCCTGACGATCGATCTGGAGCCGCATGCGCCAAAGATAAAGGCGAACTCCACCGGGATGGAGCAGGTTATATACAACATCACGCACAACGCATACCAGGCAACCGGCCCCGGCGGGGAAATAACTCTTGTAACACGGCTCAACGGGGCTGGCGATATGGATCTTGTGATCCGGGATACGGGAGAGGGTATAAGCGAGGAGTCGCTCAACCGTGTTTTTGAACCGTTCTATTCCACCAAGGAGGTGGGGCAGGGGACGGGGCTGGGCCTTTCGATCAGCTATGGGCTGGTGAAAGATTTTGGAGGATCTATAGAGGTTCAGAGCGAACCTGGAGTTGGAACTTCGTTCACTGTCACACTTGCCTGCGCGGGCGCCGGCAGGGTGAACGATAACAGAAGGGTTGCAAAGACCAATGCATGAGGAAAAAATCACCGCCGGGACAATCCTGCTGGTGGATGACGAGCCGGACCTGCTGGAAAATTGCGCCAGGATACTGGAAGAGGAAAACTACAAGTGTGTGACAACCACAAAAAGCGTGGAGGTGATGGGGCTTATTAAAGAGCATAGTCCGGGCGTGGTCGTCACCGATTATAAAATGCCGGTCAAAAACGGTGTGGAGGTGTTAAAAGATGTCAGTTCCAGGTATCCACATATACCTGTTGTGATGATATCGGCCTATACAACAATTCCTGGAGTTGTGGAGGCTGTGAAAACAGGGGCCTTCGACTATCTCACAAAGCCTTTCTCATCCGATCAGCTGATAATAACCGTGGGCCGCGCCCTGGACCAGTTTCGCCTCAGGATGGAGAACATCGCGCTTAAAACGGAACTGCAAAACGATTTTTTCAATCACTATTTTGTGGGGAAACATCCCAGGTTTCTGAAAATTGTCGACCTGATTAAAAAGGTGGCTCCTACAGATTCGAACATACTTATTTTCGGCGAAACGGGGACGGGAAAAGAGCTTGTGGCCAAGGCGATTCATATTCACAGCAAACGGGCGCAAGAGCCGTTTATTGTGGCCGATTGCGCGACCCTTACAAAAGAGACGCTTGAATCGGCCCGGGTCGCGGGGGATGAGCCGGGAGAGCCAACCCATAAAAGCGTGTTTGAAGCGGCGGAGGGGGGGACGCTTTATCTCGAAAAAATTGAGGACCTGGACCTTTCCATGCAGGCGAGGCTTCTGCGGATTTTGCAGGATAAAACTTTGCCTCGAAGCGGTGAATGGGAGTGGGTGCCTGTCGATGTGCGGGTGATAGCCTCCACCACCAGCGATCTGCACGCCGCCATGTCCGAGAAAAAGTTTCGGGAGACGTTGTACTATTGCCTGAATGTTGTGAATATCGATATTCCGCCGCTACGTGAAAGAAGAGAGGATATAGGCATTTTGTGCGACCATTTCCTGCGGCGCAAATCCGAATCGGACGGTTCACCGGTCAAGATCGTTCATCACGACCCGCTTGCGAGGCTGATGGAATATAAGTGGCCCGGTAATGTGAGAGAATTGCAATCGGTGATTGAAACAGCCGCCTCCCTGGCGGAAGATAATACTCTTGGCGTGGAGTCCCTGCCAAGGAGCCTCCTGCAATCGAACTCCGCCAGCCGCCTCTCTTTCAAAGAAGCGAAGAAAAAATGGATAGAGGGGAACGAAAAGCAGTATCTGGAAAACCTGCTACTCTCCAACGGGGGAAATATCTCGAAGGCTTCCGAAGAGGCGGGGATCGCCAGAATGTCTTTATACAGGATGATACGCAGAAACAATCTTTCGAAACTGGCCGTTCACGAACGCTCCACCATAAAAAATAATCCCGCAGACAAGTAGGACAAAGGCGGTAATCGATGATTTTCCCGATTTATCTCAATCTAAAAAGTAGCCAAAACAGGATGTAATGGAAGTATGACAGCTCACAGAATATACACTTTGTCCTTTCTCCTTTCGGGCGCCGCCGGCCTTGTGTACCAGATTATCTGGGTTCGGATGCTCTCTCTGGTCTTCGGTAATACGGTGTACGCAGTGTCGATGGTCATATCCGGTTTTATGGCCGGGCTTGCGCTGGGGGCTTATTACTGGGGTAAAAAAGCGGACAAGGTCACAAACCCTTTAAGGACATATATATTTCTGGAAATCGGCATAGCCATCTCTGCCCTTGGGGCGAGCTGGCTTATATTCGCCCTTGATGATGTGATCGTGAACGTTATGACGGTCGACTCTCTCACGTCGGGCCACTGGCAGTTGATACGGTTCGCCCTGGTTTTTGTCATCCTTGTGGTTCCAACGGCGCTGATGGGCGGAACCCTGCCTATGATGAGCAAGTTTTATGTGAAAAATATAGAACAGGTGGGGCGCGGTATCGGCTCGCTTTACGCCGCCAACACATATGGCGCCATGGCCGGCTGTTTTATATCGGGTTATTTGCTGATCAGTTACTTCGGGGTTCAGGGCACATTGATCACAGCTTCAATTATCAATGTTCTGGTCGCCTTGGCGGTGTGGATAACCTCCATATTCGCTTCGTCATCTTCCTCGCGCGGGGTGATTCCAAATGTGACCCTGAGCAAAAAAGAGAAAAGGGAAGAGAAGAAAAGGCTTCGCAAAGAGGCGAATAAAACGATCGAAGAGGTTACGCAGGCGATCAAAACACCGGTGGGGCTTGCGTTAACGCTCGGCGCGCTGTCCGGTTTTTGCGCGCTGGCTTTTGAGATACTCTGGATAAGGGCTTTTGTGGTTTCGTTCAAGTCGACCGTATACCTTCTTAGCAATTTTCTGGCTGTATATCTTTTAGGCATGGCCCTGGGGAGCCACTTTTTCTCCAAAAGGCTCGATAGAATTAAAGACCCCATGCGATTTTTCGGTTTGGCGCAGGTGGCGATAGGGGTGTGGGGAATGGTCAGCATCCTGATATTTTTCAAGACGCACAATGCCGCCGCCGCACTCAGCTCACTGGCGGGGGAGATGACCCTTTCGAAAGACATCCTTATTCTGCTTTTGCTGATGGCTATCGTTGTGCTCCTCCCCACCTTCCTTATCGGCCTTGCATATCCGCTGATATGCAGGGTGATCACCCAGTCGATGGGGCGCCTGGGGAAAAGCGCTGGTGAAGTGTATGCCTTCAATACATTGGGGGCTATCATCGGTTCTTTTTCGGCCGGGTTTATTCTTCTTCCCCTGTTTGGACTGCAAAACAGCCTGTTTATTGTTTCGACGATAGCGATTCTTACAGGCTACTCCTCTCTTATTGCGGCCGACACAAGAAAAGGTGTCTCCTGGGCGTTTCCGGCATCCGCCTTTGCGGCTCTTTTCATATTCGCGGGCGTCATGATATCGGGGAACGACATCGGCCTTGGCGCCAGAACGAAAGGAAAGATCGTTTTTGCAAAAGAGGGGGTTACGGGCTCGGTTCGCGTGGTGCAAAGCAGGCAGAAAGGGCCGCTGACCCTTATGGTAAACAATTATCAGCTGGCCACCAGCGGAGATGTGGCTGTCCGCTTCGGGCATATTCCACTCCTTTTAAAACCGGATGCCAAGGACGTGCTGTTGATCTCGCTCGGCTCTGGTATCACGGCCGGTTCTGTCGGCGCTCATCCTGTTGAACATATAGATTGCGTAGAGATTGTCCCCTCGCTTCTGGATATTCAAAACCTGTTTAAAAGCGATAACCACAACATCGTGGCCGATAAACGATTTAATCTCATCTTCTGGGACGGGCGGCATTATGTCCGCATGACAAAAAAGAAATACGATCTCGTGATCGCCGATCTTTTTCAGCCCGATAGCGCCGGTGTGGGGAATTTGTATGCTCTCGAACATTACCTCAACGTGAAAAGGAAACTCAAGCCAGGTGGCGCCATGGCGCAATGGCTCCCCTTGTACCAGTTGTCGCCAGACAACCTCAAGGTTATTATGCGCACCTTCGCATCCGCCTTTGAGCATGTCCTGGTCTGGGCGGGGGATACGAATAGCGAATCCCCCACGCTGATGCTTTTCGGTTCACCCGACCCGATAGGGTTCGATCTTAAAAAGCTTTTCAACGCCATGGACAGGGATGGGGTTAAAAAGGATATGATCGAGCATGCGGATGCGTTCTCCTTTTTAAACTTTTTTGTAATGGACAGGGAGGGGGTTGGCGAGTTCACTCGCGGATATCCGATAAACACAGATTCGAGGCCGGTGATCGAATATTCCTCTCCTAAAAATATCTGGTCAAGAAAAGAAAACGCCATAGCGAATTTCGCCTCTCTGGTTGATAGGAGGGTTAAAATTGTGTTATCAGACCCGGGGGAGGAAAAGCACAGCGAGCTTACAAAGATGTATACGGAATATTTTGAGGGACGAACAAACCTTCTGAAAGGTAAAGTGGAGCACGCTCGCCGGAATTATCCTGGCGAACTGGAGTACTACAAAAAAGCGGCCAAGCTGACCCCTAAAGACCCGTTTCTTGGCCTTGCGGTGTTTGACCTTGGGTTTATGTATTACAACAGGGGCGATTTCCGCACATCATCCAAAATGTTCGAATGGGTCAAGCGAATCAGCGAAAACCTGCTGGAGGCCCATTTCTATCTGGCCAAGTCGTATCAGAACCTTGGCGAAAAGGAAAAATCGGTGGCCGCATTTAACGACCTGGCCAAACTCAACCCTGATGTGGCAGAGTCGCTTGTATCACGATAGACGGTCTGAGCGTTTCGTTAAATGTGAACAAAACGTTCTTTCCCGAAATAATACAAATTTTGCCTGAAACCCGTGAAACGCAAAGATGAAATTGTATAGTTCATTGATAATACAAGAGTTAGTTTGTATGAAGATGGCCGGAGGCCGATCTGAGCGGGCCGTTCCGCCATCGGGCGAGAGTCTTTAAAGACGGGGAAAAGGCATTGTATTAACAGGAGTTATCTTTAAAGCCGCCAGTTCATTATTTGGCATGTTGATTGCTCTATTTACGGCAAATAAGTGTCCTTTTGGAAGTACTAACATCTTTTACATAGGGGGTGACGCAGTGATATATACTCGTGCATTTATGATTGTTGCATTCGCCGTAGGACTTTTTCTCGCAATACCAGGCTCAAGTTCAGTTTCCGCTGGTATTCTTGGCAATGGCTCTGACATCAACGATAATCTTCATATTGGCAAGATTACGGCTCTTGGTGACAGGCAGGTTACTATTGCCACAGAATTCGAGAAAACATCCAAATCATACACGCTGGATTTATTGCCAGAGTGTTATGTGATGACGGCGGATCGAGGGGTTTTCAAGAAGTTCAAAGAACTTAAAAAAGGTGATCTTATTGCCGCTTACGGGTGGCACAAGGACGGGAAGTGGAATGCCCGCAGAATAGATCTCCTGGATCGCAATGACTACCTGGTCAAACGCCTTGCGGCGGATGCTAAGGCCGGGGCTTATTACAAACATGAACGGTAGATAGGGGGTAAGATATGTTGAGAAAATCTATAACATTCTGCTTGGTCCTGGCTGTCAGCGTTCTCTATTTCGCTGTTCCGGCGCAGGCCAAAAAGGTGAAACTTACACCTTTTGACAAGCGAGATTGGCATGTGACAGAGTCGCAGGATAACGATTCTCCTCTACGCGATTATGCCATTTTGTATGATGCTGGTGGTGTCGATGGCGCCATTGGTGTTATCGGCATTCCTTCGATGAGGACTTACCGCCATATCAGAACCGGTGTTGATCTGCATAACTTCCCGTTTTCCGGGTCGAACGCAGGTAACAACAACGGAACGCCTGATGGTAAGTATCTGTATGTGTCGGATAAAGGTTCCGATACAATCGCCGAGGTGAACCTGCAGACAGGCTGGACAGAGAGAATTTTCGCTCTTCCGAAGCCTTTTGGAGTTCACCACAGCGCGGCTTTGTCTCCTAACGGCAAATATCTTTTCGCAACCGGTGAACTCACTGGTAAGATGCTGAAGCTTCGCCTTGCTGATGGAGCCACCACCGTCCTTGACATTCCTCCCGCTCCTTCGTCTCCGGATTATCCGGATACGGGTAAAGCCGGGAAATATGTCTTTGCCGGTAACTATTATCATTCCGCCGTTATGGTCTTCAGCCAGGATCCTTTCAAGCTGATTAAGGAAATTCCTGTCGGAAAAAATCCGCACGGAACAAACGTCAGCCCCACGGGACGTATGGTGACTGTGTGCGACAAGCTTTCGGCCACTCTTTCTATTATTGATGTGGAGACTCTGAAAGTTCACAAAGTCATCCCAACCGGCGCCGGTCCGCTTCATAACCAGATCGACTCCCTTGGGAAGTATGTTTACCAATCGTGCTTTGTGTCTGATTCCACTTCTAAAATTGATCTGATGCGCATGCAGTTGGTCGATGAGTTCCCGATTCACTATCGCGTGGGTCACAACTCCATCGCTCCTGACAACGCTTACTATGTCTCTCAGAACAAATTTTCCACCGGCCTGTTCACACCGACCGGTATTGTTTTCGCGGTTAACTTCGAACTTCAGGATATTGACGAGACCAGCGCCACGTATGGTAAATCGGTCAAGATCATCCCTGTGGACGGCGAGCCGCACGAAGGACGCATTATCTTCTCCACCTTTATACAAAGATGGAACACAGGTAAAGGCTCCGATCTGTTTAGCAAAGGCTACAACCTGGGCGATGTGCATATAAGCTTTGGCGCAAAAGGACGACCCGGTCTTCCGGCTGGCGTGCATCCTCAGCTTGAGCCGCACCATGTTTCCCATACCAAGAAGTATTGGGTTCCCAGGGACGATGGCAAGCCTGGCATAAGCAAAGAGGGGGACGTGCATGTAATTCGTGTTAAAGCCTTCTCCTATGGTTATGTGCCCCGGTTCATCCATGTGCCTCAGAACGCCAAGGTTCGCATCATTCTTACCAACATCGATAAAGCGGCCGGTTTGACGAAAAACCCGGACGTTACGATGGGCTTGAATGTCTATGGATACTACGGGCCGAAGACGATGATTATCGGTGTTCGCGGTATGTCTATGGTCGCCGAATTTGTGGCGGACAGGGCTGGTGAGTATGAGTTCTATTGCCAGCACTTCTGTGGCCCTCTGCATCTCGAGATGCGCGGCACATTCTTTGTAGACCCTCCAGGTCAAACGGCTTCCCTTGCGGTAGGAGACTATGATAAAGTGTCCGAGCAGGAGCTTCTGGTCGCCGAGGGTGAACGCGAATGGCTCGTGGGCACGAACAAGCTTATGAATACGCTTAAAGAGGGTAGCGAACCGACAATATAGCCGGTTTGTCTTCTTAGGTTAACTTATATTGAGGCCGGATTCGATCAAGGATCCGGCCTCTTACTTTTGGTATTGTGAAAATATTATTAAAATCTTCTATTGTTGTAGTTCTTTCGCTGGTTTTTCTATGGGGTTGCACCAAAGACAAACAGCGCAAATTCCCGGAGACCACGCCGGATAAAGTTGTAATGCAATTTTTCGAGCTCCTCTCCACGGGAGGAAAATTGTCTACAAGGGAGGCCCTTCAAATGGTGAGTAATAAATACGGCGCCCTTAACACTGATACATTCCGAAGATGGACTCAGGATTTTAACGCCGAATCGAAAATAAAAATTGTTAATGTGAAATTGCCGGATAAGCCGAATAAAAATGGTGATTATGTGGCTGTTGTTAAGATGGAGATCCATACCCCATCAATGTTTGGAGGTTCGTTCACAACGCATAGCCAGATAAACATGCTTCTGGACGATAAAGACAATAAATGGAAAATTGATTTTCTGGCACATACGATTGATGAGGAGGATTTCCTAAAGGCGCCGGCCGAGGCGCGGCTGAAATAAAGGCGGGTTAAATGATAAAAGCGTTGATAGACTGGTTTGACCTCCGCTTAGGCGTGAGGGAGTTTTACGATCGTCATATCGCCTATCCATTGCCCGAGAGCATAAGCTTCTGGCATTTGTTCGGCGGACTCACGATTGGCTGCATCATCATCCAGTTTATTACCGGTTTCTACATGCTTTGTTACTATATTCCGGAGCCGGACCTGGCTCACGAAAGCATCAAGGCGATGGCCAACAACACAGACTATGGCGCCCTGATGCGAAACGTCCATCGATACAGCTCCACACTTGCGGCTGTGTTTATCCTTATCCACTTCACCCACGCGCTATCGCGCATGGCCTTCAGAACTCCACATGAGCTAAACTGGTGGACAGGCCTGGCGTTGGGATTTGTTTTCGTCTTGTTGCTTATCTCCGGGATCATCATGCCGTGGGACTGGCGCAGTTACTGGGAGCTTGTTATCTGGGCGGACTGGGTGGACACCATTCCATTGGTGGGAGGCTATCTGAAGGGGCCGATGCTCTCCTGGTTTACCCTTGGAAGAAATTTCGCGTTTCACATATTTTTACTACCACTGATTATCGTTGGTTTGCTGGTTGTGCACCTGTTGCTTTTCCGTCGGCTGGGGATGGCCGACAAGGTGTGAGCTGAATAAAATCGAGCTACAATTTATGAATATGGAAAATAATAAAAAAGGGAAGAGAAACTGGAAATGGTGGCCGCACCTGGTCATTGCCTTGTCGATACTGATGGTGGGTGTTATCTTTTTAGTGGTTTACATGGCCCAGACCTTCCCCGTACCCGACGATGCGCCGATGGAAATTCCCATGCCCGACGATGGAGAAAACGTCCCCGGGCCGGAATGGGTGTTCCTTCTTTTCTGGGTTCCTTTCTGGTATTTCAAGGGAAGGCTTAAAAAATGGCTGTTCATCACCAGCCTTGTTCCAATCGTCATATTCGCGATTCTTGTGCTCCTTCCTTTTTTACACAAGATTCCATTTCACCGCATTCCAGGTTTGGGAGTCCTGTTTAAAAAAGCAAGCGGCATGAAATCGGGGATTGTAAAAAGTTTCCTGTACGCCGCGCCCGCGCTTGTATTTTTCGCGGTTATTATCGGCGCCATGTATACGAACGGTCATCAGGCAAAATCGCTTGGGTGCGATTCGTGCCACAACCCGGCCATGGGGAAAAGAATGGCCATACCACCAGAGGACGTGGCCTGGTATTATAATGTGGACAGGGCCAGGCAGATTGGTGTCGGAAAATATCGGGCGGGCAAGTTCGGTGTTTCCGAAGGGGGTGAACATGTATATGCGTCTGGTGGAGAGACAGAGGGATATAAAGACGCAAACTGGCAGTTGAGGCATATGTATGAGCCGACATTTACATGGTAAGGAGCGCAGGCTGTATTTGATACGGCTTGCGTCATGCCTGTTTGCGCTTTCGATGTGCCTTATACTTATGGGCCCGGAAGCAGGGGCGGAGGATAAACGAAGCGGGGTGGTGAAGCCTGTTGTCACCACTATTAAACCGAGTGAAGCCTCCCGAAGCCCAATGATTATCGACTATCATTTTCCAACAAAATATAGCGCCCCATTTGGCATTGCCGTAGCTCCCGACGGAAGAATCTGGGTGACCGAGTCGAACGAAAACACTTTGGCCGTGTTCGATCCTCGCACAAATGAGCTGAAGGAATACAGGATCCCCTCCACAACCGGGTTGCCGAAAATCGATTGGGAATATGACACAAGAAATAAAACCATGCCAGAGCGAACAATCAACGTATACAGTGTCGGCTCCCCGGGAAACATAATTGTAGACAAGAAAGGCATTGTCTGGTTTGTCCTGCTACTGGGCAATTCGATTGTCCGGTTCGACCCGGAGAAAGAGGAATTTATTGAGCTACCGGTTCCCACCGCGGACGCCCGTCCATACGACCTTGCCGTCGATTCCAAGGGGGGTATATGGTATGTGCAAAAGAACGCCGGTAAACTGGGCTATATGAATTTTGAGACAAAGAGATCCTTTGAAATTGATCTTGGCAAAGAGTCGCACATGATGGGGATCGCCATAGATAAAGATGACCAGATATGGTTCAGCAATGTTGGCGGGAACTATATAGGGCGATACAGCCCGGAAACAAAAAAGATAAAAAGTTATCCGATCACCGTTCCTTTGTCACAGCCTGGCATGATGCGGTTCGATAAGGACGGGATGCTGTGGATATGCAATCTTCGCTCCAGGCAACTTGGTGTTTTAATGACAGACAGAGGGATATACAGTGTTGTTGACTTGCCCGGGTATAACACCGTGCCCCAGGCGCTGGTCCCCGGGGATGATAACAAAATATGGATGGTCGATAGCATGACCAACAAAATCGGTTATTTTAATTCGATCACTCTTAAGTGGAGAGTATTTGAAATACCCACGCCCAATTCGCAATCGTTGATGATCGTAAAGGATAAAACGGGCAACCTGTGGTTCACACAAAATGACCGTAACGCAAACAAGATATCGAAGCTTGTTGTTTCCACTGTTCCCGAGGAGATGGGCAACGATGTGGGGGCAAACGTTGCGGGTGTGGCGCAAAGCTCCGAAAATATGGGAAACCTGTATATAATAATTGGAATATTCGCTATTGTGGTTCTGGCCGGTATAGCGTTTATATTTAGATCCAGAAAGAGGTGACAATAATGTGGAGGCCAACTTGTGTGTTACTCATGATGTTGGCGGTGTCGGCGCCTGGTATTTTGCATGCCTCCGAGGATATGGTGACCGAATATGAACTTCCCCAAAAAGGGTCTTTCCCCACCAGTGTAAAGATCGCCCCGAATGGCAAGGTCTGGTTTCTGGAATTTAAAAGAAATATGCTGGCCAGGTTCGACCCCGATTCTCTCGAACTGGACGAATTCAAAATCCCCTCCAGCAAAAGCGAACCTTTGGATATTGCCATTGATAGTAAAGGGATTATATGGTTCTCCGAGCAGGATTCCAACGCCCTCGCCAGATTTGACCCTGAAACGCAAAAGTTCAAGGAATATCTTTTACCCACTTTAAAATCAAATCCGGCCTCTGTCCTCGCCGCCAGCGACGGGCGAATCTGGATGCTTGGTTGGAACACCGATCTTCTCATCAGTTTCGATCCTTCCAGCAAGAAGTTTGCAGAATACAGAATCCCCACCAGAAACAGCAATTCATATGATCTCGCCGAAGATAGTGATGGGCGGCTTTGGTTTGTGGAGCGCGCCGCAAACAAGCTCGCGATGTTTGATCCAAAAAAAGCCACGTTCAAGGAGTGGAAAATAACCGAAAACATGCAGTCTCCCCTTGGCCTGGTGATAGATTCCAAAGGGCTTGTCTGGTACATGAGAATGGTTGACAATCAACTGGCCGCATTTAATCCGGAAACAGAGCGGACCAAGCTCTATAACGCGCCCAAAAACAAGGGCACACAGGAGATGGCCCTGGGCCCCGATGACACCATCTGGCTTATCCAGTCGACCGACAACCGTCTGCTCCGTTTCGATATCAAAGCCGCCATATTCCAGACATTTAATATAACCTCCGGCAATTCCAGGCCCAACTCGCTCGACGTGGACGACAATGGGCGGGTCTGGTTCAGTGAATTTAAAGCAGGCAAGATAGGGACGCTTGACCCCAGGCTGGCAGGTAAAATAGAGAACAAGCTTAAAATCGATTTCACGCCGCCTAAAGATATTTTCAAATGAACAGGCGCTTTACGCTTCTGGTTTTGTTTTTTTTCTCCGGCGCTGTAGGGCTGGCATATGAAATAGTCTGGGCCAGGCAACTCTCTTTATTTCTTGGGGCAAGCATATACGCGGTGAGCGCCGTGCTTATAGCGTTTATGGGGGGGTTGGGAGCCGGCGCCGAAATTTTTGGAAGACGGCTCGACAAGGGCTTGTCCCCCATACGCCTTTATGTGGCGCTGGAAATCGCCCTTGGGACATATGTTTTGATGTTCCCCGCAATCCTGTCGCTTCTGGAAAACGTATATGTTTTTCTTCACAGCGGGACCGAGGCTGGCTCGATACAGGTGATTGCCTTGCGCGCCACGCTGGCTGTCATGGCTTTGCTTCCCCCAACCATACTTATGGGGGGCACACTCCCCGCTCTTGTCCGTTTTTTCGAAATGGAGCCAAACAACAGAACGGGAAAAATAGCTGGCGGCCTGTACGCCATAAACACGCTGGGCGCCATGACCGGATGCGTGGTGACCGGCTTTGTGCTGATCGAGGCGCTGGGGCTGACTGGTACGCTCCGCTTTGGTGTATTTGTGAACTTTCTGGCCGGCGCCATCGCGTGGATAATCGCCAGGGAGCCTGGCTGGCATGTCGGGTCGGGCAAGCCGGGAGAAAAAGCCAAAACGAAAACTGGCGGCGAACACAGATGGGATACGACCCTGCTAACGCTATATGGCGTTTCGGGGTTTTGCGCGCTGGCGCTGGAGCTTTTATGGACAAGGACATTGATCCTTCTTCTGAATAACACCACATATGCCTTCACCCTGATTCTGGCGGTTTTCCTTTTTGGAATTGCGGCGGGCAGCGCCATAACCTCCCGGTTTATAAAAAAATCGCGTCAGCACAGCGTTCGCCTTTTTGCATACATGCAGGTGGGCATTGGCGTTACGGCGCTCATGACGTTGGTCAGCATGGCCATTAACCAGTCTGTCATTGGCGTTCTTTCCGGTCTTGTTGGCGACAGCGGCTCGATCGCCCGATCGGTTCCCGGAGGAGAGCCAATGGTCTCGGCGATACTTTTTGCCTTTATTATTGTGACTCCTTGCGCCCTGCTGATGGGTGGATGTTTTCCGCTGGTTATAAACACAATATCCTCTTCCAGAGAACATTCGGGAGGTGACGTAGGGCGTGTGTATGCTGTAAACATTGTCGGCAGTGTTATGGGGTCGATAGCGGCCGGTTATATCCTTATCCCGGTTCTGGGCCTCCAGAAAAGTTTGATGTTTATATCGTGGGTCTCGATAGCGGCGGGGCTCTATCTTCTTTCCAACAGGTTCCAGAAGTTATCGTCCGGCGCTGTTGTGGCCACTTTGATAATCTGCCTCCCACTTACCGGCGCATTGGCCTATAATTCCGATATTGCATTTACCTTAAGCGCCCAAAAACTGGACAAGGGGAGCGAGGTGGAATTTTATCAGGAGGGGGCATCGGCCACGGTTCTGGTTTCAAGCCAGGAGTCGGACCTGAGCGCTGGAAGAAAGCCGGTGAAAAGGCTGTGGATTAACGGAGACCCGATCGCCGGAGCGTTTCGCGAAGCCTTGCAACTGGAAAGGTTACAGGCCCACATACCGCTACTGCTCCATCCCAACCCTAAAAACGCGCTGGTTATCTGTTTTGGAACCGGCTCGACCGCAGGGGCAGCGCTTTCCCACGGGCTTGAAAAAGTCACCGCGGTGGATATCTCGCAAGAAGTTTTCAACGCCGGGGTTTATTTTAAAACAGGGAACCTCGATGTGATGAATTCGGCCAGGCTGTCTACCATAGAGGAGGATGGACGAAACTTTCTTCTAACGACAGACAGGCTTTTCGATTTCATCACGTCAGAGCCGCCACCACCATCAAACTCCGGGATAGTCTCGCTCTATACAGAGGAGTTTTATCAACTGGCCAAAAAAAAGCTTAACCCCGGTGGCATCGTTTCCCAGTGGATACCACTTCACCATCTGTCGCTTAGAGATTTCAAGATGCTGGTCGCCTCTTTTATAAAAGTATTTCCAAAGGCGACTATGTGGTATACAAAATGGGACGCTATCATGATCGGAGCAAAGGAAGAAATTCCCATTGATCTGGATAGAATCAAAAACGGAATGAAAAACCGGGAGGTCGCCAACAGTCTTGCCGGTATAGGCATTGAGACCGTCTATCAACTGATGGCCAACTACATGATGGGCCCGGATGAACTGCGGGAATATGCCTCGGATGTGCCTTCACTGACAGACGACGCCCCTGTTGTGGAATTTTCTGCGCCAAGAGTCCATGCCATAGGGGTGAAAATTAAAGGGGGCAACCTTGCCAGCCTTTTAAAATATCGAAGCAAACCGAAACATTTGGAAGGACTGCCAGATCAGGAAAGATTTGACGCATATATGGTTTCTCAAGCGCTGTTCTGGCGCGGGCAGGTGGCCATGAACGATGACAAGAGGGGGGAGGCCGCCTCATATTTCAATAAAGCCCTGAAAATGAACAACAACAATTCAGACGCCAGGTATGCGTATCTTTCGCTCAATTTGCGAACGCTCTTTTCCGCCCTTGGCGCCGGCAAAAGCAAGGCCGGCCTGAGGATGCTTCGCGACACCGAGTCAATGGACAGGGAAGGGGTGTTTACGCCGCAACTTAAATTTCTCAATGGTATGTTCCTGGCTCAATCGGGTAAATATTTCGAGGCGGAGCGCATGTTGGAAGAGGCGATCGCCCTGGATGATAAATATCTGCTTGCTTATGTAAATCTCGCCGGCCTTTACAGCTCTGTTCTTGATCAACCTGGCAAGGCCAAACAACTGTACAAGCGGGCGCTAAAATTAAACGCATCAAAAGATGAACGCCGGATGATCGCCACGGCGATGAACAGGCTTACAATGTAACTGTTAAAAGGGGAAAAAATGCGAATATATATTCTTGTTTTATGCGCCATGCTGCTTGGGGCTGTCAGCTCGGACGCCTTCGAATTCAAGTGGCCGGGAGGGGGGAAAGCGCAGGCGGCTAAAAAAGCGGATGAGTTTTTCCGCCAGGCAAGGAGCGCCTATGGATCGGCTGATTATTCCAAGGTGATAGAGCTTACAACAAAAGCCATAAAAGAAGACAATACTCACGCCAAATCCTATTCGTTGCGCGGCAAGGCGAAAAAGGATATGGGTGACGTGGACGGAGCTTTTAAAGATCTCAACAGCGCGATACAGCTCGACTCCAAGCTTGGGGAAGCCTATTTTGTTCGAGGGCAGGCTAATGAAATAATGGGTGAGATGGATAAAGCCAAGGCCGATTATAAAAAAGGGTGTGACGCGGGATATCGAAGCGCATGCCGATAACAAAAAACGAATACAATTGAGGATAATATGAGACACACAACATTTTTCACAGCGGCGCTTCTGGTGGGGGCGCTGGTTTTCTCGCCCGCCGCCATGGCGTTTAGCGATGAGGAATCGAAAGAGATGTTCACGAAATTAGTCCATTCTTATTATGAAAGTGACGCCCAGACATTTTACAAAATTTGCTCCAGGTTCGAAAGGCCTCTTTTTGAAAAACTGAAAGATGTAAGAGTGTGGATGGATGACAGGCTTGCCGAAAAGATGACCTTTCTTAAAGTGCAGGGCGTGATTGTGATGGGCAAGGCCAAAATCGTCAGCGAAAGACTGGGCAGGATAATGTTCCGGTTTGACGGAACACGGGAGAACCCCTCCAGAATAATTGTTGTGACGGCCTGGGTGAATCGCGTAATTGAATTTGATGATTCCGTGCCGCCTGAACGAAGGAAAGTGGATCAGGAGGCTATTTTGAAAATATACGCGACGCTGGTGGATGAAAAACTGGTGACTTTTAAAAGCGATGAAATAGACTTTGGATACAGATTTTCCGCCAAGGGTGAAAAACCGACATCACCCAACTTTCAATAAAAACCGGGCCAGGCCGATAAAATATGGCGGGTTACAGGGCCAGCCCTTCGCCGGGACCTGGCTTGATGAGGCGCCGATGGCATGTGAGATGGCGCGTCACCCTTGACGTTGGAGCGCACGGTGTAAACCAAAACTCCGGTAACCATTGAAGTGAAATTGTGTCGATTAATCGAGGAAACCGGGAAAATCTCCTCTTGCGCCTGTGAAGCTCCTTTTAAAACAGGCCGGGCCAGATTAATCCTTCCTGAATTATTGTTTTAAGGATATGCCCCGTAGCTCAGAGGATAGAGCGCCGGATTCCTAAATCTATCTGACCGCAATTTAAGACACACTTCAACGTTTTGAATAGTGGACAGACATCGGTTTAGCCTATCAGGAGTGATGGAGTGGATAAACCGGAGCCCCTGATAATATGAGCGGTTCAATCGAGAGATAATCAAAAATGCTGACGGGTGACAGCCCAAACTTTCTCGTTACACCTTCCCCGAATCCTTCTCACAAAAATCTCGGCGCCATAGGCTGAGTAGAGAAATATAAACGAGATGATATAGCTTACATACCTGTGGTCGTGATCGACAAAAGTAAAGATCGTAACCGCGGTTTGCGCTAGAACCAAAGCAAGCAGAAGAACGTGCTCTTTTCCCATTCCACTTTTGATCCTGTAGGCTACACCACCTATGAATAATCCATATAGCAATGGCATTAGCGCCCAACAAAAAAGATTATGCCGAAAGGAATAGTCTTCCCTTGTCAAAAAGAAAAAAGCCTTACTCCTGCTAAATATTAGAGAAGCCAGCTCTTTTGGATAGGTAGTGGCATACAAAAATAAGTCTTTAATTCCGTTTCCGCTTTTGGCGTCTAGTTTCGGCATTGAAAGGCGCTCCCAACCCCTGTCGGCGCCTCCAAAAATGCGACCCCCCTCAATGGTTTTGACAATTTGTTCATTATCCATTGCATTGATAAGCCCTTCATATAACCAGGGCGACATCAAGGAAGTTGTTATTATCAAAGTGGTGAATATGATGGCCGATACTTTTCTATTGAATAACAATGCGATGTAAACCAAAAATATAGGGGCCATAAAAATTCCGTTGGGCCGCAATACAATCGTGAATATTAGTGATGGAATTAACAAGAAAAAGAATTTCGGGGTGTTAGAGGCTTTGAAAAGCAGGTAGCACGTAATGATAATAAACGAAGTGAATAGAGATTCTGTCAATATAAACCCGTTCCATCTAAATGCATTGTAATTGATGGCAAATAACGAGGCGGCTATCGCCCCTGCCGTCGGCGAGAATAATAACTTACCAATACTGTAAAGGCATGTGAGCGCAATTAGCGAAACCACGATTTGTATCGCTACAATAGCTTTGTCCAGATTAAAGCCGGATGGTTTAAATATTTTTAAAGCCGCGATAAAACCGATATAACCTGCATACATTTTGGCTTTACCAGATATCTGGCCATTCTCTAATAAGGTATCCGCCCCTGTTGTATAGCGTGTTGTATCCCCGCCTGTAAGGGCTCCATTTCTTACAATCAACACATTAAACGCAAGGAAAAAAGCCGCAACACAAATCAGGTATATCTTCAAATTTTGCTCACAATTTGCATCTAATATTTTTTTTGTGGCTTTATTGTATACTACCACATCAATTTGAAAGCGGATCTGTCTGGATTAACCAGGAGCCGATAGGCTGTTAGGGCGTTTGGGCGCCAGCTGGGCTAATCCAAGAAGTATTACTTTTCGTCGGGGTAAATATCGTTCATGACTTCTACGTCAAATCTAAAAATATCGGTTATTATACCAGTTCACCATGGCGGGGATAATTTCCTCAAATGTTTGCAGAGCTTTTCTAATGGCTCTCATATCCCCGCTGAAATTATAGTTGTTGCCGATGGCGAAACAGATGGATCGGGAAGCCTGGCCCAAAAGCTTGGCGTACGGGTGTTGAGCCTGTCTGAGACCGGCGGGCCTGCCCGGGCGCGAAATCTGGGGGCGGCAATGGCCCGTGGTGACATCTTCTTGTTCATAGACGCAGATGTGACCATAAGCGCCAATACCGTTAATCAAATCGCCACGGCCTTTGAGAACGACCCAACCCTGGACGCTATTATAGGATCATATGATGACGCGCCGATGGCGACGAATTTTCTGTCCCAGTATAAAAACCTGCTCCACCACCATGTTCATCAGATTGCAAACGAGGAGGCATCCACTTTCTGGGGAGCTTGCGGCGCAATACGGCGTGATGTCTTTGTTGAGCTAGGCGGTTTTGATGAAAGCTACCGCAGGCCTTCGATAGAAGACATCGAGCTAGGTTATCGCCTTAAAAAAGCAGGGGGCAAAATCTCTCTTATTAAATCGTTGCAGGTGAAACATTTAAAGCGTTGGGGGGTTGGCTCATTATTAAAATCAGACATATTTCAACGCGCGGCGCCATGGACTGCTGTGATGTTGAGGGATAAACTTGTCATTAACGATCTGAACCTGCGATTTTCTAATCGAACCAGTGTGATCCTTGTCTATTGTGTTCTATGCGCCTTGCCTCTCGTATGGTGGTGGAATATATCCCTGATGTGGGCCGGAGCATTCTCCGTCCTTCTGTTCGCGCTCAACGTGCCTGTTTATATTTTCTTCATGCGTTTGCGCGGGCCGGCTTTCACGTTTAAGGCCGTATTGTGGCATTGGTTTTCTTATATCTACAGCCCCTTGGGGATGGCTGTTGGGGCGGTGAGCTATTTATTATCATGGCTTACAAAGAAAAACCCTCTTTTGCCTATTCCAGAAGCCCAACCCAAAGAGAAAGATTTTATAAAATAATGGCGCAAGATATAGTCGTGATAGGGGCGGGGCCGGCGGGGATGACCGCCGCTTATGAATCGATAAGGCTTGGCTATCACCCAGTGGTGCTGGAGAAATTCAACAAAATTGGCGGGATTTCTCGTACGGAAATATATAAAGGCTATCGATTCGATATTGGAGGCCACCGTTTTTTTACTAATATCAAGCAGGTGCAAAACCTCTGGAACGAAATGCTAAACGGCGATTTCCAAAAGGTTTCTCGCATATCGAAAATTTACCATAACGGAGCCTATTTTAAATATCCCCTGGAACTCAGTGATGTCCTGTCTAACATTGGATTCATCGAAGTGACACTGGTTACTATTAGTTTTTGCTGGGCCAAGTTAAAACCTTTTGCAAAAAATGAAACTTTTGAACAGTGGGTGACCAGCCAATTTGGGAGGCGTCTATATGAAACGTTTTTCAAAGTGTATACCGAGAAGATATGGGGCATGCCATGCCATGAGATAAAATCTGATTGGGCGGCTCAGCGTATTAATGGGCTCTCCCTGGGCTCCGTGGCATTGAACGCTCTTTTCGGAAGAAATAACGTCAAATCATTAATCAAACAGTTTCATTATCCATCGTTGGGGCCAGGGATGATGTGGGAAAAATTTCATGAAGTTGTGGTGAATGAAGGTGGAGTCGTTGAACTTAATTCAGACGTGATCAAGATCAACCGTGATGGCCTCACAATCAAAAGTGTCACAGTCAAACAAGGCAAGACCATTTTCGAAATCCCTCTTAATAATCTGATCTCCAGCATGCCGCTAACTGAACTGATCTTCAAGCTCTCGAAGGCGCCTCCCCAGGAGGTTATAAATGCGGCTAAAAAGCTTCGGTACAGGGCTTTGATAATAGTTGGGCTTATTATCAATGAAGCCCATTTATTTGAAGACAACTGGATTTATATCCATTGCGCTGATGTTAAAGTAGGGCGTATACAAAATTTTAAAAACTGGAGCCGCGCGATGGTCGCTGATCAAAATAAAACGAGTATCGGGATGGAATATTTCTGTGACGAGGGTGACGAAATGTGGAAGACACCAGATACAAAATTTATTGAATTAGCTACTGATGAGATGGCGCACCTTGGAATTGCCTCCAAAGGCGACGTAGAGGATGGGGTTGTTTTTCGCGAGGCGAAAGCCTACCCCGTGTATGACCTGGAATATCGCCAGCATGTTAAAGTGATCCAAGGCTTTCTTTCAATGTTTGATAACCTGCAGACCGTGGGGCGTAACGGTTTGCATAGATACAATAATATGGATCATTCTATGCTCACCGCGATACAAGCCGCAAAAAATATTTCAGGTGAAAAACATGATCTTTGGAGTGTTAATGCCGATGCGACATATCATGAAAACGGATCGTCTTGAAATTTGTGTGGGAAAAATAATGGGCTCTCGATTCAAAAATATACAATTCCCTTTGCTTGCTCAGCCTTTTGTTCGAGTTTTGCGGTGTTCGTCAACCGGGTTAGGTAATATTAATGAAAATAATGAAAGGTCAACGCAATAAAATCATCGTTAATAAAACCATAGCAGGCAAGGGTTCAGCGCTACCGAACCTGATTATTATTGGCGCAATGAAATGCGCAACCACAAGCTTGCACTACTATCTTGGATTGCATCCTGAAATATCGATGTCCAGAAAAAAGGAACTCGATTATTTTCAACTCGAATTCAACTGGGATAGGGGCGTTGACTGGTATAAAAGCAATTTTGACTCCAGGGCTCCGGTCAGGGGAGAGTCGTCCACCAGGTATTCGAGCTACCCTTCATATCAAGGTGTCCCGGAAAGAATGGCGTCACTTATACCTGACGCCAGGCTTATTTACATTGTCCGCGATCCTGTGGAAAGGATTATTTCACATTACGTTCATTCTTATGCGAAAAGAATTGAAAATAGAATATTTACCGACGCCCTTAAGGATTTTGCAGGAAACACGTATATAGAGCGAAGCCTCTACTATACGCAACTTGAACGTTACCTAAACTGGTGCCCGAAATCGAATTTAATGGTTTTATCATTCGAGGAGTTGCGCGATAACCGCATGGCGACGCTTAAAAAAGTGTTCAAATTTATTGGGGTTGACGATTCGTTTTCTTCCGGATTATTTTTTAAGGAGAAGCACCGGGCAAAGGATATGAGGAGAAACAACCAATTGGGAGCTGGCATATCGGAGATGAGGATTGTAAATAGTGTAGGTGAAATTCACCAGGGCGCGATGTGGCATCTCAAAAGATATCTGGCATATCCCTTTTCCACACCAGTCGTAAAACCTAAGCTCGATGAAAACATGAGGCTGGAATTAATAGGCCGCCTTTCCGATGACGTTCATCGCTTGAGAAAATTTACCGGAGCGAAATATGAAAAATGGTGTGTGTGAGGCGGCGTGATTTGAAAGTATTGAAAGCGGATTCATATGGGGCCGGAACAATATGTCTTCCATAAAAAAGAAATTAAATCTGTTACTTGGGCTGATATCTGGAGAAAAAGCGTATACAGGCCCCGCCTACGTTTCTGTGGATGTGACCCATAGATGCAATCTCAAATGTCTTTGTTGCCGCTACCATTCTCCTGTAATCGAAGAACCGTATAATAGGGAGAGTCAGGTGACTGACATTCCTTTTGATTTATTCGAGAAATTATGCGCCGCTCTCAAACTTTTGGACACAGACTTGATAATATTTGAAGGAGGGGGTGAGCCGTTACTTCACCCCCGCGTGTTCGACATGATCTCAACCGCCAAAAGAGCGGACATGGACGTAATGCTATACACCAACGGCGTTCTTCTGAATGAAAAGATAATAAAAAAGATTGTAGATTCCGGCCTCGATCATCTGAAGATCAGCCTGTGGGCGGGCTCCAAAGAGGAATATATACTAAACTATCCGGAAAACGATCCTGATAATTTTGATAGGGTGGTCCATGGTTTGGAAACGCTACAATCATTTAGAAAAGTAAAAAAGGGTAAGTTCCCATACGTTTGCCTGTGCCACCCGATAAATGTGAACAACTTTCAAAATATTGATCCCATAGTTCATTTAGCGGAAAGCGCTGGATGTGACGCTTTGTTCCTGTCACCCCTCATCACGTTGGACGAGTCGATCAAACAGTTTGCCCTTGCCAAAGATGAAGAAAGATTGATCAGTAAGTCTTTGAGGGGGGTTATGAAGCGGCTCGATTCCCTTTCCGTAAGTCACAATATCAGGCAGACATTGCTCAATTATAATATAAATAATTCATCTGGCGCTTTACCTTGCTACATTGGCTGGTATTACGTCAGAGTAAAAGCCGATGGTGAAATATTATTCTGCTCCAGATGTGATCTTGTCATGGGTGATCTGAATAAAAACGATTTTGGTGAAATATGGAATGGAGCAAAGTATAGCAAGATTCGCAAACAGCTCAGGACAAGAGAAGGTTTGAAGAACATAACCGAATGTGAGCATTGTGTGAATTGCTGTCACATGATGAACAATAAACGTATCCATAATATCTTTAAGTGGTTTGCGCCCTTTTCGCGACAGCCTGGGATATGAATGAACTGGGATATGTTATTGCCGAAAAGATGAAAACATCAGTAACAGGCGGAGCATATAAAATTACAAGGGAATCGATTGTTCAGCTCGAAAAGCAAAATTTATGACACGTCTGGCATTTTCCTGGCGCGTATATGCGAATTAAAGTAATGAAAGGGATAGTTAAATGGGCAGGACGGCAGAAATTGTAAAGGACATTGCCGAAGTGGTAAAAAATTATCCACCGTCGCTAATGAACTCGGTTTTGGACAAGAAACTATTTGATAACGTTAAAACATACGTTATGTTTTTAGGATATTCAAGAAGTGGCCACAGCCTGATCGGCGCTTTGCTCGACGCGCATCCAGATATTGTTATTGCCCATGAACTCGATACGCTAAAATATATTACCGCAAGATATCGCAAACGTCAGATATATAATCTACTGCTAAAAAACTCTCAATCGTTTGCGAGGAATGGACAAAGAACCAAACATTTTTCCTACGAAGTCCCAAACCAGTGGCAAGGCAAATTTAACACAATACAGGTGATAGGGGATAAACAGGGCGAGGGCTCAACTCTCAGGTTGCAAGCAAGGCCTGGATTGTTGGGGAGCTTGCAAAAAATTATTGATGACGATAAAAAATTGATACATGTGGCCAGGAACCCGTACGACAACATAAGCACCATATCAAAGAAAACGAAAAGGCATGGACGAAGCCTTAACCTGCGTGAGAGCGTTGACTACTATTTTTCTTTGTGCAAAACGGTGGCCGATACTAAAAGCAGGATAGAGAGCTCTCGTTTTTATGAGCTTAGGCACGAATCATTTATCGATGATCCTAAAACCATCCTGAACGATTTGTGTATTTTTGTGGGAGTTTCTGCGACGGATGATTATCTGTCCGATTGCGCCGGCATCGTATACAAGTCTCCGAACAAGAGTAGGCGCAAAAGTCCGTGGAATCAAGAGCTGATTGATCTTGTGCGCGATAGAATGAAGGAATTCCCGTTCCTTAAAGGGTATTCTTATGAGGATTGATTCGATCTTTCGCTGGCGCAAGGAACCGGAATCAAATGGGGATATCTGATGAATCGGAGTCAACCATTTTTCTCCATTGTTGTCCCCACTTATGCCCGTCCGGTTCAATTGGCCGCCTGTCTGCTGTCTTTGGCCCGGCTTGACTATCCACGCGACCGTTTCGAGGTGATTGTGGTGGACGATGGAGGCGATGAACGGCTGGAAATGATCGTGGCTCCATTACGCGACAGGATCAATGTCAGCCTGCTAAACCAGGCGAACGCGGGACCGGCCTCGGCGCGTAATACTGGAGCTGAGAATGCAAAAGGGGAGTTGTTGGTATTCACAGACGATGATTGCGCACCTGCGCCACTTTGGCTACAATGCCTGGCGTCGCGTTTTGCAATATTCCCGGAGTGCGTCATCGGTGGAAGCGCCATCAACACGCTCGATAACATATATTCAACCGCCAGCCAGTTTCTTGTGGATTATCTTTATTCGTATTACAATAAGGATCAATATGAAGCGCGCTTTCTAACATCAAACAATCTGGCCTTGCCGGCCGATAGTTTCCGTGAGATGGGCGGTTTCGACAACAGCTTTCCATTGGCCGCCGGAGAAGATCGTGATTTTTGTAGCCGTTGGACAGGGCGCGGGAAGAGGATAATATACGTCCCGGAAGCGGTTGTGCGCCATAGCCATTCACTCACTTTTGGAGCCTTTTGCAAGCAACATTTCAACTATGGCCGCGGAGCTTTCCACTTTCACGAGGCTCGCGCCAAACGTAACGAGGAGCGTATCAAGGTTGAGCCTCTATCTTTCTATCTTGATTTGATACGCTATCCTTTTACACTGCGCCGGGGATGGCAAGCGTTGTCGCTCACGGCGCTTTTGATGTTGACGCAGGCGGCGAACGCGTGGGGGTTTTTCAGGGAAAAGTTGATAAAAACCCAAAAGGACACCATTCGTAATTGAAATTCAACAGAACAAATCAGAATTATAAAAAGTTCTGCTACAATATTTTATAAAAAGTGGAAAGTGGGATGCGGCTTCACATGTCTTCAATCAAGGTGGGATTAATCGGCTGTGGACGAATTGTTCAGCAAGTTCACCTTAACATTTTAACGCATATGTCGGGAGTTGACCTTGTTGCGCTGGCTGAGGTCGATCCTGAGCGGAGAAAACAAGCCGCCCTCCGTGCGCCAGGAGCGCGGTCTTTTGCCGACTATCGTGAACTGCTGGAGGCGCCGGAAGTGACAGCGGTGATCATCTGTCTTCCCAACGCTCTTCACGCCGAGGCCGCAGTGGCTGCCTTTCAAAAGGGCAAAAGCGTTTATTTGGAAAAGCCGCTTGCGACAAACCTCGGTGATGCTAACAGGGTTGTGGAATGCTGGCGGCAAGCTGATGTAGTGGGAATGATCGGATTCAATTATCGTTTTCACGCGCTTTATCAGGAAGCCAGGCTTCAGATTGATTCGGGGAGGCTCGGCGATACAATTTGTGGGCGCTCGGTGTTTTCGTCCATGTCTCGAAACTTGCCGGCATGGAAACAAAACAGGCAAGATGGAGGGGGAGTTCTTTTGGATCTTGCCTCACATCATATCGACCTTATCCATTTCTTATTTGGACAAAGAGTAAATAACGTATTCGCAAACATATGCTCTCAAGATTTCGAAGGTGATAGCGCCATCTTACAGCTTGAGCTTGATGACGGCTTGATTGTCCAGTCCTTTTTTTCGATGAAGGCGATCGATGAAGACGTTTTTGAAATTTATGGTGATAAAGGCAAGATCAGGATTGACCGCTATCATTCCCTAAACGTAGAATTCTCGGATCCAGCGATAGATTTTTCTCTTATCAGGCGGATGGGTCGCAAACTGCGCCGACTAGCTGGTAGCCCATATCTGTTGGACAAAATTCGCGGGACGGGGCGCGAGCCTTCATATCAACTGGCGTTGTCTCATTTTATCTCCTCGGTCAGGGCCAATCGGTCCGCGCAACCAGACATCCTCGACGGTTTACGAAGCCTTGCGGTTGTCGAAGCGGCGGAGAGGTCTGCCAGGACGGGGCGGAGGGTTTTGGTTGAGGATCCCGCAAAATGAAAATCCTGCTCGTTGGCGATTACGGGACGGCCACCGGCGGCGCAGAAATCTTTACGCTGATGTTGCGTGATGGGTTGCGGCGGCGGGGTCATGACGCCCGGCTTTTTACCAGCTCGGCCTGTCCCGGCTCTACTCCTGGCCAGGCTGATTATGAATGTTTTGGCACCACATTGTGGTTCAGGGCGCTGCTTCAAACAGCAAATCCATGGGCATACTGGAAATTACGCCGGATCCTGATGGAATTCAAGCCCGATGTTGTTCACGTCGGCATTTTCTTAACCCAGCTATCTCCACTGATTCTGCCACTGCTAAAGAACGTGCCAAGCGTCTATCGCGTACACTGGTACAGGCCAATATGCCTTACGGGGACGAAAATGATGCCTGACAGATCGATATGCAGTGAAAAGCCTGGCTCGATATGTTATCGGAAGGGGTGCCTGCCATTGCGTGACTGGCTACCGCTGACACCGCAGATGAAGCTTTTGCGGCGATGGCTGGGCGTTTTCAACCTTTTTGTCGCCAACAGTGAATTTACAAAATCATGTTTGATTGAAGAGAATATTGGGCCCGTAACAGTGATTACGCCAGGCGTACAGAATCGGCCGCCGCGTCCGCTCCTTTCCGACCCTCCCACTGTGGTATTTGCAGGCCGTCTTGTCCGGGAAAAAGGAGTTGACGTGCTTTTGCAGGCTTTTGCCAAGGTTGTGAAGCTGATACCAGAGGCGCGGCTTTTTGTGGCAGGCGCCGGGTCGGAAAAGAAAAGCTTGAAACTGCTGATCGTGGAACTGGGTCTTTCCAATAATGTTTCAATGCAGGGCCATCTTTCACACCTGGAGATGGAGAACCGTTTTAACGATGCCTGGGTGCAAATGGTTCCATCATTATTTGACGAGCCATTTGGCATGGTGGCCGTGGAAGCAATGGTGCGAGGAACAGCCGTTATAGCAAGCGATTGCGGCGGATTGATCGGAATTGTGGAAGAGCGCAGGACCGGTTTTCTAACGCCTCCTGGTGACATCGACGCTCTTGCCGACGCCATTTTGCGCGTTCTGCAAGACCGGGAACTGGCGGAGCGTTTGGGCGCTACGGGGCGGCAGGTGGCGTCCACCAAGTTTACAGAAAAAAAATTCGTGAACAGGTTTATTGAAATATATGAAAACCTTTTAGCTCACAATGGAAAGGCGGCAAATGACTGATACAAAAAATTTACCTCTCATTATCCTTGGGTTAGACGCGGGAGACCCCGATTTGATCGAACGCTGGGTAAAGGAAGGGCGTCTGCCAAC